>Ga0210386_10002544_pt1 | contig 15634 bp, 9 predicted proteins | sample IncBWH32OmetaG_FD_160091 | JGI IMG/M metagenome (GOLD analysis project Ga0210386, IMG submission 160091) | Forest soil microbial communities from Barre Woods Harvard Forest LTER site, Petersham, Massachusetts, United States - Inc-BW-H-32-O ... | reverse complement strand
GCAATCCAGAGACGAACTGAAGGAACGCATTCTGCTGGGAATCGCTGAGATCAACCAGATACCGGTCGTCCATCGCTGGAAGGCGTTCGAGGCTCTGGAAACCATCCCTGAGAAAATGTAATTTAATGGATATGTTTTACTGAAACGACATACTAGTTGGGGCGAGTGGGCTTTCCTGGGATAGCACGAGGCGGTATGCGCACGCCATACTTGCTGATGGCTTGGTCGAAAATTCCAGACTTTAGAAGACTCTAAAAAAATCGCATACGGGTCATTAATATCACCTTCTTTGCGTAAGGTCTCCGCAATGAAGAGTATGCAGATGCGCCTCATTTTAGAAGAGGCGATCCAAACTGCACCACTACCTGGCTACTCATTCGTAGAGTTGTCATTGGGTCGAGGCGGGATGCCTGCCAGGCAGGGACCATGCACGCAACTACCGCCACCATCAGCAACAACATCGCAGTCACTACAAACACAGAAGGATCAAGCGGCTCCGTCCCGAAGAGCAAAAGACCGGAGCAGACGCACAGCCGCAGCGCTCGCAGTCAAGCCAAATGCAAGTCCAAACAGCGCAGGTCGCAGACCGTCGAACAAGACGTTCCGTAACACTTGTTCCCGCTGTGCGCCTAAAGCGAGTCGGATCCCAATCTCTCCTTGTCGCTGCCCAACGAGATACGAGGGCACTCCAAACAAACCCACAGCAGCCAGCGGAAGAGACACAATGGCAAACACAACGAGCAAAGTCGCCTCAAGGCTTGCATCCACCGTGCTCCTACCAACAATCTGGTCTAGTGTGAGAATGTCGCCCACCGCAAGGTTTGGGTCCATATCGGCAATGATTTTTTGAATGGGCGAAGCTCGGCGTCGAGTCCCGCCACGCGCGAGGGACCGTTTGGCCAGGCGCATTACGCTGAGACAAACGTCTATCCGGTAAGAAAATCTTTGGACTTGCGGCATTACTTGAGAGCGCTTCAGGTGCTTTTGCAGAAGTGATCGTGCGAACGATTTTCGGCTTTCCGGATGAAGTTGAAGGAAAGATTCAAGCGTCTACGATGGTGCCGGGATTTGAACGAAGCCTGAAGAATGTTCGATATCGCGGGCGGCTTTTGACCATTACCATTCCGCGCACACACTGATCGGTTCGCAAAACGAGCACAACTCTGGAAGACTACTTTCCTTCTTCTAGCCATCCTTTCCTGAGGAACTTTCGATTCATACGGACGTACTACAGAAACCTGAAGTTCATTGACACCCTTATCGCGGTCTAACCAGTCGGTGGAGTCAACTGAGTGCATAAAGATGTCAATCCCGATGAAGACAGCAGTCCCCATCCGAGCCTAGCATTTTTTCCACTTTCGGGTCCTAATAAAACATCAGACCGAACACGTTTATTCAATCTTGTTTAACTTCAGGGGGCATGCAATGGCAAGACACACCGTCTTGAAGACGTCGGCGATCTCGGGCCTCTCCCAGGTTGCAAAGTGCTTTCTGGAGAAGACGTTGGCAGAGCTACCCAGGCGATCAATGGTCGTAGCTCTGTTCGTCTGCTCGGTGGTATTGATTACCCCGATCGAAGACGTTTTTGCTCAAATTGCGACTGGGCGAATTGAGGGGAGGGTGACGGATACGAGCGGGGCGGCGGTTTCCGGCGCTACCGTCACGCTCAAGAGCGATGCGACAAGTGTAGTTCAGACAATACGGTCCGGTGCGGGTGGTGAATATGTGTTCCAAGCCGTTAATCCAGGGTCGTATACGTTGAGGGTTATTGCCCCGGGCTTCGGTGAGTTTACTCGTTCTGGTATTCAGGCTCACATTCAGGATTACTTGACAATTGATGTAAGTCTTGCCCTCGGAACTGTGAGTCAGCAAGTTTCCGTGACGGGAGCGACGCCCCTGCTGCAGCAACAAGATGCATCAGTTGGTCAAACAATCGACGAAGCGCAGGTTAACAACATGCCGCTGCAAAGCCGTGACTGGACGACGCTGAGCTTGCTGGCCGCCGGCACCAGCACCACAGGGGGCGCCAGCAACGCCGAGTTCAACGTCCTGGGCCAGAATTGGACGCAGAACGACTTTCGCTTGAATGGAATTGATGACAACGTAGAGATTTATGGTGGTGGAAATATCCAGGGAGCCGGCGGGAACAACGGATACACGGCGATTGTGCCGCCCCCGGATGCCATTCAGGAATTCAAGCTGCAGACAGGAAACTTCGACGCTGAGTTTGGCCATTCCACAGGCGGGATTATCAATGCAGCTCTTAAGTCGGGGACCAACAGCCTGCATGGGGATCTTTGGGAGTATGTCCGCAACACGGTATTCAACGCGAACGACTACTTCGCAAATCAAACCGATACTCCGCGCCCTGCGTACCATCAGAACCAGTTCGGCGGCACAATCGGAGGACCGGTTTACATCCCCAAGGTGTACAACGGCAGGAACAGGACCTTCTTCTTTTTTGATTATCAGGGCACTCGGATATCCACGCCGACGGCCAGTACTTCGAGCGTTCCGACTCCTTTGATGCACAGCAGCAATTTCACAAATTTCCAGGACTACTTTAGCCTGGTGAGCGGCACGAAAACCGACGCTCTCGGCCGGACATATCCCCTCGCAACAATTCTGGATCCTGCGACTACTCGCACGGTTGCGGCCAACGCGGTTGATCCTGTATCGGGCCTACCCAACACATCGGGCAGCGCCATCTATGTCCGGGATCCGTTCTACACCAACGGCAGTATCGTCGGGATCAAGGATTTTGCAAGTCAGCCGCAATACCTGAATATACTTCCTCCGTCGCGCCTCGATCCCAACGCAATAAAACTGCTCGCCTTATATCCCAACCCGACACCTGGACGGACAAGCTTTCCCAACTACTACCAGTTCGCCGCCGGAACGAACAACATCAATCAGTTTGATGTTCGAATCGACGAGAACATAAGCAGCAAGGACATCATTTTTGGCGTTTACAGTTACAGCAACGAAACAATTTTTTCGCCGCCGGCCCTCCCGGGGCTTGCGGAGGGTCAGGTTTATGGGGACGGGCCTGAACAGGGGCCGCGGTATGCGATTGTCGCGGGTTACACGCATGTCTTTACCCCGAGTCTAACGAACGAATTCCACATTGGATTTATTCACAACATTGAACGACTGAACGCCGTATACGGCAATACGTTCGGCATCCCGGAACAATATGGAATTCCGGGTGTGCCGCAGATTCCGGGAAATGGCGGCCTGCCGATTATCAACATCAGTTCCCTAACGGGCATGGGAGCAGCCGGATGGATGCCAACCCTGAGTACGATCCGCACGCTCGAGATTATGGACAATGTCACCAAGATTTATGGGTCGCATACCTTCAAGACCGGTTTCCAGGTGGATAATTTCTATGCTCCCCTAATCCAGCCTGCTTATGGGAGGGGAAGCTTCGGCCTCACCGGGCAATATTCTGATATTCCAAACCAGAATTCGGGTTATGAGGGCGTCGGCGACTTGCTTCTGACTCCGGCCGCTTCAACCGTTTCGGGCGGAATCAACAATCTTCCTGGCTTATCGAGTTACGGGCTATCCAACTATGCACAGGTGAGTGACCAGCGCTACTACATCGGCACTTACTTTCAGGATGATTGGAAGATTACTCCCAGGCTGACGCTGAATCTTGGCCTCCGGTGGGACCACTATACGCCTTATCAGGAAATTTATGGAAGGCAGGCAAACTTTATTCAGACTGGCGGCGGCGCAGGAGATTCCGGAACGTACTACATGACGAAACGGGGTTGTGCTGTTCCAACTTCATCCACGTTCCAGGAGTTGCTCGCTTCCAGCAAAATTGCACTTCAATGCACCTCAAACAGCGCGACAGGAAATGCTCAAAATCTTAACTTTGCTCCTCGCATTGGTTTTGCGTACAGCGCCACTCCCCGGGTAGTCGTGCGCGGCGGCTATGGCATTACTTATGGAGCGCTGAACAACATCGGATTCGGCTATAACATCGGAGGAAACTATCCGTTCTCCTATACGATCAACAACTATGCCGTCAACTCTCAGACCCCGCTCACGGTGCCCGGAGGACAGACGGCCGTTCTAGGGAATGCTCTGGTTGCACAGAATCTCGAGGATCCCACTGCCGTGAACGGAGCGGGCCTCACACTCTATGGGCGGCAGTACAACTTTAAAACACCTTACCAGCAGACATTTAACCTGACGGTCCAGGATCAGTTCACCAACCATGATTCTTTTTCCGTCGGTTATGTGGCCAGCCTGGGGAGGAGTCTGGATAGTTTGAGCACTCAGAATGCGCCGTCAGCCATTATGCCGCCGGGGACAAACATGTATGATCCGACAGTTGAGGGCCACATCGCATTTCCGGCCTTCGCCCCGAACTCCGCCTATGAGACCACATCAAGCACGAGCAGCTATAACTCTCTCCAGGTAATTTATGAGCATCAGTTCAGTGCTGGGCTCACCGCGCTGGCTAACTACACATTTTCCAAGTGCCTGACCGATGAGCGCTCAATCGAAGGTGCGGTTGCAAGCCAGCCGGCCTACAGAGCGCCCTGGCTTCCTGGTTTCGGCCAGGCGGGCGATTATGGGCTCTGCTTCGCTGATACAGCCCAAGTTTTTCATGCTTCAGGGACCTATTACCTGCCTTTCGGCAGAAAGCAGGCGTTTCTGAATAACGTCAATGCGGTTGGTGACGCCTTCATCGGCGGATGGATAACGAACTTCATCTATTCGCACCAGACCGGACAACCTTTTACAATCAATTGTCCGATTGCGACGACTGCAGATTTTGGATGCTTTGCTGATATTGTGCCAAGTCAGAACGTATACGGGGGCCCACACAACGTCAACCAGTGGCTCAATCCAAACGCATTCGCCAATCCGCCCGCGGCAACTACGATCGGACAGCTGAACACCGCGCCACTCGGGGGTGGTCCTACCCCAGTTCGAGGTCCAAGTTTTCAGGATCTTGATATGTCACTCTTTAAGCAGTTTCCGATTCACGAGAGCGTAAAGTTGGAATTCCGGGCAGAAGCATTTAACCTTCCCAATAACCATGCCTTTGCGAACCCCTCCGCAAACCTCAACTTTCTGAATGCCTCAGGCTTTAGTCAAATCACTTCTTCCAGGAGCAATCCGCGCATTTTGCAACTCGCGCTGAAGTTGTATTACTAAGCGGATGTCGCCAGCGGAATCTGCCTTATCTTGCTGGATAGGGACGGTCCCGCCATGGCGAAGGAGCTTCGCAAAGCGCCGCCGGCAAGGCAACGCGTCGAACATATGACTGCGGATATTCGGATTCCACCGATCATGAAGATTGGCGCTGGTGCTTTCTCCGAAGTACCAGCCATACTTGCCAGTCTAAATTGCATATGTCCCCTGATCGTGACCGATGCTTTTCTCGCGGGTTGCGGCCTGGCGGAGAAATTACAGGATCAGATACTCGCAACAGGTATCCAGTGCGAGGTTTTCTCTGGAGCGGTCCCCGATCCAACCACCGACGCAGTCGATCAAGGAGTGAGTGCGTATTTCGCTGGCCGCCACGACAGTTTAGTCAGCCTAGGAGGCGGGAGTCCGATTGACACCGCCAAAGCAATTGGGCTGCTTGTGGCAAATGCAGGTCGCGTGCGCGATTACAAAGTACCCAAACCAATTCCAAAGGCGGGGCCGGTGCACGTTGCCGTTCCCACGACTGCCGGAACTGGTTCAGAGGTAACCCGGTTTGCTGTCATCTCCGATTCAATCAGCGAAGAGAAAATGTTGATTGCCGGCAGCGCACTGATGCCTTCGGCTGCCATTGTCGACTACGAACTTACGATGTCCATGCCGAGGCGACTTACTGCTGATACGGGCACGGACTCCCTGACGCACGCCATTGAGGCGTACGTCAGCCGCAGAGCCAATCCATTCACAGATACGTTTGCTTTGTCGGCGATGAAGACTATCTGGGCGGAGCTTCCAATCGCATTCCACCAGTCTGATAACCGATCCGCTCGTGAAGGAATGATGCTCGCGGCCACGCTCGCGGGCATTGCCTTTTCGAACGCGAGTGTTGCCCTGGTTCATGGCATGAGCCGGCCGATCGGATTCTTTTTCCATGTGCCGCACGGCCTCTCGAACGCGATGTTGTTGCCGACTGTTACGCAATTCTCGGCCTCATCCGCGGCTCCGCGCTACGCTGATTGCGCTCGAGCAATGGGGATTGCCGCACAAACTGATGCGGAGTTCGACGCTGTGAGCAAACTGGTGGAAGGACTGTTTCGCAGAAATGAGGAGTTAGAGGTTCCATCGCCCAGGAGCTACGGCATTTCCGAGGCCCGCTACTTCGAGCTCATTCCGACAATGGCAATGCAGGCGTTAGCTTCGGGGTCACCGCAGAATAATCCGCGCACCCCAACAGAGTCCGAAATTGAGCAACTCTACCGCGATATTTGGAAATAGCGTTCGTAAAGAGCGGTGGATCGACACTTCACCTCACCTGCGCAGCTGCGAAATGGCTCGACTGCCGTTCCAAAAATCCTCAATCTCTTCCAGCGTTTTTCCTTTCGTCTCTGGCAGAAAACGCCATGTGAACAAAGCCTGTAATAAGGCCATGCAAGCTAGAAAGCAAAACGTAGGAAGCTTGCCGACTCGATTGAATGCCAGCGGGAACAACAGAACCACGAAAGCGCTTGCTACCCACTGAGTGACCACAGGGACAACCATCGCCCGGCCCCGCACCTTGTTGGGAAAAATCTCGGGCACGAGGGTCCAGAAGACCGGTCCTATACAGGAAGCGAAAAAGGCGATGAACAACGCAATCGGGAAAAGCAGGATTCCGCTGTTAAATCGGCCAGTTGCCAGCATTGCAATCACCAGGAATAAAGCTACCGCCATGCCCAGGGAGCCAACGATGTAGAGCGGCTTACGTCCGTACCGATCTATCGTCCAGAAGGAGATCAACGTAAATCCACAATTAATGCCACCAATGATAAAGGTTGAAAAAAGCGCTGCATCGATCTTCCATCCGGCCGACCTCAGAACAAGCGGCGCATAATCGATAATTGTGTTGATGCCCGAGACCTGAACCAGAATTGCCAGGACAAAGCTGATGAGCAAGATGCGGCGAATCATCCGCGAGTCCAGGCTCTCGGCGGTGTTCGAAGACGCTTCCAGACTGGCTTCAATTTCCGTTGCCTCGACCGCGGCTTCCTGGGGATTCATGATTCGTTCCAGAAGCGCTAATCCTTCCTTCTTCTTTCCAACTTTGAAGAGGAATCGTGGGGTCTCCGGCGCCCGAAGCAGCGTTAAAAAGAACAACACACTGGGCAACGCACCGCTCATAAACATCCATCGCCAATTCCAGGCGCCCTGATTGCGAAGCCAGTAGTTAATGCAGTAGGAAACGAGGATGCCCGCAGTGATAGACATTTGATATGTCGCACCCATTCTGCCGCGTATGCCTGGAGGGGAAACCTCCGCGATATACATCGGCGAGAGCACTGAAACGCCGCCGACCGCAATGCCGCCGGCAAGTCTGGCTGCAACAAAAAGAGCAAAGGTTGGCGCAATGCCAGTCGCGATCGAGGTAATGACGAACAATAGAGCCACGAAGAGCAAGATCTTTTGCCGTCCATAAGAGTCTGTCAATCGCCCGGCAGCGACTGATCCCAACACGCATCCGAAAAGAAGCGAGCTATACGCCCACCCCAGGCCAAGATCGCCCAAACTGAAATACTCAACAAGGAACGTGCCGGCGCCGACTATGATCGCGAGATCAAATCCAAACATCATCCCACCCAGCGCCGCTGTCGCAGCCAAAAAGATGACGTAAAGCATATTGTTGGAGGCTTTGGTGTCCTGCATAATCTGCTCGCTAAGAGATTTGGACCTCAATCCACTCCAGAGGTTGCCCAGCGGTGTTGCGCACAACAGCGTTGATCTTCAGCTGACCATCCAGGATAGGCGCCTCCTCTTGAGTGACTGTACCTCCGAAATAGTGACTTATCGCCTTGGCGTGCTCGCCCGTCTCGCGGCGAATTGTGATCTTGTCCTCGCCATAAGGCACAACGGTCAATTCTGCGTCGCGAGTTATGCTGTCGGCTCCACACGAGGCCACCACCACCGGTACGCGTGAATTAACCATATCCTTGAAAAGCGGGTCACTGGACTCTGATGCAAGCAGGTTCTCTTCACCTGGGATCGAAGGGCGAAAGGCTAGAACAACAAGTTGCCCATCTTCGATTCTTGCCCACGAGCGAGCGTGAGCCCCGAAGGTTGGCGCTTCCGAAATCGTTCCGAGCGGAACGACTTTGAAGATGTTGGTAGACCGCAATGCCTTCGCGATACCGTTGTATTTCGCGACGAGTTCCGGCGTGTTCGCTTCTCCTTGCTCATCTGCCTGGAAGTCATTCAGCGAGCCGATCGTTCCAACTGCGGCCGAATCAAACCAGATATGCGGCGCGCTGGCCCAGTCGTATCCAGATGAGCCGTATGTGGGAATTCCCAAAGGTCCAAGGAGGCTGCTGAAGTAGATGCGCCGATTGGCCTCGAGATCGTATTCTCCGGAAGCCAGGAACAAATCGTCTGTGCTGTGAAGGTCAAAGTAATCGAGGAAGAGTGGGGACAGCTGGTAATACATAACCACCAGGTCCGGGTTTTCCTCCCGCATCGCCTTGATGACAATATCAAGGCCTTTCCACATCAGCCGCTCTCCGGTCCACTTCTTGTCCTGTGGAGCTGCGACGTCCGCGGCGGGCAGTTCATAACCAAAGTCGAACTTGAATAAGTCTGGCTTGTATCTGCGGATAAACTTTCGCACGAGATCACTTAAGACCTTCGCCACAGCGGGCTGGGTGAAATCGATGATGTAGTAGTGGGAAGTACCGGAATTGTTCGCCAGGTACGGAGTCCCGTCCGGACGCTTCAGCATATTGTCTTCGGTCAAGCCAATGTCGGTCGGGCGTTCGCAGCGCATGAGTGCTGCCCACATCCCAACCCGGTAACCGTCCGCCCGTAACTGGTCGAGAAATTGCTCAAAGTGAGGGAGCCTGGTCGCGGAGTGTTCCAGATTGCCGTAAGCTCCTTCCCACTTGTCATCGATCGAAAAGAGGGCCGCCTTCAGGCCAGACGCCTTAAGAGCTCTATAAGTCTGGTTAAGGAAGGCCTCGTCCAGGTGGTCTTGATATTTATTCTCGTCAACCTGCGAACCCCAGGTGCAGAACTCTGGCGTGAGGGCGATGGCTGTCTTTCGTGGAGAGTTCTGGTGAATATGAATGATTCCAGCCTGAAGTAGGCTGCGATAATAGCAGGCGATAGCTTCGTAATAGTCAGGAGCTACTGACCACAGCAAGGTGGCGCCCAGCGATAATTTCCGGGGACCACGAACATGTTTCCATAAATCGCTTCGATAATCGATCCACGGACTGCAGTTTCCTTGATACAGATTCAGGAATAGGTCTCCGGAAGGTAGATCCGCTAATCCGCAGGTGAATGCCTCCGATCTGCCTTCGGTAAACATATTTTTTAGGCCGGAAGAGGAGTCTATGCTGAACCCGCAAAAGTAGTGCAGCGGAAGGCCCCATTGTTGATTGAGGCCTGGAATGAAGCTCCCGCGACCTAGCCAAACATTCTCGTTGAGATGCGTGTAATCGCGAATGATCGGACTGACCCCAGATCCTTCGCTGATTCCCGGGACCACCAAATAAGTAGAATGGAGCGACGGCTGGCTGCTCGTCCCCTTTACTTCGCTGAAGTAGTGGAAGCTCACCACATCCTCTGGTGTCGGAGTGTCATAGGTTACCGGATCGAGCCAGATACCGTGCTCGTCGAAACGCCAGGTGACTGACACCGTGGCCGTGCCGTTGACCTTTTCGTATTCAACGATCACACGATCCCGTTCCGCGTGACAGCCGCTCACCTTGCCAGCAGTGCATTGTCTTTGCGAGGCATACTGAATCGGAGCCACAATCACCGCTGGCTGAAGTTTCCCGCTCACGATGAGCCGCTTCCGTGAGTCGCGAAGGCGAAACGTGTCCTCAGCTTGTGTATATTCCCACGTGTAGTTCCCGCCCTGGACGCGCACTTCTCCGGCCTGACTGGAAATTGAAGGTGCCTGGGTGTTGCCGAAGAGCTTGCGCGATGCGGCGGTGAGCATAGCCCCAGTAGAAAGGTGAACGAACTTGCGTCGATTCAAGGTTGTCAACGATACTCCTTATATTGGTCGCTTCAGAGAAGAAGCTATCCAACCGTAAAGGTAGTTCGGCGCAAAATAGCGGCATTTCCCAAAGGAACTAGAGTGGCTCGCACTTGTGTTCCATCTGCCTGTCTCGTCATGGTTCCCTGCAAGGTAATGACCGCTGCATCAAATGGACGCAACGGATTCACGGCGTCGCCCATTGGAATCGGCTTGAATCCGAAGGACTGCCTGCGCAATGACGAGGGGAGAACCAAAGCTTCGTGATTCGTTGTTAGCGGCTTATAGTAGGAGTCTTCAAAGCCAGGGAGCGCATAGGTTTTTAGAGTGATTTTTTGAGCGCCGATCGACTGCGCGAATATAAGAGCTCCATATCGAAGAGCGATTTCTCCATTAACAGCAACGACCTCCTCGATGGTCGGCGCAAAGATGATGTGCACCTTATCTCCGCGCCGCCATTGTTTTCTGACCATCCAATAGGACCCTGCTCGGGTAATCGCGGCGCCATCGCATTTCACGGTTGTTCCGCGGGACCAGGCCGGGTCACGCAGATAAAGAGGGAACTCTACCTCGCCCTCTACCTCGATTTCGAGATCAGTGGTGTTATCAAACGGGTAGTTCGTTCTTTCCTCAATGCGCACGGGAACATTGTTGACGGTAGTGGACACAACACAAGGTCCGTAGAGCAGTGCGGCGAGGCCGCCGCCGGTGTGCCGCATCCACATGCCGCGAACATAGAGAGGTGCTACGTTCGTAGCGTTTGGGTTGCAGCACACCGCTACGTCGGCGTGGGTGGGGGAGAACTTGTTTCTGATCTGAGGCCTTGTGCCGTCGGGCGACATGCCGTCGCAACGGAGCCGGTTGTCGGAAGTGAGATAGGTGACTGCACGCCCATCCGGCAATCGAGAGCCCTGTGCTGCGTTGAACCATATCAGCTCAATCTTGTCTCCGAGAGGTGCTATGCCGGTCTTCTGCAAAGCCGACTCCAGCGTAAACTGCATTTCTTTTGTGCCGCAGTATTCATACTCCGTAGATGTAGGGTCCGGCTTCAGGTTCGAGATATCTTCTCCGCTCACATCTGAACCGCTGGGTTCGGTATACCGACTTAATTTATCAAGAGCATTGCGGGAAGCACGCCCGAAGTCCTCTCGTCCGGTCGCCGTCCAGAGCCAGAGAGGAACCCTTATTGCTTCAAAGGTGTTCGCGCCGTGGTTGGTAAAGCCGGAATCCACGTTTAGAAGAGCGGCAATGCTCGTATCAGCTGTCGGGACGTTACGGCTCATGTTCTGATAGAGGCTTACGGTGAAATCGTGATACTTCGGATCCCCGGTCAGATCAAACAGTCTCTCCATCACATCCGAAATCATCAAGTCGTGGCTCAATCCCTGCCCGGAAATCGTGTAATCGAATGGCACGGGAGTCTTACGCTGGCTGTATTCAGAGATGGTCAGATCCGTGGCTCGTATCACGGCCTTTCTTACTTCCTGGTTTCCGGTTAACTCGGAATAATCAAGCAGCCCACGCATCAGGCAGGCCTGCGTCCACAACTCACCTGGTTTTGAGAAGCGGAGGTCTGAAGCGAAAACTCCGAGATAACCATCCTCCCCCTGCGATGAGAGGATGTGGCGGACGTATTCATCGGCCTGTTGCATTGTCTGCTTATCTTCCGTCAGATAAGCCATCATGATGAACCCTGCTCTCCAATTGCCTTCCGTCTCTCCGTTCCACCAACTGTTCTTGTAAACATTTGCGTCATTCGCTGAAGCAACGCTGTTGCGATTACTGACGAAGATGTCAGAAGACGCTTCGTGGCAAAGATCTCCCAGGTGTCCCGCGAAACCTCCGCTGAGGTCTCGTAGCATTTGCTCCTTGATCCAACCGGCTGGTTTCACTTCGCCTAAGGTCAGCCATCCGAAGACTGGGCCGGCGGTGTACTTCGCGGAATCGCTTTCGATGTGACCTGGAATCTTCTCGAGAGTTGTTGGAGGAACGGAGGATGCCGCCGCAAAAGGTGGCGAGAGGATCGTGCTCGCCGAAGCTGCAAGCAGTAGCTTGAGTGTGTCTCTACGATTCATTCGCTATCCGGTGAAGTAGAACGCTAACACTTGTGAAATGCAGCTGTCTCTTTGACAGTTGACCACATTGTGTACGTAATTTGCAGCGAATCCAGCGAACGATGACGACGCTGCCTATGTGCGATCACAATGAACTGGACGCTTCGATAGAACTTGAACTGTTGAGGCGTTTTTTCAGATGATGTCGGCAGAAGGCGGTTAGGAGGTAGTCGACATCTTTAGCTGCATTTCTTCGAGAGAAACGTTCTTGGTCTCTGGATAGATGAACAGCACGACAAAGAACTGCAGGATCATCATCGCCGCGAAAAAGATGAACGGATACGCGCTGGATCGTGCCGCAAGCATTGGAAATGCCATGGCGATAGTTGCGGTCATCATCCAATGTGCGAGGCTGCCAAGAGTTTGACCTTTGGCGCGAACGCCGTTCGGGAATACTTCGCTCATGTATACCCAGACGACGGCGCCCAACGAGAAAGAAAATGAGGCGCAATAACTGATCAGCAGCCAAACCAGGAGTCCACGGTGCACCTGTGTCTGGAATATCGCGGCGATGCCCAGTAGTGTTGCTGCCATCCCGACCGAACCAATCAGCAGCAGGACCCTGCGACCGGCTTTGTCGATTACGAGCATTGCCAGGGTGGTGAAGACCAGATTTGTTGCCCCGACTGCGATGGTCTGAATACCTCCTGAGTTCGCACTCGCGCCGGCCGCCGCAAAGATGTCGTTGAGGTAGTACAGAACCGCGTTGATGCCCGAAAGCTGACAGAAAATCCCGATCGTCAGAGCAAGAAAGATCGGAAGGCGATGGCTCCGAGAGAACAACTTCTCTCCAGAGAGGCGCTTTTCGAGCTCGACTGACTCGATTATCTGACCAAGTGCCGCATCCGGATCGATTTCACCAACCCTGGCAAGCACATTGCGCGCATCGTCGATTCGCTTCTTTTTCACGAGCCAGCGAGGGCTGCGCGGAATGGCGAAAAGCAACAATAAGAATATGGCGGATGGAAGCGCCGGGGCTGCCAGCTGCCAACGCCATTCTTTGCTGCCGAGATGCTGCAGGGATACGAGGTAGTTCGAGAGATATGCGAGCAGAATGCCAACAACTACATTGAATTGAAAGAATCCGACCATCCTGCCTCGCAGTCGCGCAGGAGAAATCTCGGCAATGTACATGGGGCCGAGCACGGACGAGCCTCCGATTCCCAGGCCGCCGATGATCCGCGCGACGAGAAGAAAGTACCAATTTCCGGCCAACGCGCAGCCGATGGCAGAAATCAGGTACAAGACTGCCATTACACGAAGACTGTCGCGGCGTCCGAACCTCTCGCCGAAGTAGCCGCCGAGTAGCGCGCCTATGACTGTGCCCCAAAGAGCGCTGGACACAGTGATCCCAAGAGTTGCAGCAGTCAGCGAAAAAACCACAGTGAGGGAATGGGTCGTACCTGCAATGACCGCAGTGTCAAAGCCAAACAGCAGGCCTCCCAGCGCGGCAACGAGTGCGCTAATAACCAGCGTCGGTGTCACGCGGCCACGTTGTTCTGGTTGTAGTTTGGACTCGAGTGGAACCGATAATGCCATTTGCATAGAGCCTTCGCGCCACTCGCGACTTAAACCAAGCCGACATACGGGTTAATAGGCTTCCTGTAGGAACGCTCGTTCGTGCGCTCTTGTCCAATTGCTGCGCTATAAGGAACTACGGATCAGGAAGCAACTTCTTTCAGATCGGCCCGTGCTTTCTCGTAGGTCGTGTCGTAGGCAAGCAACTGCGGATCAGGATCGCTTCCTTCGTTCCGGCAGGCGGCACCATAGACTTCAGGCCACCAGTTGCGGTGCTCTGTGAGCCCCTCCTCTTTCCATTTCTTCCAATCCACCAGGATTCTGGACCACGCTTGATCGCCGTAAGCTGTTGCCTCGGCCTGTGAGCCTATCTCCGAGACGATCCACTCGCGACCGATCCTGGCGTGGAGAACTTCGTCCGCCCAGTCATAGTCCTGAATCTTTGCAGTAAGTGGATTCGCGGAAGCTATCGCTACCTCCCACTCGTGTTGTTTGCCTGCCTTTTTCGGCATAAGTCCCTGCTCAATGGTAAAAAGTACTGCGTGCCGCTCCTTTGCCGTAAGCATGGTATTCAGGCCAAGAGACCAGGTGAAATTGAAGGGAATTGTCGACCAGTCGATTCCCATCGAAACGAACCCTAGCTCTCCCATCATCGCGTGACGTGCTTCATCCCATAACTGACGGGTCATGTCACGGTAGTATGCCCAGGGCTTGCCGCTCGTCTCTGCCAGTATGCTCGCCATCATCTCGGGGACGTCGATCTCGCGCATTCGCTTGAAGTACAACATGATGATCTTTGGAAAAGGCGGAATGCTGTCGTCAAAGAGCATCGCCTCGGCATTCACGCCCATATTGTAGGGGTCTTTGAAACGATCGTCGCGTTTCGGAATTGGGTCGTATTTATATGGGACCGTCGAGAATTGCCTGGAAACCGCATCTTCGGTTGGTTCCTTCTTGCCATCGAGACCGCCTGCAGCTGCAAGCATGTGTTCGAGTGTGACGAACCAGTCTCGAAGTTCTGTCCGCGCATCTTCGCTGACAATGCAACGTACTGCATTCGTGCCATACTGTTGCACGTCTTTTATCTCCACGAGTGTTAGGCGGCAGATCCGAAACGTCGGATGATCGAAGAGCTTATTCGTATCGGCAATCAGATTCTCGAGAGCTCGGATAAGCACAGGGACCGCGTGCTCGTACAATCCGAGGAGCAAGGCCGGTGTGTTGGGCGCAGCCAATATCTCATCGAAAAACAAATCGAGGCATGCGTGCGGCGATACTTCGAGTCCGTACGGGGGCTGCCTCATTTCGCGGACGCGGGAGGCAAATTCTCCGGCATGCTCAGAGCAGTAAAATGCGTGCAGGCTGAAAGCCATCTTGAGCTCGTAGATCGGCTCACTTGTGATACGTGATACGAAGATCTGGTGGAGCCGCTTCAATGACCAATGCACGCGTTTCAGGCGAGCTACCGATTCGGCGACCGTCAATCCGGTCGTCGCGGCTTCACCTACTGTGTGCAAGCCCACTAAGGGCGGTAGGCCCGCAAAACCTTTGTAGGAGTCTAAGGAAATTCGCTGCGAATGCGCGGAATCCTGACCTTTGTCAAAAATAATGGCTGCGGAAGGGATGCTCATTGCTACCGCCTAAGACATATCTGCGATCATCATCGACAACACTAGCTTTCTGAGGCAGAGTATGTCCTCTCGTTGATTGACAACTATAGATACGGGTTTGACATCATTTTGCCCAAATGACAATCCTTCTTGCTAATGCCGTTGAACTCTGCGGTTGAAACCATATTTTCCTGCAGGGTCGCACCCGGATT
>Ga0210386_10002543_pt1 | contig 15634 bp, 13 predicted proteins | sample IncBWH32OmetaG_FD_160091 | JGI IMG/M metagenome (GOLD analysis project Ga0210386, IMG submission 160091) | Forest soil microbial communities from Barre Woods Harvard Forest LTER site, Petersham, Massachusetts, United States - Inc-BW-H-32-O ... | reverse complement strand
GAATCGGCTCTGAAGAGCTCTACAGCCGCTGCCGGATCGCACCGCATCTGCGGTGGTTCCGGATCGACCGCTCCGAGGTCGACGGTCCGGAAGTCACCGGCGTGCCGCTGGACAACGACGGCAACGGCTTCGTGATCGCGATCGGCGACGGCTCGTGCGCCCCGGGCGCGTCATTGATCGAAGGCGACCTGGAAGCCAAACCGTTCACGACGTTCACGGCTCCCTTCACGATCCTGCCGCCGCAACCGACCGGCGAACCTTCGTTCACGATCGAAAAGCGCCAGGAAATCGCCGGCAGCGGCGCCGGCTTCACCACGGCGCCCCTGAAAGGCGCGATCGGCGAGACCGTCGATTACCAGATCACGATCGTGAACACGTCGAAGTTCGCCGAGACGCTCAGCGCGTTCCTCGACACGCACTGCGATCCCGGCACGATCGCCGGAGGACCCGGCTCGAGTCCGCTGGCGGCGGGCGGCTCCACTACCTACACCTGCGAACACGCGTTGAGCAGCGCTGGCTCCTACGCCAACGAAGCGACCGTGACGGCAACTACGGTCGGTGGCAACCCGCTCACGCTCGCCTCCAATCAGGTCGTGGTCGAAACCACCGAAACGCCCGTTCCCGCGTTTGCGATCGAAAAGCTGCAGCGGATCGCGGGAAGCGCCGGCGGCTTCACGGCGGCGACGGTCACCGGCACGGTTGGCCAGACGGTCGAATACGAGATCGTCGTCAAGAACATTGGCGGCGCCGCATTGACGCTCTCCAGCTTCACCGACGTGCGCTGTGACGGTGGCACGATCGCCGGTGGACCTGGACATGCGCCCGTTGCCCCCGGCTCCTCGACGACCTACACCTGCAGCCACGTGCTCACGAGCGCCGGCGCATATGTCAACGAAGCGAGCGCGACGGCCGCTGTGCCGGGCGGCTCGTCCCTGACGGAGACCTCCAACATGGTCGAAGCGATCGTCTCGAAATCATCCGCCCCGCAGGCGATCTCAAGCGAAGTCCCCGCCCCTGTCAAACAGGCGGCCCACGGCGGCGTGCTCTCGGAACGCTGCGAAGTTCCAGGCGCCTTGCACGGCGCCTCGGGGCTCAAGCGCGGTCCGTTCACACTGCAGATCAGCTCGCTGGGGATCAAGCAGATCATGTTCTATCTCGACGGACGCGAGATCAAGGCGCTCAAGCAGGCCCAAGCGAAGGCCGGTCGATTCACCCTCGCGATCGATCCCCGCAAGCTCTCCTATGGTCCGCACAATGTCACGATCAAGACGTTCATGAGCAATCGAGCCTGCGCGAGGATCACCCGCAAAGGTGTGTTCGTGCGTCCGCACACCCCGCAGGTCACGCCGACGTTCACGGGCTGAGGCAGCGCGGACGATGGGCAGGGTCGCCTACCGCGAAACGCTCTCGCTGCTCCGCCGCGCCGGCGCCGCCTGGCTGGCGGGCATCGTGGTCTTCGGCGCCATCTCGTGGCTGGTCGGAGGAGCCAACTCGAATGCCGAAGGGTCCTCGGCGGCCCCCCAAGCCGGCTCCGCGGCGGGCGCGTTCGCCACGCTGTCGAACCTGCGGACGTTCTCGCGATGGGCATATCCGCAGGCGCCGGCGGCTGTGCTTCGGCTGCCGTCGCCCGGCGCACGCGTCGTCGACCACCTGCGTTTCCTGACCGGCGACGGCCAGGCGCAGGTCTATCTGGCCCTGCGTTCCTACACGACGGGTACGAGCACGTGGATAAAGGTCTCCGTCCCCAGACGCCCCAACGGGATCGCCGGGTGGGTCCCGGCTGCCGCCCTCGGTAAAATGCACGTGACGAGCGAGCGTCTGCGCGTCAACCGCGAGCAGCTACGCGCCACGCTCTATCGCGATGGGCAGCCGATCTGGAGGGCGCCGGTTGGCATCGGTCGCTCGAGCCTGCCGACGCCCGCCGGTCACTTCTACGTGACCGAGAAGTTGACGGCGCTCGGCGGTGCTTTCTATGGCCCGTACGCGATCGGGACGAGCGCCTACGCACCGACGCTCAGCGAGTGGCCCGGAGGCGGCGTGATCGGCATCCACGGCACCGACGAACCGCAGCTGATACCCGGTCATCCCTCTCACGGCTGCATCCGTCTTCGCAACTCCGACATAGCCCGCTTGTGGCGGATGATCGACGTTGGCACGCCGATCGAAATCGTTTGAGAGTGGATATCCGGATGCACGCCTTGACGACACGCTGCGCGCAATTCACGATTCGGCTGATCGTGGGGCCGAGGAATGGGAGTGCGAGTAGTCCGCGCGCGCGTCGAGGCGCTTCGGTCGGCCCACGCGGACTGCTACTGACGATCGCCGCCGCGGGCTGCGTGCTGTTCGGCGCCCCGGGCGTGAGCTCAGGATCGACGCCGGCGCCGGTGAACAACCTCGCTCCCGAAGTCACGGGGTCTCCACAGGTAGGAGAACGGCTCGTGTGCGCCTCCGGCAGCTGGAGCGGGTTCGTCTCTGGCTTCACATACGAATGGGTGCGGGAAGGGATCGGGATCGCGTCAGGCGTGGCGTACACCGCGACGACAGCCGACAGGGGCTACCTGCTGTGGTGTGTCGTGACAGCGATCGGCAGCGGATCCAGCGCGACGGCGCAAAGCGCTAACAGCGTGCTGATTCCTGGCAGCAAAACCGCGACTCGCCCGCACGACGAAGTCCTTCCCCAGGTGTCTGGGCAGCCGAGTGTCGGGGCGACGCTGAGCTGCTCGAGCGGTACGTGGAGCGGCACCCCCGCGCCGAGCTTTGCCTATCAGTGGGTCCGCGACGAAGCGATCGTCGTGGGAGCAGCGACAAACACCTACACGGTCGCGGGCGCGGATGCCGGCCATTCGCTGTCGTGCCAGGTCACGGCCGCCAACAGCGCGGGCAAGGAAACCGTGCTGAGCAATTCCGTCAGCGTGTCCGCGAGCAAACCGGTCGACGAACGGCTCCCGCAGGTGCTGGGAGCCGAATCCTCGACGGTCGGAGAATCGCTTTCCTGCTCGCCCGGGAAATGGAGCGAAGATCCTGCACCGACGTTCAGCTACCGCTGGGTACGCGACACCGGTTTGCCGGGCGAAGCGCCGATCGAAGGGGCGACCGGCAGCGGCTACACGATCCAACCTGCCGACCAACTGCACTCGCTTTCGTGCTGGGTCACAGCGACGAACTCCGCTGGCAGCACCGAAGCGGCCAGCAGCAACGCGATCAAAGTGAGAGGCAACGCACCCGAGGGCACGGGCGCCCCATCGCTGGCGGGCGAACCGCTGGTGGGCATGACGCTGACTTGCAACACCGGTACGTGGACGGGCACGCCGACGCCGACGTTCACCTTCAGCTGGGTGCGCGATCACGGCATGCCCGGCGAACAGGTCATCGGCTCGGCGAGCACCAACGCGTACGAAGTCCTCGCTGAAGACAAGGGGCACTCGCTCTCCTGTGATGTGACGGCCACCAACATCGAAGGTCAGTCGTCCCAACTCAGCGGGCCGGTGGTTGTCCCGAGCGAAGTGCCCGGCAACGAAGCGCCGAAAGACCTCGCGGCCCCGACGGTGTCCGGGGTCGCGGTGGTCGGCGAAACGCTGACGTGCGCGAACGGCGCGTGGAGCGGAACCCCGCCGCCGACCGTGAGCTATCAATGGCTGCGCGACGGCTCGCCGATCGCCTCCGCGACGACGAGCATCTACAAGATCGCCATAGCCGATGCGGAACACGCGCTCGCTTGCGAAGTCACGGCGGTCAACGAACAAGGGGTCGCCACCGCGAGCAGCGGTGCGCTCGAGGTTCCTGGCCAGCCGCCGCAGGACGTCGAAGCGCCGCTGGTGTCAGGGACGCCCGCCGTCGGCGAACGGCTGACGTGCCAGCGGGGCAAATGGAACGGAGCGCCGGCGCCGGCGTTCAGCTACCAGTGGCTCCGCGGCGAAGCAAACATTCCGTCCGCGACGGCGCAGACCTACACCGTGGCCAGCGAAGACGGCGGCAAGTCGATCTCCTGTCGAGTGACCGCGAAAAACAACGCCGGCACGGTCGAAGTGATCAGCAGCAACAGCGTTGAAATTCCAGGACTTCAGCCGCAGAACACCTCAGCGCCCACAGTCGCCGGCAACGCTGTCGTCGGTGAAGCGCTCACGTGCACGCCGGGAACGTGGAGCGGCCAGCCGACCCCCACGTACGCCTACCAGTGGCTTCTCGATGGGATAGCGATCCCCGCGGCGACGGCGAGCACATTCGTGGTGACGACGGCGGATACCGGTCTCTCGCTCGCTTGCGAAGTCACGGCGAGCAACCACGAAGGAAACCAGTCTGCGATCAGCGCTCCGCTGCACATCCCGGGCGCTGTGCCGCACGGTGTCGAAGCGCCTAAGGTATCGGGTACGCCGTCGGTCGGCCAGCAGCTGACGTGCTTGCGAGGGATCTGGACCGGCAAACCGCCCCCGGCGTTCGGCTACCGCTGGCTGCGCGACGGCACGAGCATCGCGTCGGCAAGCGCCGACACGTACACGGTCGAACTCGCCGACCAGGGCCACCTGCTCTCATGCGTCGTCACCGCGACCAACAGCGAAGGAGCGACCGAAGCCGAAAGCAGCAACGGCCTGGCGATCGCTGCGCCGTTGCTCAAATCGGAAAGCAAAGTCGAACTGAGCGCCCCGCCGCCGGTCGTTGAACCGCCGACGCTCACCGCCGCGCAGATCCTCGCGTCCCTCCGCGTCCAGTTGGCGCGCGCGCAGCATGGCGCGCGAATCAGCCTGCTGCGCAAGACCGGCGCCTACGCCTTCCGCTTGATCGCACCTGTCGCCGGGCGTCTGGAATTCTCCTGGTACACGGTCGCGCCGACCACGCACAGCTCGAACACGCACGGCAACTCCTCGACGGGCAGGCCGATCGCGCTGGCGGCGTCCGTCACGAACTTCGCCGGCGCGACGGCCAAGACCGTGAAGTTGCGCTTGACGAGCGCGGGGCGCCAGCTGGTCGGCGGCAGCAGTCGCATCACGTTGACGGCGAAGGCGGTCTTCGCACGGCCGGGCGCGCGCTCGGTGACGTGGCTGGAGACCGCGGTGGTCAGCCACTGAGGGCCGGGGTCCGAGCGGCGTTTCGGTTTCGGCGAGAGTGGCTGACCTGGGCATCGGCAGCTAGACTCGAAACATGTCCGAGGTTGCCGCCACGCCCACGGTTGACGATGTGATGGACGCGCTGTCAAACGTGATCGACCCGGAGCTCGGTCTCGACTTCGTCGAGCTCGGCCTGATCTACGGCGTCGAGGTCGACGACGGCAACGTGCACGTGACGTTCACGTTGACGACGCCCGGCTGTCCGATCGGGCCGCAGGTGAGCGAGCAGATCGACGAGTTCGTCGGCGAACTCGACGGCGTCAAGTCGATCGACTCAGAGATGGTCTTCGTCCCGCCGTGGTCGCCGGAGAAGATGAGCGAGGACGCGAAGTTCGCGCTGGGGTATTGAGCGAATGCGCTAGGCGGGCGCAGCGACCTGCTCGCGCGCGAGCGCGACGAGCGTCGCCAGTTCCTCGGCGATGCTGTCGCTGATCGCGCCGATGTCCGGCAGCGCGTCGAAGTCGCCGAGCAGGCCGAAGTTCATCTGACCGTTGTAGGACATGATCCCGATCGCCAGCGCGTGGTTTTCCGGCAGGAACGCGATCGGGTACGCCTCGAGCATCTCGCGGCCGAGCACGTACAACGGGAACTGCGGCCCCGGCACGTTCGTGACGAGCAGGTTGAACAGGCGCGTCGAGAAGTTCAGCCGCGAGGCCTGCGCGAGGATCGTCGGCGGCGCGAAGTTCTGCGCGCCCGCGATCACCTCGGCGCCGAGCGCCTGCTTGGACTCCTTCAGACCGTCCATCGCCTGCGAGACGAAGCGCAGCCGCTGGACGGGGTCGGAGATGTAGACCGGCAGCGGCCCGCGCATCACCACGATTCGGTTGCCGCCCTGGCCGTGCTCGCCCTCGATCCGGACCGAGACAGGCACAAGCGCGCGCATCTCGACGCCCTCCGTGCGCCTTCCTCGGGAGATCAGGAATGTGCGAAGCGCTCCGGTGACGACGGCGAGGACGACATCGTTGACGGTGCCGCCGAACGCGTTCTTGACCGTCTTGAAGTCATCGAGGCTGCAGCCGATGCCGAAGAACCGCCGGTGCGGACCGATCGGGACGTTGAGCGGCGTTTCGGGCGCCGGATTGAGACCGGCCCAAACGATCTCGCCGACCCCCTCGGCCGCCTCGCGAGCGCGTGCAAGCGCGTGCTCGGGATGGGCGAGCGCGTCGATCGCGCCCTCGGCGAGCTCGAGGCCGGCGCGCGCGGCGCCACGCAGCCCGGCGGCGACGAGCTCGGCGGTGCTCGGTTCCTTGTGTGGGGTCCACGGGCGCCCCGAGTGTCGGATCGGCGGCGGATCGGGAGACAAGTCGAACAGCACGGTGGCCAGGTCGACGCCGGCGATGCCGTCGATCAGCGAGTGGTGCGTCTTCGTGATCAGCGCGAAGCGGTCATCCTCGAGGCCTTCGATCAGCCACATCTCCCACAGCGGCTTCGAGCGGTCGAGCTGCTGCGAGAAGATCCGCGCGGTCAGGCCGCAGAGCTGCTCCCAGCCGCCCGGCGTCGGCAGCGCCGTGTGGCGGATGTGGTACTCGAGGTTGAAGTTCGGGTCGTCGACCCACACCGGTCGACCGCTGTCGATCGCGGTCGAGGCGAGCTTGTGCCGGTAGCGCGGGACGAGGTGCAGCCGGCGTCTGATCTGCTCGAGGAACTCGCTCATGCTCGGCGGCGGACCTTCGACGATCGTCAGGCCGCCGATGTGCATGTGGGAGTGCGGGCCCTCCTGGTGCAAAAACGAGGCGTCTACCGGCGTGAGCCTGTCGAGGTGGCGCTGTGGCACGAACGCTTAGCGTACCTGGGCAAGCCCTACAATGGCAATCGTGCCGAACACGGTTCAGAAGCTGCTGCTCGCGGCGCCTCGCGGGTACTGCGCGGGCGTCGATCGGGCCGTGCAGACGGTTGAACGAGCGCTCGAGTTGCACGGCTCGCCGGTGTACGTGCGCAAGGAGATCGTGCACAACAAGCACGTCGTCGAGCAGCTGCGCGAGCGCGGCGCGATCTTCGTCGAGGAGGAGACCGAGGTGCCCGAGGGCGCCGTCTGCGTGTTCTCCGCGCACGGCGTCGCGCCGAGCGTGCGCGCCGGCGCCGAGGCGCGCGGCCTGCGGACGATCGACGCGACGTGCCCGCTCGTGACGAAGGTCCACCGCGAGGCTGTGCGCTTCGCCGAGCAGGGCTACACGATCGTGCTCGTCGGCCACGACGGCCACGAGGAGGTCGAAGGCACGATGGGCGAGGCGCCGGAGCGGATCGTGCTCGTGCAGGACGAGACCGACGTCGAGCGCCTGCAAATCGACGACCCCGAGCGCGTCGCGTACATCACGCAGACGACGCTCGCCGTCGACGAAACGACGGCGATCCTCGCGCGGCTGCGCGAGCGCTTCCCGAAGATCGTCGGCCCTCGCACCGACGACATCTGCTACGCGACGACCAACCGCCAGTCGGCCGTCAAGCAGATGGCCGACGGCTGCGACCTGCTGCTCGTGATCGGCTCGCGCAACTCGTCGAACTCGGTCCGGCTTGTCGAGGTCGCGCGCGAGTGCGGCGCCGAGGCGCACCTGATCGACCGTGCGGACGAGGTCCGCGAGGAGTGGCTCGACGGCGCTCGCGTCGTCGGCATCTCCTCCGGCGCGAGCGCGCCGGAGAACCTCGTCCAGGAGCTCGTGCAGCTGTTTCGCGACCGCGGCGTGAGCGATGTCTCGGAGTTCCACGTGATCAACGAGGACGTCCGCTTCATGCTGCCGAAGCCGATTCGCGAAGCCGCGACGGCAGGGGCGAGCTGAGCGCGCAGCGCCACGCGGGCTGCTCGCCGTGGCCGATGCCGGGCAGCGCGCCGCGACACGTCGTCTGAGATGCGCACGCTTGTCCTCTCCGACCTGCATCTCGGCTCGGTCTCGCGCGCCGACCTGCTGCGCCGGCCCGAGCTGCGCGAGCCGCTGCTGCGCGCGATCGGCGGCGTCGACCGCGTCGTGCTGCTCGGCGACGTGCTCGAGCTGCGCCACGGACCGGCGCGCGACGCGCTCGCCGTCGCGCGGCCGTTCTTCGAAGACCTGGGGCGCGCGCTCGCCGGTCGAGAGCTCGTGCTCGTCGCCGGCAACCACGACCATGCGCTGATCGATCCGTGGCTGACGCTGCGCGCCGAGCTGCCGCGGGCGGCGCCGCTCGGGCTCGAGCAACTGCTCGAGCCCGAGGAGACGTCGCCGATCGTGCGGCGACTGGCTGAGTGGGCGGCGCCCGCGCGCACGCGCTTCGCCTACCCCGGACTGTGGTTGCGTGCGGATGTCTACGCGATGCACGGGCACTATCTAGAATGCCACCTGAACGTGCCGACGATCGAGCGCTTGAGCGTCGGCGTGATGGGCCGGATGCTCGGGCGTCCGGCGCGGACATTCGAGAGCGTCGGCGATTACGAGGCCGTGACCGCGCCGATGTACTCGTGGCGGCACGCCGTCGCGCGCGACGCGCAGACCGGCAACGCGCTCAATGGGATCGCCACGGTCAACGCGTGGCGCGCGCTCGACGGCGGCGGCGACGGGGCGCAGGTGGGCTCGCGCACGCGCAACCGTTCCCGCCGCGCGGCGCTGCTCGCGCGACTGCGCGCCGGCGCGCTCGTGCGCGGCTTTCCGCTCGCCGTCGGCGCGCTCAACCGCGCCGGGATCGGCCCACTGCGCGCCGACGTCTCGCTCGGCGAGCTGCGCGGCGCCGGACTGCGCGCGATCGGCGAGGTCGCAGAGCGGCTCTCGCTCGCCGACTCGCACGTCGTCTTCGGCCACACGCACCGGACCGGCCCGCTGCCCGGCGACGACGTACGCGAGTGGAATCGGCCGCCCGCCAGCCCCGGCGGAGCGCCGGGAGCGCGGCTCGTCAACTGCGGTTGTTGGACGTATGACTCGATCTTCCTCACCGACACGCCCGGCGAGAGCGCCTACTGGCCGGGAACGTGCGTGCTCGTCGAGGACACCGGCCCGCCGACGGTCAAGCGCCTGCTGCTCGACCGCACGCGCGCCGAGCTCTCGCCGCGGCGGCGCGCCGCCCCCGCCGGCGTCTGATCGCAGGCGCGTCGCCGCAGCTCAGGCGACGCCCGGCGTGAAGCACGTCGCGACGCAGCGCACGCCGGCGTCAGGCACGAGCTCGAGCACGCCCGCGCTGTGGCGCGTGTGCTCGATCAACGGGTAGGCGCCCGGCGCGTGGATCGTGAGCTCCGCCTGAGTTCCCGCCTCCGCGTCGCGTGCGCGCACGGTGCCGGCGCCGTCGAGCACGGCCCATACGCCGCCGGCCTCGTACGGGCCCGAGTACGCGCCCGGCTGCTCGACCGTCGGCGCCACGAGCGCGGCGCCGGTTGCGTCCTCGGGACGCAGCGGCGCGAGCGGCTCGCGTTCGACGCCGAGCAACTGCTGGATCGCCAACTCGGTCTCCTCGTAGCCGCCCTCGCCGTAGCGGTACTCGAACAGGCGCGCGCGCCCGTCGAACAGGTAGCGCGCGGGCCAGCCCTCGTTCTCGTACTCGCTCCACAGCTCCAGCTCCGAGTCGATCAGCACCGGGTGAGCGATCTCCAGCCGCGCGACAGCCGCGCGCACGGCCGACTCCTCGTACGAGAGCTCATAGCCCGGGCAGTGCACGCCGATCACGCGCAGCCCGTCGGCCGCATAGCGCTCGTACCACGCCTTCACGTACGGCAGCGTCCTGATCGAGTTCGCACGGCAGAAGTCCCAGAACTCGACGAGCATCGGCCGATCGCGCTGGATGACGCTGACCTGCCCGCCCGCCGGCGCGTTGACCCACGGCAGTTTCCGCGGGAACAGCGGCGCGGCGATCGTGTCAACAGGAGCGCGCACGGCTCGAATCGGTGGCTAGAACTGCGCCGCTGAGAGGTGAGAGTCGCAAGCGTCGCAAGGACGCAGTGAGCGAAGTGTGCTCTGCACACGAGCGATCGAGGACGCCGCGACGCGCAGCGAATCGCGCCTCTCAGCCGATGCTGCCGACCATCTCCAACTGAATCAGCCTGTTCAGCTCGACCGCGTACTCCATCGGCAGCTCCTTCGTCACCGGCTCGATGAAGCCGTTGACGATCATCGCCGCCGCCTCGTCCTCGGTGAAGCCGCGCGAGCCCATGTAGAAGAGCTGGTCATCGGAGATCCGGCCCACCGTCGCCTCGTGCGCGACGGTCACGTGCGGGTTCTGGATCTGGATGTCCGGCCACGTGTCAGAGCGCGATTCGCCGTCCATCATCAGCCCGTCGCACTGCACGCGCGCTTTCGAGCCGGCCGAGTTGTTGCCCATCTTGACCAAGCCGCGGTAGCCCATGATCCCGCCGTCCTTCGAGATCGACTTGGCGAGGATGTTCGACGTCGTGTTCGGCGCCAGGTGCACGACCTTGGCGCCCGTGTCCTTGTGCACGCCTTTGCCGGCGACGCCGACGTTGAGGTGGTCGGCGCGCGCGCCCTCGCCCATCAGGAACGAGCCGGGGTAGAGCATCACGTACTTCGCGCCCATCGACCCGCCGACCCACTCGACGGTTCCCTCGGCGTCGACGACCGCGCGCTTGGTGTTCAGGTTGTAGACGTCCTTCGACCAGTTCTGCACCGTCGTATAGCGCGCCTTCGCGCCCTCGTGGACGAAGATCTCGACGACGGCCGAGTGCATCGAGTTGACCGAGTACGTCTGCGCCGTGCAGCCCTCGATGTAGTTCACGTCCGAGCCCTCGTCGGCGACGATCAGCGTGTGCTCGAACGTGCCCTCGCCGGCGCCCTCCATGCGGAAGTACGCCTGCAGCGGCAGGTCGACCTTGACGCCCTTCGGCACGTACAGGAACGAGCCGCCCGACCAGACGGCGCCGTGCAGCGCCGAGAACTTGTTGTCCTGCGGCGGCACGCACTTGTTCATGAAGTACTTCTGCACGAGCTCCGGGTACTCGTTGATCGCCGTGTCCATCGAGCAGAACAGGATGCCGAGCTTCGCGTACTCCTCCTTCAGGCCCTCGTACACCGGCTCCTGGCGCCACACGCCGACGACGCCGGCGAGGTGCTCGCGCTCGGCCTGCGGGATTCCGAGGTCCTCGTACGTCTGCTTCATCTCCGCCGGGACGTCGTCCCAGCTGTTGAAGCGGCCCGCCGTCGGCGGCGAGTAGAGCACGAGGTCGTCGAGGTTCAAGCCGCTCAGGTCCGGGCCCCAGTTCGGCATCGGCTTGCGCTCGAAGATCTCCAGCGACTTCAGCCGTTTCTGGGCCATCCAATCGGGCTCGCCCTTGATCTTCGACAGCTCGGCGACGACCTCACGCGAGATGCCCTGACGGGCGTGCAGCTGTCCCTGGTCGTCCTCGACGATCGGGCTGGGCTTGGTGATCTTCGTGCGGTCGATCGTTGCCATGCGACTCCTTAGCGGGGGCTTTCAGATCCTTGTGCGCCGGGACTGCGCGAATCCAGTGCGCTGGAGTAGGAATTGTACCGAGAGCGGCGCCCGTCACCAGAGCGTTGAGACGGGATCGAACGAGCGGATCGCCTCGTCGCGTGTCACGAACGTCGCGCCGGTCGAGCGCGCAGTCGCGTAGATCAGCCGATCGACCGGGTCGCCCGGGAAGGTCCGCGCATCGAGCAGTCCCGCCGCGACGGCTATGTCGGCGCTCGGTGCGATCGATTCGACTCGTGGATCGGCGAACGCCTGCCCGACCCACAGGCTCACGTCGCGGTCGAGCGAGATGCGACCGCGAACGACGAGCATCGCAACCTCCCACGCGCTCAATGTCGATACGCCCAAGCTCGGCGCTCGTTCGATCGCCTCCTGCGCCTGTGTCGACAGGCGCTCCGGTGCGGTGAGCCACCAGAGCCAGGCGTGCGTATCGAGGACGATCACCTCGTGTCGGCGTCCCACCCGATGTCGAGCGGCTCGACGAGCTCCTCATCGGACACGTTGAACGTGACCGAGTTGCGCAAGCTCTCCGGCTCGGCCGCAGGCGAGACGCGCGCGACCGCTCGGCCGCGCTTGGTCACGACGATCTCCTCGCCGGTGGCCGCGATCTCGTCGAGCATCGCTAGGCATTGGGCCTTGAACTGACTTGCCGAAACGGTGCGCGTTGCCATGACCATAGTCATATTATCATGGTCATATCGTGCGGCCGGCGATGCGAGATGACTCAGCGCTCGGCGGTGGCGATCACGTCGGCCAAGCGTTGTCGCCCGTAACCGCGCCGCGCACGACCTTCAGGTTCAGCAGCGCGCACTTGCGCCGAGTGGCCGAGACGGGGATCCCGAGCAGCTCGATCATCCAGTCGGCGTCGAGCCGGCCGACCTCGCTCAGCTCCATCCCCTTCAGCTCCTCCGAGGCGATCGACGCCGACGCCTGCGAGATCGCGCAGCCGTGGCCGTGGAAGCGCAGGTCCTCGATTCGGCCGTCCTTGACGCGGATGTGCACGCCGAGCTCGTCGCCGCACAGCGGGTTGTGCTCGAGCGCTTCGAGGTCGTGCGGATCGAGCTCGCCGAAGTTGTGCGGGCGCTTGTAATGGTCGAGGATGTAGTCGCGATACAGGTCGTCCATCTGGTCTGTGCCTGCCGCTCAGAGTCCGAAGATCTCGCGCCCGGCCTGCAGCGCGTCGATCAGCGCGTCGATGTCGGCCGCGTCGTTGTACACGCCGAGCGACGCGCGCGCCGTCGCGCCGACGCCGAGACAGCGCATCAGCGGCTGCGCGCAGTGGTGGCCGGCGCGGATGCAGACGCCGCCGCGATCGGCCAGCTCGGCGACGTCGTGCGGGTGGATGCCGTCGATCGTGAACGACGCGAGCGCGCCACGGCGCTCGGCGTCCGGCGGCCCGACGACGCGCAGGCCGGGGACCTCGACGAGGCGCTCGAGCATGTACGCGGTCAGCGCGCGCTCGTGCGCGCGCACGCGCTCCATGCCGAGCGTGTCGAGGTACTCGACGGCCGCGCCGAGGCCGACCGCCTCGGCGATCGGCGGCGTCCCGGCCTCGAACTTGTACGGCAGCTCGTTCCACGTGACCGAATGGAAGTCGACCGACGCGATCATGTCGCCGCCCGTCAGGAACGGTTCCATCGCCTCGAGCAGCTCCGCGCGCCCGTGCAGCACGCCGACGCCGGTCGGCCCGAGCGCCTTGTGCCCCGTCCAGCCGTAGAAGTCGGCGCCGAGCGCCGCCACGTCGACCGGCATCTGCGGAACGGCCTGCGCACCGTCGACGAGCGTCGTCGCGCCGGCCGCGCGGGCGCGTGCGGCGATCTCCGCGACCGGGTTGATCGTGCCGAGCACGTTCGAGACGTGCGCGAACGCGACCAGCTTGACGTCGCCGCGCGCGAGCTCCGCGTCGAGCTGCGCCAGCGACAGCTCGCCGTGCTCGTCGACCTCGAGGTAGCGCAGCTCGGCGGCGCGCTCGCGGCACAGCATCTGCCACGGGATCAGGTTCGCGTGATGCTCCATCTGCGTGATCAGCACCGCGTCGCCCGCTCCGACGTTCGCGCGTCCCCACGAGTACGCGACGAGGTTGATCGCCTCGGTCACGTTCTTGCAGAAGATCGTCGTCCGCGGCGCCGCGCCGACGAACGCCGCGACGCGCCGCCGCGCCTCGTCGTATGCCGCGTCGGCCTCCTGCGCGAGCGCGTACACGCCGCGGTGCACGTTCGCGTTGTGGCTGCGCAGGTGCTCGGCCTGCGCGTCGATCACGACCTGCGGCTTCTGCGACGTCGCGCCCGAGTCGAGGTAGACCAGCTCGCGGCCGCCCGGGCGCCGCCTGAAGATCGGGAAGTCGGCGCGGACCCCGAGCGTGCGCTCAGCGACTGACGGCATACGCCTCGATGTCTTCGCGCGCCGCCGCCAGCTTCTCGGCGACCTTCGCGCGAACGAGCTGCTCGAGCGGCTCGTCTTCGAGCTGCGCGATCAGCGGCTCGAAGAAGCCTTCGACGATCACGCGCACCGCCGCCGGGCGGTCGAGGCCGCGCGACTGCATGTAGAAGATCGCCGTCTCGTCGAGCTCGCCGACCGTGCCGCCGTGCGACGCCGACACGTCGTCGGAGGAGACGAGCACCGACGGGATCGCGTCGACGCGCGCTTTCGGCGAGAGCATCATCGAGTGGATCTGCAGGTACGTATGCGTCTGCTGCGCGCCCGGGTCGATCTGGATCAGCCCCTCGAAGCTCGCGCGGCTCTCGCCGCTCGCCGCGCCACGCCAGTGCACGTCGCCGCCCGACGGGCCCGTCTCGTGCAGGTCGACCGCGAACACGTCGAGGTGCTCGCGCTCCTCCGTGAAGAACAGCCCGCGGAACGCCATCTCGCCGCCCGGCTCCGACACCGCCAGCTCGAGGTGCTGGCGCACGAGCGCGCCGCCGAGCAGCGCCGGCAGCCAGTGGCAGTATGCGTCGCGGCCGATCCCGACGAACCGCGTCGAGACGTCGAACACATCCCCGCGGCCCCAGTCCTGGACCTGCGCCAGGCGGCAGCGCGCGCCGTCTTGCAGGTACAGCTCGAACGCGCCCGCGTGCAGCGCCTGCCCCTCGAAGTCCTCCGCGAGGTCGTACTCGTGCACGCGGAACTCGCTCGTCGGCGCGCCGATTACGAGCGTGCGCCCGTACTGCGCGACGCCCGGCCCGTCGATCGCGTAGACGATCTCGAACGGGTCCTCGACGACGAGGCCCGACGGGATATAGAGGAACGCGCCACCGGTCCAGAACGCGGCGTTCGCGGCCTCGAGCTTGTGGCGGTCGATCGGCAGCCGCTTGGAGAACCACGGCGCGACGAGCTCCGCGTGGTCGCGAAACGCGTCCTTTAGCGAGCACAGGATCACGCCGCGGCTCTGCAACTCCGCGTCGAGCTCGACGTGCACGACGCTGCCGGCGCTCTGCACGATCCGCCCGGCGCGCGCGCGCTCGGGCAGCGTGCGCCGGACGACGTCCGGAACGCCCTCCGGCGCTGGCGAGGGCTCCGTCGAGAGCGCGTCGAGCTCGAGGCGCTCGAGGCTCGTCGTCCAGAAGCCCGAGCGTCGCCAGACCGGCAGCTCCGCGCTCTGATACGCCGCGCGCGCGGCCTCGCGCAGCTGCTCCAGCGTGCGCCCATCGCCCGCGCCGGCGCCGTGCAGCGCCCGATACAGCGTCGCTTCGCGATGGCGACCGGGCTTGGTCGCCACCTCAGACACCGCTGCCGACCTCCTGGCGGATCTGGTCGTAGCCCTCGCGCTCGAGGCGCTCGACGAGCTCGACGCCGCCCTCGAGCACGATTCGGCCGTCCATCAGGATGTGCACGAACTCGGGCTTCACGTAGTGCAGGATCCGCTGGTAGTGCGTGATGATCAGCGCGCCGAGGCCCTGCTCGTCGTGCAGCTTCTGCACGCCCTCGGCGACCGTCCGCAGCGCGTCGATGTCGAGCCCCGAGTCGGTCTCGTCGAGCACTGCGATGTCCGGTTTGAGCATCGCCATCTGCAGGATCTCGGCGCGCTTCTTCTCGCCGCCGGAGAAGCCGTCGTTGAGGTGGCGCGACGTGAACGCGCGATCGACGTCGAGCAGCTCGATCGCGTGCTGCAGGTCGACGCGGAACTCCTTCACCTGGAT
>Ga0210386_10002542_pt1 | contig 15634 bp, 2 predicted proteins | sample IncBWH32OmetaG_FD_160091 | JGI IMG/M metagenome (GOLD analysis project Ga0210386, IMG submission 160091) | Forest soil microbial communities from Barre Woods Harvard Forest LTER site, Petersham, Massachusetts, United States - Inc-BW-H-32-O ... | reverse complement strand
TTGTAATTAAAAAGCGTGTATGCGATGGGATTGAGGCCACACGAAGTTGAAGCCCCGGTACCGCAATTAGCAGTGGTGAAGTTTGGCGTAACCGGTAGGGGGCCAAAATCAGGTGATCTGAGCGGCGATGCGAAAGTGGTATCCAGCATGGCTAAGTTCGCCAAACAAGCAGCCGACCGAGGATTAGAGGCGTCGCAGCCTGGATTGTATGCGAGACCGGATGGCGCCGCACCGGAAAGGGCCTGGCCAAAGTCCGGCGGAACAAACGCACGGGAAATACCAATTTCCTCATCTGTGGCGTGGGTGTGCTGGTAGCTTCCAAAAAAGAACAGTTTGTCCTTCTTTATTGGCAATCCAATCTGCCCCCCAGCTGTATAGCGGTGCAGCGATGGATTCTTTTCGCTAGTCGGGATATTGGGATCGGCGTTAAAGAAAAAAGGATCGGCGTTCAACCAATTCGTTCCACGGTGCACGTAAGCGCTGCCATGAATATTATTTGTTCCGGACGATGTACTCGTATCGATATGCGCACCACTGGTTGAGCCCTGTTGCGCGTCATACATCGAAGTATTCACGCGAACTTCTGAAATACTCTCTGGAGCGGGTGAAGGAATGGCCTCGCCTATCGCCAAGTAGACGGACGCACTACTCTGAACGGGAATAGAACTTATAGCGGCAGTCGAGCCGATGCCTGTGTTATTGACTACGCGTGCCGAATTAACCTCGCTCGTGCTCTTGCCGTTAAAGATACTTCTGGCGTCCACGCCATTTAACAAAAAGGTGTTGCTCGTGTCGCGCTGGCCGTTCGCCCAAACCGGTGCGTTCCCCAAGCCCGCATTTGCCCCGGTGCCAGACGAAAGTTCGGCGTTCACGCCAGGCGAAAGAATCGCCAATCCTGTAAACGAACCAGTGGGGAGCGGAACTGACTCAATCTGCAACTTGTCCATCACGTAGCCGTTGGTGGTGTCCACCATGTTCAACAGCGGCGTTTCTTCCACGGTGATGGATTCACTTACGTTTCCGATTTTCAGTTCGGCATTCACGGTCGCCGTGCGATTCGCTTGCACGGTGATGGATGGGACGTTCTGCGATTGAAAACCTTGCTGCGTGAACGTAAGTGTATAAGTCCCGATGGGCAGGTTTACGAATGCGTAGGCTCCCGTGGTGCTCGTGGTTTGCGTACGATTGAGTTTAGTTTCATTCCCGACCAAAGTAACGGTTGCGCCCGAGATGACCGCACCTGACGTATCGGTGACGGTTCCTGTGATCCCTCCGAGCGTCTGCTGGGCTCGAGCAGACGGCATCAACACTATCCCCATTGCGAGGAATAAACCTGCCAGCAATAGAGAACGAACAGTGCGCATTTTCATTCTTAATCCCCTCTCCGAAGTCACCAATAGAAATTAAGTAAAAAAATTTTCGAGGACTTCCATGACGAACACTTCCCCCTTGTTACCACTGCCAACGCTCAACAATAAATTGAAAGGAACTTACGCCATTCCTGACCGCTTGAAAAGAACAATCTTTCAATCTTCGGTATCAGTTATTTGTATCTGGTATTTGTATCAATAGATTGTTTCAAAACGGGCCTGTAAAGCAGAGCCAACTTGAGTGCCGGAAATTCTGGAGCCACGATATATCGACGTTCTACGCGGTTCCAGTTTTTTCTTTTCGAGCCTGCCAGAAAAACCAGAGCATGCCGGCCGCCAGGTAAGCCAAATAAATATAAGGCAACTTTCCGTATGGTCCTTCGGGAACCGGATAAAGATTTCCGGCCATGGCGGCGAGCATCGCAATAAACGCAAGCCATGGAATAATTTGCCCACCTGAATGAAAAACTCCGTGATCGCGCAAATATCGCGGAAGCGAAATGCACACAAGCGCATATGCCACAATGAAACCGTACGTGGCGAGCGAGCCCATCCAGCCATATACATCCAGGCCGCTCGATCCATAAATGGCCAGTATCGCAACAGGAAGGACGGCCGCGATTCCTGTGGCAAGCAACGCGTACGTGGGAGTCTCGTTCCGCACGTGCGTCGTACGAAATGTCCCGTGCGCAAGCCCGTTGTGCGACATAAGCAGGAGAACGCGCGCCGCAGCCGTGATGCAACCCATCGTTCCCGCAAACATGCTGATCGCTGCGCCGATATCGATTAACATGCCCAGCACGGGAACGCCAGCGACCTTGGCCAAAATATGCATGGGCGCATCGCTCGTGCCAAGGTCCTGCCCCGCAATGTGCGCGCCCAAAACTTCCCCATATGCGGAAACGATGAAGAACAATCCGGCGATCACCGCGCTTTCGATGACCACACGAGGAATCGTCTTCAGCGGATTTCGCGCTTCCACACCAAGCGTCGTTGCACTCTCAAACCCGACGAAACTGAAAAGCGCGAGGACCAAGCCCAATCGCAGTCCGCTGCCCGTCATGGCCGTCAAATGCACCTGGCTTGTATCGAGGTGCGTTCCCTGCCGGAAAAGAACAAGCGCCACCACAACAACAATCAGCACCAGGGAGAAAGCTTCAATCCAGAGCATCATGCGAGCGGAAATTTTTACGTCGCGCCAGGCGATCCACACAGAAGCGCCAGTCATGATTATTGCGAGGGCCGCGCCCGAAAAACCATGTCCAATGAGACCAACAAGCAGAATATTCGAAAAATGATAAAAGCCGCCGATAACGCTTGATCCTGTAGCGACGTATGCTAGCAGCAAACTCCATGCGACGATTGCACCAAGCCAGGGCGGCAAGATCATCGCCGCATACGTATAGAGGGAACCGGGCGAAGCGGAGTATCGCGCAAAGCGGCTGATGCACCACGCGACGAGCAGTATCGCACTCATCGCCAAAAGATAGGCGAGCCATGTTCCGTTCCCCGCCAGCGCCGCTACCAGCGGAATCGTGGCTGCCGGAGTGGACGCTGGCGCAATAGTAGAGACGGACTGCGCAAGCGTCTCCATCGGCGAGAGCGCTTCGCCGCGTAAACCGTAATCCCCTGTTTTTATCGGAACCCGTTCCGTTTGGTTCGTGGCCATCAGGTCTCATGTCTTATCGGCGTGCTCTTAGTCCGGTTAGACATGCCGTACCATACCTTTCCGTCCTGATTGGTGCAAGGTTCTGTAGCTGTTTTGGCGATTTGAAAAATGAATCGGATGGCGCAGCAAGTGCGATTCGATATTCAGTCTGAAAAAAGTTACCCTGTGTGTCCGGTTTCTTGCCACATGTTCTTCGTTGACGCAGCGGGGCGCCTCGGCCTATAGTGGCGCACTTTTCAAAGAGGCAATCGTTGCTCGAGCGAATTTTTCATCTCTCGGAAAATAAGACCACGGTGCGCCGCGAACTTCTGGGCGGCCTCACTACTTTCATGGCCATGGCCTATGTAGTGGTCGTGAACCCGCGCATTCTCGGCGAAGCTGGCATGCCGGTGGAGGGCGTGCTCTTCGCGACTTGCGTTTCGGCCGCGATTGCAACGCTGGTGATGGGCTTGTGGGCTAATTATCCCATCGCGCTCGCGCCGGGCATGTCGCTGAATGCGTACTTCACGTATTCAATTGTTCTGGGTCGCGGCGTGCCTTGGCAAACCGCGCTTGGCGTCGTATTTCTTTCCGGTTCGTTATTTCTGCTTCTCACTCTTACGAATATTCGCGAACATATCGTCAACGATATTCCTGACTCTCTGAAGCATGGGACAGCGGCGGGTATTGGCTTCTTCATCGCATTCGTCGGACTCCGAAACGCAAAAATTATCGTAGCGAGCACGGCTACGTTCGTCACGCTCGGAAAATCTTCCGACCCTCAGGTGCGATTGGCTGCGTTGGGCCTAATCATCATTGCCATTCTGATGTCGCGGAAAGTTGGCGGCGCGATTTTGATTGGCATCGTTGCCATCGCCCTGGCCGGAATTCCACTGGGACTGACAGCCGTGCCGTCGCACATATTTTCATGGCCGCATCCGGGCGGAACATTTCTGAAACTCGATTTTCGCTCCGCGTTTAAAATCGGTCTCGGCGATCTCGTCTTTGTCTTTTTCTTTGTCGATTTATTTGACAATGTCGGCACACTGGTCGGCGTGTGCGAACAGGGTGGATTTTTGCGCGACGGAAAATTTCCGCGCGCGAGCCGCGCGTTGCTCGCCGACGCCTTCGGCACAATGGCGGGCGCGCTGACCGGAACATCCACCGTCACAAGTTATATTGAGAGCGCCGCAGGAGTTGCGGCAGGAGCGCGAACAGGACTAGGCAACGTGCTGATCGCCGCGCTGTTTGTGGCGGCAATTTTCTGCGCGCCGCTCGTAGCGGCCGTGCCTACGTACGCCACTGCCCCGGCACTCATATTGGTCGGCGCACTTATGTGCGCATCGTTAGCGAAAGTGGATTGGGACGATTTTACGGAAGCGTTTCCCGCCTTCATCACTACCGTGGCAACTCCACTCACATTCAGCATTGCCACAGGGCTAAGCCTGGGCCTGCTCTCCTTCACCTTCATCAAAATTGGCACAGGAAAAATAAAGCAAATCAGCCCGTTAATCTGGGTCTTGTCCGTCCTCTTCCTGTTGCGTTTCGCTTTCCTCGGCGCCGAATAAAAGTATTGCCTGGCTTCCAGTAGCCCAGGCTTCACAGGCTGAGGAAAAACACACTCTATCTGTCATTCCGAGCGGAGCGAGGAATCTCCCTTTCTTTGTTTTCTTATAGTTAAATCGAAGAGAGATTCCTCGCTCCGCTCGGAATGACAATATAAAATAGTTTTTGCGCACCCTGTTCGGCCTGCGGGGGTTCATTGCATCTCAGCTCTCTTGCGAAGACCAAACCTTTTCAAACTAGTTGCAATGATTCATAATGAGTTGAAACTGGAAATGAGAAGACACGCAGGTCTGTCAACAATTCAATTAGCAGCCGCAGATAGTTCCCTCAGGGAAGAACAACTACGACAACGAACTCACTCAAGGCCTCTCATAGAAAATTGCGCCGAAAAATACATCGAATATTCGTGAGTCTCAGTTTGACGGAAGGTAGCGAGTCGCGTAAGCTATTACAGTTTCATGACTAGCAAGTTCGGGCGGTTAGCTCAGCGGTTAGAGCGTCCGGTTTACACCCGGAAGGTCGCGTGTTCAAATCACGCACTGCCCACCATCTAAGAATCATCCCCAGCGGGGCCGTAGTTCAGTCGGTTAGAACGCCTGCCTGTCACGCAGGAGGTCGCGAGTTCGAGTCTCGTCGGCCCCGCCATTTTTTACCGAATAGAATCAATGAATTAGCGAAGCGTTCTCGTAAACTCTCTCCTTAATCTGGGTCCAATAACTTGCTCAAGCCGCCCTTCGTCACGTTGGTGCTGCGGAATCGCGTGCGTGTAAATTTTCACAGTCAAACGCGACGTAGAATGCCTGAGCTGCGCCTGGATCGTCTTCATCGACTCACCTGGGAATTGAACAGAATTGCATTCATGTGAACCAAACCATGCCACGAAACTCTCGGCATTTCTGCAGTGTTACATACCCGATAGAAAACTCGCCGGAGGCCGTCGTGTTCGCCCTGGGTGGTGAGGGCAATCCTAATGGCTGAAATCTGCTCCTGATCCTTCTCTGGAAATGCGAAAGGAAAAAGCATTAATTCATTTTTTGCAGGGGAAAAAATTTCCCGGCGGAGCCTCGCTCCGCCGGATTTGATTGTCGAGGTCCTAAGGGGTTCTAATTTGAAATCGTAATATTAACCGTCGTGTTTACGGTCGCTCCGTCCGCAGTTGTCGCCGTAACGGTCATCGTTGATGGGCCCGTCGGTGTTGGTGCCGGTCCGGAGTTTGATGTGCATCCTACGAGCGCTCCCGCAGCGAGCACGAGCATTCCAAGCGTCAGGTACATCGGCGCGCGCCGGAATTGCATAGCTCGCTGGCGGAATCCAAACAGGATGCCCATCATCGCCAACACAGTACAAATGATCCCCAGTGCGGATGCGGATAACGGGCCTCGTCCACTATCGCCCGGCATGGACTGTGATGAACCGTTGCTTCCGTTCTTAGTGGGAATTGCGTTGATTGTGATAGACGTCGTGGTCGCAGTTGTCCCGTGAGCAAGGGTTGAGGGGCTTGGAGTGCAAGTCGCCCCAGCCAGAGATGACGGGAAGGAGCAAGTGATTGTGACGTCCGCCGGGAGCGTTGCGCCTGAAGGTGTAAGACTCAAATTCATTTGCAGCATATAAGGCGTTCCGGCGATGACAGGAACGGGTGTCGGCGTACCCGATTGAGGAGCAATACTTTGTAGGCCAATCAGTGGGAACGACTGCGTCGTCGCTGCGACGCCGCCTCCCAGGTTCGAGCTCGGGTTCTTCGGGTTCGTCACGGTAAGTGTCAAGTTGCCGGCATTCGCCATGGTCAGGTATGTAGCCGGGACAGCAATCGTCAACGATGTTCCGCCTGCATTAGCGGTTCCGGTAAGCGGAGTGTTCAACGGCGCTGTGCTTCCAAACGTCACTTGCGTCGACGCGTTGAACCCAGTGCCTGTGATCGTAACCTGCTGTGGCGTAGTGGCCCCCGCGATCAAGCCAAGGTTCGGTGAAAATGAAGACTGCGTTGGCAAGACGTTGTCGATGTTCGTGGCATCGGCTGCTGCGGATTTATCCGTCGTCTTTCCATCGTTTGGATCGGTGACTGTCGCATTGTTCGTCACGCTTGAGAATGCATTGGTTGCGACGGAAGCTGTGAGCGTGAATGAACTGTTGCCGCCCGCCGCTGCCAGCGCTGCGCCCGTGTACGTGCATGTCACCACTTGCGCGTTTTGCGCTCCTGCGACGCAAGCCCAACCGGCGCCCGTACTGGAAACAAAGCTCAGGCCTGCGGGTAACGTATCCGTGACGACGATGTTTCCGTTGGTCGGTCCTGTTCCAGTGTTCGTTGCTTTAATTGTGTAAGTGCCGTTCGATCCCACCGTGAAGTCACCTGCGTGCGTCGCGGTGATCGTTACATCAGGTGCGGTAACGACAGTAAGAGCGTCAGTTGCTGACTTATCGTTTACCACTGAATCGCCGGCGTCTGCCACGGTGGCCATGTTCGTTACGCCCGGGAATGCTGCGGCCGCGACGGAAACCGTCAGCGTCAGCGTGCTGCTTGCGGTTGTGGCAATCGGTCCTGCGTTGGTGCAGGTCACGATTTGTGCATTTTGCGCACCCGCGCTGCATGTCCAACCTGCGGGACTCGCGGAGACGTAACTCAACCCCGCTGGAAGCGTATCCGTCACGGTGATTTGATGCTGCGTGGCGGCCGTACCATTGTTGGTCAGCTTGATTGTGTACGTGTTATTGACGCCCACCTCAAAACTTCCCGCATGGCTCTTGGAAATGGCCAAGTCTGGAGCTGTGCCTGTGCCGGTGAGCGTGATGGGAGCCGGATTCGTGATGCCTGTAACTACGATCGCAATGTTTGCCGTACGCGCGCCGATTGCAGTCGGAGAGAACGTCACGCTGAGCACGCAGCTTGCACCCGGCGCGACTTGGCCGCTTGTGCTGGTTGGGCACGTGGTTGCTGGACTTGCAAAGGCAAAGTCACCTGGGTTCGTTCCCGCCAGAGTGATGCTCGTAACGCTCAGAGGAGCACCGCCATTATTTGCGAGCGTAATATTTTGCGCGGCGCTCGTCGTCGTGGTTGGCTGGCTGGAGAATGTCAGGCTCGTTGGCGTGGGCGTTGCTGTTGGTGACGTCACGCCTGTTCCCGAAAGATTGACGACCTGCGTCGTTGGTGAAGCATCGTCCGTAAATGTAACAGTTGCCGTGAACGGGTTTGCTGTCGCGGGAGTAAACGTCAGCGCAACTGTGCACGTGTTATTTGGAGCAGTGAATCCAACCGCAGCGCCAACACAAGTGGGGCCCGAACCTGTGACAATCGCAAAGTCGCCGGGGTTGGTTCCGCCCAGCACCACAGTACTGATATTCAGAATCGCCGTTCCAGTATTCGTCACGGTAAGTGTCTGAACGGCGCTGGTCGTCGTCTGAATCTGATTTGCGAATGTCACGCTGCTCGAACTCAGGCTCACAACGGGCGCAGTGCCCGTACCGGTCAAGCTGAAGTTGTGAGGACTGCCCGTGGCATTGTCTGCTACGGATACAGTTGCGTTTCGGCTGCCTGTTGCAGTTGGCGTGAATGTAACCGCGATCGTGCACGTTGCTCCGGCCGCCACGGTTCCCGCCGTTCGGCAATCCGTAACGCTTCCACTCGGCGTGACGAGTTGGAAGTCACCCGGGTTTGTTCCCGTCAGCGAAACATTCGTAATGGTCACCGCTGTCGACGCGCTGTTGGTAAGCACAGAAGTCATCTGCGCGCTTGCCACGCCCGTCCGCTGAGATCCGAACGAAACTGTGGGCGGAGCGAAATTCACAGTGGATGTCACGCCAGCGCCGCTGATCGAAACAGTTTGAGTTGAGCCGCTGACCGCGCCCGCATCATCCGTAATCACTAGTGTGACCGGGCCATAGGAGCGCACGGTTGTTGGCGCAAAGGTGACAATGATCGTGCAGGTTGATCCCGCAGCAATCGCGGAACTATTCGAACACGTCGTTCCCTTCCCGCTTGACCCAATCCCGAAGAACGCCGAATCGGCGCTAGCCGAAATTGCGATGGCATTCGTGGACGCTAGGTTCAGAGTGTCCGTTCCGTTGTTCTTCAAGGTGATTGGCAGGGTAGCCGTCAGATTAACCGGCTGATTGTTGAACGCCAGAGTGCTCACCAATTGAACCGATGGAGCGATGCCGGTGCCGGAGAGCGGCACGGTTTGCTTCGTGCCTGCCGTGCCCGTTGCGTTGCCGTTGTCCGTGATGTCCACGGTGGCCGTGCGTGCGCCTGTTGCCGTGGGCTTGAAGGCTACGTTAAACGTGCAGGAGGCAAGGCCCAGCAGATTTCCGCCACCCAAGGGGCACGGATTGGTGGCTCCTGCCGTGAGGACGAAGTCGCCGGGATTCCCTGCTACGTCTAGCGATATGCTGGCGATCGCCAGAGTCGAGCCACCGTTGTTCGTGATGGTCACGGGCGTCGTCCCGCTCGTCGTACCCTGGCGCTGATTCATGAACGTGACACTCGTTGGAGCCAGGGTTGCCGTGGGCGGCGTTTGCCCTGTACCGGTCAGGGCTACGGATTGAACTGAGCCCGAAGTGCCGTTCGAATTATCCGTGAACTTCAGCGAGGCCGAGCGTGGACCCGCTGCGCCCGGGGTGAAGGTCAGCGTTACGGTGCAAGTGTTGCTGCCGGACGTGGAACTGATAACGGCGCCTGCCGTGCAGGCGTTGCTTGCGCCGGAGACGATGGCGAAGTCCGCCGGGTTGGCGCTGGCCGGATCGATGACCGCAGTAGCAAGCGTAAGGCTAGCAGTTCCCGTGTTGGTCAGGGTGACAACCTGCGAGGCGCTCTTCACGCTGACGATCTGGCTGCCAAAGCTAAGGCCCGTCGACGGGTTCAGCGAAGCGATGGGAGCGATGCCCGTTCCGTTCAGCGTTACCGACTGCGTCGTGGGGTTGGCATTGTCCGTGACGGTAAGCGTAGCAGTGCGAACGCCTGCGCCGCTTGGCGTAAAGGTCAGAATGACGGCACAACTGCCGCCGCTTACTCCAACCATTGCGCCGTTGACGCAAGTTGTGCCGGAAACGATGGCGAAATCACCGGCGTTAGTGCCGCTGATGGCGACGGCGTTCGAAGCCGCCAGCTGCACCGCAAGGCCGCCGGAGTTGGTCAGAGTCACGGTCACATTGCCGCTCGTCGTGCCCACATTCTGGTTAGGCGTGAAGTTGACCGGGCTGGGCGCGAAGTTCACGGAAGCAGTGACTCCGGTGCCAGAGAGCCCAACAGATTGCTTGGTTCCAGATACTGCTCCCGAGTCATCGGTGATCACGAGCGTGACCGTGCCGGACGGGCCAACGGCTGTGGGAGCAAAGGTTACGTTGATCGTGCAGGAGGCGCTTGGCGCGATGGCGAGGCCATTCGTGCACGTGGATGTGCCGATTCCGAACAAAGTGGAGTTCGTGCCAGCGGTGATGGCAACTGCGCCGCTCGCGGCCAGGTTCAGAGTGTCAGTCCCGTTGTTAGTCAAGGTCAGCGCCATCGTGGAGGTCTGATTGATGGGCTGGTTGCCGAAGGGCAGCGTTGCGGCAACCTGCGCATTGGGCGCGGTGCCGGTGCCGGAAAGCGGCACGGTTTGCTTCGTGCCTGCCGTGCCGGTTGCGTTTCCGTTGTCGGTGATGTTTACCGTGGCCGTGCGAGCCCCTGTGGCCGTGGGCTTGAACGCCACATTAAACGTGCAGGACGCGTGGCCCAGGACATTGCCGCCAGCCAGGGTGCAGGGCGTGGTGGCTCCCGCCGTGAGGAGGAAGTCGCCGGGATTCCCTGCTGCATCAAGCGCGATGCTGGCGATGGCCAACGTGGCGTCGCCGTTATTGGTGATCGTCACGGTGGTAACTGTGCTGGTGGTTCCCTGGCGCTGGCTCGCGAACGTGACGCTCGGGGGAGCCAAGGTTGCCGTCGGCGCAGCCTGACCCGTGCCGGTCAGTGATACGGTTTGCACGGAGCCTGCTGTGCCGTTCGAATTATCGGTGAACTTGAGCGAGGCCGAGCGTGCTCCCGTCGCGCCGGGAGTAAAGGTCAGCGTGACCGTGCAAGTGTTGCTGCCGGACGTGGAACTGATAACGGCGCCGGCGGTGCAGGCGTTGCTTGCGCCAGAGACAATGGCGAAGTCAGTGGCATTCGTGCTGGCCGGATCGATGACTGCGGTGGCGATGGTCAAGCTTGCGGTACCCGTGTTAGTCAGAGTGACGACCTGCGAAGCGCTCTTCACACTGACGATCTGGTTGCCAAAGGGCAACGTCGCCGCCGGATTCAGCGAAGCGACGGGTCCAGTTCCTGTGCCGGTTAACGGCAGAAGTTGCGGGCTGCCCGCCACATTATCATTTATTTTTACGTTCGCGGATCGTGCGCCGACCGCGGACGGAGTGAAGGTTGCTGCGATTGTGCAAGTCCCAAGAGCCGCTAGAGTCGGATTCGTGCGGCAATCCACCACGCCCACACCGCTCGGCGTCACCAGTGAAAAGTCGCCGAAGTTTCCGGTCGTGTTATCGATCGCGACACTCGTGATGGTCAGCGGTCCATTCCCTGAATTGGTCAATATGGAAGTGAATTGCGCGCTGGTGGTGCCAATGAACTGATTGCCGAGCGCAAGGGGTGAAGGAGCGAGGCTGACGGCCGGCACGGTTCCAGCGCCCGTAAGAGTGATGACCTGGGTAGAAGGAGTCGCGTTGTCCGTAATCGTGATGGTCGCCGTGCGGCTGCCATTCGCGGTAGGTGTAAAAGTCGCCGCGACATTGCAACTCGCGGCCGCCGCAAGAGACCCGATCGTGCGGCAATCGGTGCCGCTTGCGGGCGTGGCTTGCGCAAAATCTCCAGAGTTTGTGCCGCCGAGGACAACACTGGAAATGTTGAGCGTTCCGTTCCCGGTATTCGTCAAGGTGACGAATTGCTGACCGCTGGTGACTCCTGTATCGAAACTGCCGAAAGCCATAGTCGCGCTGTTCAATCCTGCTACGGGCTGAGTAGACGTGCCGCTCAGTGCAACGGTATGTGGGCTGTTGGCGTCGGAATCCGTAATCGTTAGAGTTGCAACCCTGCTCGTTCCACCGGAGACGCCGGGCTTGAAGATCACGTTTACGACACAGTTGGCGCCGGCCGCAAGATTGGTGCCTGCGCACGCGTTGGTTCCGAAGATGAAATCGCCGGCATTGGTGCCCGTAATTGAAGTCGCAACGCTGTTCGCTGAAGAGGATGTCGGGTTGCTAAGCGTGACGGGCTGCGCCGCGCTCGAAGTATTTACCGCCGTGGCGCCGAAGGTAATGGAAGTTGGATTCACGTTGACAGCCGGATTCGTTCCTCCGCCTGACAGATTAATGACAACCGAACCGGTGGCGGGGCCCGCGCCGATTGTGTAGTTGACGGTTGCGGTCCCGGCGTTGGTCACGGCAGAGGGGTTGAACTTGATGTACAGAACGCAAGAGCCAGTTACGGCCGACACTTTATTTCCATTCACGCAAGTGCCTACTCCCGTGTCCATCGTGTAAGCACCATTGGTGAAGACCACGCTGTTGACTGTGATGGTTGTACCCATCGTGTTGGACAAGACGGCGCCAAGCGTAATGGGCGTGCCAAAATTCGTTTGTGGGAACACGAAGCTAGAGGGAGCGGCAGTCACGGTTCCGGCAATCCCCGTCCCTTGCAGGCTTACCACATGCGGGCTGGTCGTCGAATTGTCCGTGATCGTCAGCGTGCCAGTGCGAGAGCCGGCTGCGGATGGCGTGAAGGCAACCGGGACGGTGCAGGAACTGCCCACTGCAAGGAAATAACAATAGCCGCTGGTTGAGCTCATCACCGCAAAATCATTTCCGGCAATCTGGATCGAGGCTACGGATAAATACTGGGTCGATGACGAAGGATTCGTAATCGTCACGTTCATTGTCGGACTCTGCGTATTCACCGTCTGGCTTGGGAATGTGAGCGAAGTTGGAGTGACGGTTGCCAGTGTCGTCTGAGCAGGAGGAATGCTTGCTGTGAGCATGATTGTCAGCGGAGTCTGATCGACGCCTCCAATCTGATAGCTCACTGTGAATTGCGCGGAGAAGTTCCCTGCCGTGGCGGAAAGAAACTGAACATCCAAAAAGCATTGGCCCCCAGGCGCGGTTCCAGTGCTTCCGGCGAGCACTCCATTCGCGCCGGTACAGAAATTGTCACCGGAAGGAATCGAAAAATCCGCAGCGTTCGTTCCCGCCATGGGATTTACGGCGGTTATTGTTGCCGCTGAAGTGGAGCCGTTCAACAGAGTGATGGATGAGAGGTAAGGGCTATTCACGCTGGCGAATGAGATAGTTACGGGATTTGGAGTTGCGACCATTGCCGCCGACCCGCTTCCCTGGATGGCTACTGAATAAGTCCCGGTGGGCACGGAGGTAATCGGCAGAGTGAGAGTCCCGTTATAGGCGGCTACACTCGTGGGTGCGAAGGTAATTTCGAAAGAGCAGGACCTTGTGGGAAGAATTGATTTGTTCGAACAAGTATCAGTCCCCGTAACGATCGTGTAGCCAGCTGGAAGCGGTGACATTGCGCCAAAAGTCACGCTCGTTGGATTTTCGTTCGTCAACGTGTAGGAGTTTGTAACTGTCGTCCCTACCGGGAGCGGCCCGAAGTTGATCGGTCCTGCAGGCGTCAAGGTGAAGCCTCCCGGAACGGAAAGCCCCAAAAGCGAGACAGTACTGGTGGTGACAATACCATTACCCAAGTTTGCGGATATCACCACACTTTCAGAGTAATTCCCTGTCGTTTCCGGCGCAGCAAAAGTCAAATTGAAAATACATGTGTTATTGGGTGCCAGGTTGGAAATGACTGCGCCCGACGTACACGTTGTTCCGGAAGCGAATGCGAAGGTTGAAACGCTCGCCCCGAATCCAGAGATAGAAGAGCTAATAATCGTCATTGGCGCTTTGCCTGCATTTGTGAGCGTAACCGTTTGAGCTGTACCGGGCGTCGGTGTGGGACTGGTGGGCACTTGTGTAAACGACAAGCTCGTTTTATCGAGTGAAACTGGCACGTAAGCGTTGCCCTGAATGTTGACCGTGTGCGATCCCCCGACGCTGTCCGAGAACGTGACGGAACTGGTTAGTTCGCCGCCCGTCGTTGGGTTGAATGTCACGCCAATCACGCAGCTTCCACCTTGCGGAAGTATAGGTGGGGTCAAGGCACACGTCATTAGATTTGACCCCGTTACTGTTGTATTAATTTTGAATGCAGAACTACCACTGGGCGACAATACGGGAATAGCAGTGATCGACGTCGGAGTATTTCCACCGTTCGTCAGGTAAATGGCAGCTTGCGGAATGGTAGCAGGATTCGTTGGCACGTTGCCAAAATCGAGCAGATTCCCGCTACCCGTCGAGACGGAGATTGTGATTTGAGATGGCTCTCCGGTCCCGGTCAACGTCACAGTATGCGGGGATGCTGCGTCCACGCCGCTCGGATTGAGATAGGTGTCAGTAATAACAATTGAAGTGCTTTCCTTTGAGCCTGTGGTGGAGGGGGTGAACGTTACGCCGAACGTGCAGTTTCCGCCCGCCGGAATTACAAACGGCGTCTTTGTGGGAGTGCAGGAACCATCCGATGTAATTTTGAAATCAGCATTGGCGGGTGCAGTGATCGATTGAACGGTGAGTGGAACAGTAGCCGCGTTGCGAATCAGGAACATTTTTTCAGGAGTGGTCGTGGCGATAATTTCGCTCCCGAAATCGACTGAACTCACCGATTGCAGAGATCCGTATTGTGATGTGGATTCGACGAAGACCGGCCCCGGTATGCCCTTTCCATTGAGGCTTAACAAAAATTGGCCGCTGCTTGCGCCTGTATAATTGAAGGTGACGGTCGCAGTGCGCTGGCCAATCGCGGACGGCGTAAATGTGAGGTCGACACGGCAAAGTGTTTGCGCGGGAATCACGCCGCCGGGAGCACAACCGGAAAGCAGTGCGGCGGTAAAATCGCCGGGATTGTTGCCGCTCAGAGCGGTGGTCACGGTGAGGGGGCTCGGGGTTCCGTTAACCAAATATTCAAGGCCAACCGAACCTTCCGTGAAGCCCACGTAGTAATCAGGACCCGTGATGCTATTGGTGTAAAGCGAAATGCCGGTGATTCCCGTGCCCATCACATTTACAACCTGGGAACCGGGAACAACGCTGGCAATGGATGTTCCTGTCCATCCAATCGTGAAGCTTCCTGTCCGGTCATCAGTTACAAGACTGGCTGCCAGAGGTTGGAATTGAATGGGCAGGAAACAGTTTCCGCCGGGCACCAAAGTTCCAACCGTTGAGCAGGTGGGGGAATTAGGAAAACTATAAATGTGGAAGTCGCCCTGATCAGCGCCCGTCCCAGGAGTTACGGTGATGTTGATCGGCTCGCCGGACCCGTTTACCAGGAAGGCATCGCCTTGGTAGCTCACCGGAGTGCTTCTCACGACTTGAATGCCCAGTTCGACAGTGGCGGGTTGAACGAGCACTTCTTGCACGCCAGTCCCAGATACAGTCACGGTTGCCGGGCTACCTGCCGCGTTGCTGTTAATCAGCATCGTTACACCGCCGAATGTACCTGCCGCAGTTGGGTTAAAATCCACTTCGATGGAACAGTAGCCACCGGGGGCGACAGCCGCAGTGAAGCATGTGTTGTAGTTAGTCCCCAAAGAATAGGGTGCGGCGTTTGCCGCGGGAGTTGCAGAGAATTGCGCACTCCCCACCAGCAACGGTGCTCCGCCAGTATTGAAGACGTTAATGATATAGGGGTCCAAAACATTTAGCGGATCGCTGCCGAAAGCAATGCTGGTGGTGCTGAGTGTAACTTCCGGAGCGCCGCCGGTTCCGGAGAGGTTCATCACGGCAGTGCTTGTGGAATTGTAAGTAGCCGTCAGTGTTGCCGAGCGCGCATCCTGATCACGCGGCGCGAATTGGATGGTGAGTGTGCAAGTTGTACCCGCGAGTAGCGTGATCGGGAACGTCGTGCCGGAAGGTCCGCACGGACCTGTTGCGGATATCAGCGTAAAATCGCCCGAGTTGGCCCCGCCAAATGCGAAACTACTGATAGATGCGG
>Ga0210386_10002540_pt1 | contig 15637 bp, 8 predicted proteins | sample IncBWH32OmetaG_FD_160091 | JGI IMG/M metagenome (GOLD analysis project Ga0210386, IMG submission 160091) | Forest soil microbial communities from Barre Woods Harvard Forest LTER site, Petersham, Massachusetts, United States - Inc-BW-H-32-O ... | reverse complement strand
CGAAATGGACCGACTGCGCCGCGACCTGGCGCCCGCGCGAGAAGGCCTGGAGCATAATCTGGTTGGCCACCTGGATGGGCCCACCCGAACGCCAGATTTGTTCATGGCCTGACGCACTGAAACTGCAACTTACAGGTGCCAAAGCACAAATTCTCAATACCGCTTTTTGTCATACCCGATTTTCGGGGCATTTGCCTGCTCCAGTTTCCGGCCCCATTTCCGCCCTCGTAACTAGTACTTTTGGAAACCTTCGTAATCTTGCCTACGGAGTTCAACGCCACTAACATCGATGCCTCAGTTGGCGGGTCAAAGAAGATGTCCTCCCCTGAAAACACGCGCCGTTGGCCGCGTCATCCGGTTGAACTAGCCGTCCTGGTGGTGCCTCGGGGCGGCGACTCCAAGTTTGCCATTCCTGGACGGGGTATTGAAATCAGCGAAGGGGGAATGACCCTTTATGCTGGCCTGCCGCTCAAGCCCGGCGACTTTATGGACCTGGAATTTCAAACCCCCGGACGCACGCGGATCTCAGCCATCGTCCGCTATCGTACGGGATACTGCTTTGGCCTCGAATTCCTGACCCCGCTGGGTGCTGAGTCGCCCAAACCGAACGCCCCTGCGCCAGCCGTTCCCCAATCGAAAGCCGATTTGCGGAACGTCCTGAAGCGCAAGGAAAGGGAAATCGAGCGTCTGCGCAGTGAGATCTCCACGCTGAAGAACTACGGACGATCCGCCCGCTGATCCGCCGCACCCCTCCAAACGGCATCCACAAAGCATCGCGGTTACGAAGAGGTTTTGCAGACCCCGCACCGGCCCGATACTATAGCCAGACTTCCCCTTCATCACGAGGTCCCGGGGTCATCGCCCGAGATGGAGCGATTCAGGATCTATGACCGCCTTTCGCGCTACGAACGTCGTATTAACTGACAATGAAGCTCGTGTCCTCGGCTCGCTAGTCGAGAAAGACATCACCACTCCAGATTACTATCCGCTTACGCTCAATGCGCTGGTGAACGCCTGCAACCAGAAATCCAATCGCGATCCTGTGATGAACCTGAACGACGAATTGGTACGGCAGGCCCTGCACTCCCTTAACGAGAAGGGCCTGGCCGGAACTGCCAGCAGCGCCGATAGCCGCGTTCCAAAATACGAGCATCGCATGCAGGAAGCGTTCAATTTTACCCGGCGCGAAACCGCCGTAATGTGCGTGCTCATGCTGCGCGGTCCCCAAACCCCGGGTGAACTGCGGGGACGCACCGAGCGCATGCATCGTTTTGAAGATTTGACCGATGTGCAGTCGACGTTGCAGAAGCTGATGACGCGGGAAGAGCCGCTTGTAAAAATCCTCCCTCGCCAGCCCGGCACAAAAGAAGCTCGGTACGCGCATCTGTTGTGCGGGGCAAAGTCAGAGTGGGATGCGCCCCCGCCGGCAGTTGAAGTTCGAGCCGGCGACGGATCTGACAACGAGCGCATCGTCCGTTTGGAAGAGACCGTCGAAGCCCTGAAGAAAGATATCGACGAGCTCAAACAGGAGCTCGCTGGCTTCCGAAGACAATTTGAGTAAAGCCGCCTCTACCTCATTGTGGCTTTGAATCGCTGGATTGAGTCTTCGAATTAGAGGGTGGCGTGGCTTTTGTTTTCTTGGCAGACCCCTTCGTGGCCGTCCTTGGCGCCGTCGCCTTGAACTCCAAGGACTGTATGGATGGTTCGAGCTGCTTCAATCCAGCTTCATCAGGACTCACCAGAAAGAACTGCAGCAAGATCGATTCGCGAGTGATCACGTATTGTTCCACGTGCTGCACTACGCCATTCGAAGGTTCGTTCGAGGCAAGCTTCCAGAGCGTTTGTCCGTTGACTGTGACCTCCTGCGGATCGCCCAGATATTCCACGTCCATACTTTTTTCTTTAGCTGTCTTCTGCGAATAGGCCAGGTAATCCTGCGCCGCGGTCGGACCCGAAGGCGCACGCATGCGGGTCGCGATGATCTGAATGTTCTTACGCTGGTTGCTCTTTTTCAGCGGAGCATTTTCCGTGATGACCAGCAACGGACGACTAATCTGGGCTGCCTTCAGGAGTGCGGCATCCTGGGTCGCGACTTTTGGCTCCCGCGATGGAAGCACCACCCATCCGGGAGGAATCTTTATCGAGAAGCCGTAAATGGAGTTGCTGTAAACATCATTAGCAATCGAACCCCCGGTCTCGTGCAATCCTGTCGGAGTCATCCTGCTGGAGGGCCCCATCCCGGGCGCTCCGCCGGGACCGCTAGGACCTGCTTGAGCCGGCCGAGGAGGAACCATCTGGCCGAACAGAGGAAATGCCGAGCCGTAGTTAAGCAGGCACACAAAGACAAGAATCCGAGACAAGCTCCATAGAATCTTCATATTCGTCGGCGAGCGTAGCATTTCTGCCCGTACCACACAATCGCCCGGAGGTGTACTCTTTAGAACCCGGCAGCCAGGCCCAAACCGAGGTCTAGGCCGGAGAAAACTACGCTGTCATCCTGAGCGCAGTGAGGCGCCAGCCGAACGAAGTCGAAAGCCTGCGCTGAGCGTAGCCGAAGGGGACCCCATGCCTGTTGGCAGCACCGGCGGCCCTGAAGGCTCTTCCAGCACGGATCGCTATCAGCTGGAAATTCGTAAAACAGACATCTTTTTGGAACAGTAGGAGCTGCCCTAAGGAACACTACGGTTGACGCCAGCCCAAAAATCGCATACGCTTCGACCAATCCCCGTCCATCCCCCGGGGGTCTCAGCCTTTCCTGAGCACACCCTCCTCCTCTGTGCCCGACAGGTCAGGCATGTTGAGTACTCACAAGGAGACCACCATGGCTGGAAAGTCCCTGCTTCTCTCCCTCATTCTGTGTGTTTCGGCAGTGGGCGCGCGCGCCGCCACCAGGGACGAAATCGTTCCTGCCGGAACGCTTCTGCATTGCACTATGGACGAACCGAATTTCTCTTCGAAAACGGCACAAGCCGGTGATCCCGTGTTGTGCCATCTTGGCCCAATTGCAACGTTCGGACACTCGCTGTTTCCGCGCGGCGCGATGCTGAGCGGCCACCTCCAGGAATCCAAGGACCCCGGCCACTTCGTTGGCAAGGGATGGCTGCAACTGGAATTCGACCGCATCATTCTGCCCGGAGCCGAAGTGCTTCCGCTGGAAGCGAAGATTGTCGCTGCTCCTCACCTCAAAACTGACAAAACCGGCAAGATTCGCGGCGGCGGACATCCCCGGCGCGATGTCGTTGAATGGATGATCCCGGTGCTGTGGCCGATCAAGATCATCAATCTGCCGAGGCGCGGACCCTATCCTGCATTGAAGGGCGAGTCCCGTTTAACGATCAAGCTGATGGAGGACGTAATCGTGCCCGCGACTTTGCCGGCGCGCGCCGCGGTTCCGTCGCCACCGTGGGCGCAGCCCACCAGCTACATTCCGTCGCCCTACGGATTGTTGCGGCCGGCGTCCCTGGTCACGCAAGAACCAAGCGGCACCGATGCGCGGGCCGCATCGGCCGCTGCTCCTTCGAACTCGCCTGCGTACGTCGAGCAGATGGAACAAGTCCCGGCACAACGCTCTTGGGATGAACAGCCGCCCACGGCTCAGCCGATCGGTTCTGCTCCGGCCAAAAGCGCCCGGTCAACGGTGATCATCCTGAAAGGCGGATCGGCGTTCCTGTCGCGGGAGTATTGGCTGCAGGGAGGGCAGTTGCAGGCTGTTTCCGAGGCCGGCGAGCAGAAAGCATTCGCTCTCGAAAACGTAGACCTCTATCAGACCGTACGCCTGAACCGCGAACGAAAGGTAGAGTTCGTGCTGCACTCGAAGGACGGTGCGATCGAACAGTAAACTCGGAGGGTGCCCCATCCTAACCTCGCGTTCTGTGCGAGGTTAGGGTGGGGACTTTCCCAGGAAACTAGAAAAAGCCAGAGACGATTGTCTCCGGCTCTGTTTTGTTTCCTGATAGTTCCGATTTAGAGCTTCTCTCCCACCGACTTTCCCTGCGAGAACAGATACAGATAATCGGGCCCTCCGGACTTCGAATCGGTGCCCGACATATTGAATCCGCCGAACGGATGCACTCCTGCAATAGCGCCCGTGCATTTGCGGTTGATATACAAATTGCCCACGTGGAATTCACGAACGGCCCGGTCAATCTTGTCACGCGACTTCGTGTAGACCGCCCCGGTCAATCCAAACTCCGTATCATTGGCGATCTCGAGCGCGTGGTCGAAGTTTCGCGATTTGATCACCACCAGCACTGGCCCGAAAATTTCCTCCTGCTCGAGCTTTGATTTCGCCGGGATATCCGCGAACACCGTGGGCTGCAGGTAAAAGCCTTCGCCTGCATTGGTGGCGCGGCCACCGCCCGTGAGCAGCCGGCCATCGCGCTTTCCTGCCTCGATATATTCGAGGATGCTCTTCATCGAGCCTTCGTTGATCACCGCGCCCAGGTTGTAGTTCTCGGTGGGATCGCCAATGGTGAACTTCTCCACCCGCGACTTGAGCATGTCGAGAAACTTGTCATAGACCCGCTCGTCCACGATGGCGCGCGAACAGGCCGAGCACTTCTGGCCCTGGAAGCCGAACGCGGATTGCGCCACGCCTTCTACTGCGACGTCGAGATCGGTATCGGCATCCACGATGATCGCGTCTTTGCCGCCCATTTCGAGGATCGTGCGCTTGATCCAGATCTGTCCTGAGGCCTGGGTGGCCGCGCTCTTATTGATGTGGAGTCCGACTTCGCGCGATCCTGTGAACGCAACGTAGCGCGTCTTGGGATGAGCCACGATGGCGTCTCCAAAACTTCCGCCCGCACCGGGGCAGAAATTGACCACCCCCTCCGGCATTCCGGCCTCTTCCAGAAGTTCGACGAACTTCGCGGCGATTGTCGGAGAGTCGCTCGACGGCTTCAGGATCACAGTATTCCCGCAAACAATCGACGCCAGAGTCATTCCCGCCATGATCGCGCAAGGAAAATTCCACGGCGGAATCACGGCGCCGACCCCCAGCGGAATATAGAAAAGCCGGTCGCGTTCACCCGGCAACTGGACTACCGGCTCCGCTTTCGCAAGGCGCAACGCTTCGCGGCTGTACAATTCACAGAAATCGATGGTCTCGGCGATGTCGCCGTCGGCCTCGGCCCAGTTCTTGCTGACCTCAAAAACCAGCCACGCCATGAATTCGAACTTGCGCTCGCGCAGCAGGTCGCCAACCCGAAATACGAGGCTGGCACGTTCCTCAACGGAGGTCCGACTCCATGACTCGAAGGCCTTGAGCGCCGCGTTCATCGCGGGCTCGACGTGTTCCCGACCCGCCTTCTGATGCAAGCCGACGACCTGCGAGGGCTTCGCGGGATTGATGGACTTGATCTTCTCGCCGGTCTTCACGTGTTTGCCGCCGATGATGAGGTCATATTCGCGCCCGAGTTGGCCGCGCACTTTCTCAATCGCAGCGCGCATCTTGCGGGCATTCTCTTCGTGACGGAAATCGATGGGCGGCTCGTTCTTAAATCGCCCTTCATGCAGGCGAACCTGGAGACGCGGGGGAGCTTCGATGGTTGCCATGAATTCACCTCAAAATGGAGTTCGGAGTAAGGATTGAAATGATCGAATGTACGTTCAATTGTAGCACCGGAGGCAGGGGTCAGGCGGTCAGCACGCCCTCCACGGGCTCGAGTCGAGCCGTGAAATGGCGTAGGAACGGCGCTTCGTGGCTGAGCTTCAATCCCTGAATTTTGTCCCGATTTTTCCAGACTTCCAGAATAACTTCAACCACGTAATCGATGTGGCTCTGCGTGTAAACGCGGCGCGGAATCGCGAGCCGCACCAGGTCCATCTTCGCTGCCGACCCGAACATCAGGGTTCCGATTTCGACGGAACGAATTCCGCCTTCCAGATAGAGTTCAGCGGCAAGCGCAACTCCCGGAAACTGTGCCGGAGGAATGTGGGGAAGAAATGCGCGCGCATCGATGTAGACCGCGTGACCGCCCGGGGGCTGGACAATCGGCACTCCTTGCGCAGCAATGTGATTGCCGAGATAGGCGGTCGAAGCAATCCGATATTGCAGGTAATCCTCGTGCAGGACCTCCTGCAGGCCAACCGCAATCGCTTCGAGATCGCGCCCGGCGAGGCCGCCGTACGTGGGATAGCCCTCGGTCAGAATGAGCAAGTCTTTTTCCCGCTGCGCAAGCGTCTCGTCATTGGTGCACAGGAACCCACCGATATTTGCCAGACCGTCTTTCTTCGCGGACATGGTGCAGCCATCGCCGTAGCTGAACATCTCCTGCGCGATCTGCTTCGGGGTCTTTGACGCATAGCCCGGTTCGCGGAGCTTGATGAAGTAGGCATTCTCGGCGAACCGGCACGCGTCGAAATAGAGCGGAATCCCATGTTTGCGGCACACTGCACTCACTTGGCGAATGTTTTCCATGGAAACCGGCTGACCACCGCCGGAGTTATTGGTCACGGTCAGCATCACCAACGGCACACGCATACGCCCCACGTTGAAGATCAGAGTATCCAGCGCCTGCACGTCCATGTTGCCTTTGAATGGATGTTTCAGGCTGGGCTGGCGGCCTTCGGGAATGACAAGGTCCACGGCCTCGGCGCCGACGAACTCTACGTTGGCGCGAGTGGTATCGAAATGCGTGTTGTTGGGAACGATGTCGCCCTTCTTGCAGGCGACGTTGAAAAGAATGCGTTCCGCGGCCCGCCCCTGGTGGGTGGGAATCACATGCTTGTAGCCGAAGATGTCCTGGATGGCGTCTCGAAAATGATCGAAGCTGCGCCCGCCCGCATAGCTTTCGTCACCTTCCATGAGCGCCGCCCACTGGTGCGTCGACATCGCGCCCGTTCCGGAATCGGTCAGCAGGTCAATCAGAACGTCTTCCGCAGGTAGCAGAAACAGGTTGTAATAAGCAGCGCGCAGCAGCTGTTCGCGTAATTTGCGTGTAGTCCAAGAAATCGGTTCGACGCTTTTGATCCTGAACGGCTCGATGATCGTTTTGGCGGGCATGCCGGTCCCCCGTAACAGGAGACCGCATCTATGCCGCAGACGTCAGTGACAAGCATCACCCGGAGGTGTCCCTTTACTCGCATCACTCCGAGGATCTCCTTTAATTATCTGTCATCTTGAGCGTAGTGAGGCGCCAGCCGAACGGAGTCGAAAGACCCCACTGCTGAGTGGATCTCACAAGAAGCAGACATGCTTTCCACCACGGGCCGGGTAACGTCGGGTTGCGCGAGTGCCCGACCCTAACCTCGTGTTCTGTCCGAGGTTAGGGTGGGGGTTTTAGCGGAGAATGGATTTTACGGAACCTTTACCGACTCCCGGCGTTCCACGGGAGTTTTAACAGCCGCGGTTCTCTCCAGCTTGTCCCACGCAAATTTCTGGCCCTCCGCAGCCCGTTTTAACGTCTTCAATAGCACAATCGAGAACAGTTGCCGATAAGCGAAGCGTTGCAGCCAGACCTGGCTGAGCAGCCAACTGTCCTCTTTCATGTCAGGACGCCGGCGCTCGAGCGCGAACGCGATAGCTGAGGCGAAGAAGTCGATCACCAGAAAAGCCAGGAAGAACACGACCAACTTCTGGAAACTGGCCGGGTCCGTGGATTCAGGATGGAAGTACTTCTGAATGAAATACCAGGCCACGCCCACGATAAACATCACGTCAATGAAGGGCGACACCAGAGGGAGAAGAATCTGGAAGACCAGGATGTTCGGCAACGCGATCCATCCCAGCACTCCCTTGCGGGCAAACACGCCGCGATGCTTGAACACGGCCTGCAAAATACCAAACGACCAGCGAAAGCGCTGGCGCATGAGGCCATTCGCATTGGTCGGGGCTTCGGTGTAGGCGAGCGCCTGATCTTCGTACTCCACGCGATAACCGCGCCGCAGCAGCGCCATCGTCAGATCGGCGTCTTCCGCGACCGTGTCCACGTGGAAGCCGCCCGCCTCGCGCACCGCAGCAACGCGCCACGCACCAATCGCTCCGGGGACGACGCTTACTGCGCCCATGGTGTCGAGCGCGCGGCGCTCGAAATTCTGGCTGGTGATGTATTCGAGCGCCTGCCAGCGCGTCCACAGGTTCACGCGATTGCCGACCTTCGCATTCCCGGCGATCGCTCCAATCTTCGAATTCAGGAAGTGCGGCACCAGGTGCGAGATCGCGTCCCGAGCAATGATGGTGTCCGCGTCAATTCCAACAAAGATTTCCTCGTCCGTCAGGTGCTCCAGTCCGTAGTTGAGAGCCTCCGCCTTACCGGCATTCGGCTTGGTCAGGATGAGGACGCGACCCTCCGCTTCTTCCTGCGCGAAGGCCCGGCGCGCCACTTCCAGCGTACGGTCCTTCGACCCATCGTCGATCACGATCACATGCAGGTTCGGGTAGTCCGAATCGAGCGCCGAGCGCACCGTGCGCTCGATGACCTTCTCTTCGTTATAAGCGGGAATCAATACCGCGACCTTGGGCTTGTAAGCTGCGATTTGTCCCGGGGCGCCAATCTCCTGCGAGCGTAGCCGGTCGTAAACCGCGAGCGCGCCAATCAGAAGTAAGCGGGAAGTCATCAGCAAATCGCCCAGAAAGAAGATCCAGGTGATCGAGGCCATCCCTACGCCCCATAGCCAGAAACCAATCCAGGTCAGCCACGCCGCCCAGCGCTCGTTGCTACGAAGTGGAGGCATAACGTCCGCTTTGGTTTTCCCCAGCAATTGGTACACTGGCACGATCTCGTATCCACGCGAGCGCAAGCCTTCGATGATCATCGGCAACGCGCGCACGGTCTCGCGACGATCGCCGCCTCCATCGTGGAGCAGGATGATGTTGCCGCAGAGCTGGTCATTGACGTTGCAGGGCGGCAGGTCCTTCATCACGGCTGCCGTGATCTGCTCCGCGCTGCGATGCGGATTTTCGCGCCAATCATTGGGATCGATCCGATTGCCGATGGTGACGTAGCCCATGTCCTGGGTTACTTCCAGTGGGCGCACCTGGTCGGCGGTATCAGGCTCCTGATCGATCGAATACGGCGGCCGAAACAGAATCGTCCGAATCCCCAGGCGACTCGCGAACAGCCGCTCGGTGAGATTGAGCTCGAGCCGCATGTGGCTTCTGGAGATGTTGCTGATATTGGGATGCGTGAAGGTGTGGTTGCCGATCTCGTGGCCCTCTTCATAGATGCGGCGCGTGAGGGCGGAATTGTTCTCTGCCTGAATTCCGATCAGAAAGAACGTCGCCGGCGCGTGTTCGCGCTTGAGGACATCGAGGATCTTCGGCGTCCATTCCGGGTCCGGGCCATCGTCAAACGTAATGGCCACCTGCTTCGGTGTAGCACCGTAGCGTGCCACACGATACGGTTCCGGCAACATCTGGAACACCTGGTCCTCGATCAGCCCGGTTGAAGCATCGACGGTGATGTCGCGCTGCCCGTTGGCAGGACGCGCCTCGATGCGCAGGATCTCGCCCTGCCCTTCCATATCGACGTCCTGCCCGGGAGGAACGTCCTTGAGCTTGTCAGGCGCAGAGGGTTCGTTGGGCAAATCCCAGACTTTCCACAGCGAGCGATCTTCCGATCCGAGACGCCAGAGCGCAAACGTCTTGATGCCGAGCCTGCGCGCAGCGCGCATCTCATTGAGTGCCGTGACTCCATCGAGAAACCACACGTCATGGCGAAGATTTTTCTCGTCCATGTAGCTGAAGTGCGGATTCATGCTGTCATAGTCGAAGTCAATGTCTTCCTCGGAGTCACGCGCCCCGATCCACGCCTCCTGCACGGTCACGTTGACATTCTTCAGGTTCGGCGGCGGATTCTTCCTGGGTTTCTTGACCCAGTCGTAACCGTAGTTTCCAATCGCACAGATCAGCTTATCGAGCGGAACTTTCTGCTTCGCGATCTCGAGATTCTTCGTGAACCACTCCTGCGAAGCCACCGGACCGGCTTCGTTTTCCGACTCGTGCTCGTCGTAATTCATTAACACCAATCCATCGGTCCGCGCGGCGATGGTGGCATAATCGAAATCCCGGTCGCGGGCAGGCACGCTGACGTACAACTTCAAACCCTTGCCGTGCAGATCGCTCGATAACTCACCCAAAAGCGCCAGGTAGCCGGGCTGGGCGCTCTTCGCGAAATCTTCGAAATCGACCATCAGGCCGCGATACTTGTCGGAGCCGAGAAAGGCGTCGATCTGCTGGCGGAAGTTCGCGCGCGCTGCAGGATCCATCAGGAATTTGGCAATCTCGGGCTTCCACTCCGTCTCGTCGAAGTTGTTGACCAGCGGGAACACCTCCATGCCCGTTTCTTCGGACTTCAAAAAGGGCATGACCTCGTCGTCAACCGAGCGAACTTTTCCATCCTGGACGACGTTGAAATAGTGATAGGTCTGCTGATCGAGCCCCTGCACATTTCCATCCGGACCCAACACATGCAGCCACTCGGGATAGAGCATGTCGATCTGGCGAATGTTCTCACGCAGGGAGGCAAAGCTGGCGGCATCCCACTGGACGTAAAACGCGGCCCGGATGCCTTCGTCCGCGTTCAAGGTGACTTGGGAAGGCGGTTTCTTGGTTTTGCGACGCGTACGCAGTGTCGCCTGCTTGCGCTTCTCTTTGTCTTTTTGACTCTCCTTTTCTTTCATCGCGTGATACGGACGCTTCTGTTCGGGAAGAAACAACCCCGGCAGTTGCTCGTCGCGAATGGCTGTATAAACAAAGAAGATGACCAACAGCGTGATGCTCACGCCAAGCACGTCAAAAAGACGGCGCAGCCAGCGCCAGCGGGATTGCGCGGGATCGTAGAAAACCGGTTTCGCCATTGGGCTTCTCACCATCGTATGATGCGCCTTCGCAAGGGGTCAAACAGTGATTCAGGCCGAAACCATGCGGGGAAATGGCTCCAATAGGTGGCGGCCTTCAGAAAACAGGCTATATTCTTACCGTGCGCGAGCTTGTGCGCCAGAATCTTCGCTACTTTGTCTTCGCCATCCTGGCCGCATTGGCCTTGCGGGTCTTCTTTCTTCTGAAGTTTCCGCACATTACTGATGATTCCAGGATATATGCAGACATCGCAAAAAACTGGCTGCTGAACGGCGTTTACGGCCGAACGTACGATCTAGGCCAGATTGTCCCCACCGATTCGCGCCTGCCAGGCTATCCAGCATTCCTCGCGCTGGTCTTTGCGATTTTCGGCATTGAGAATTATCGCGCGGTAATGGTGATCCAGGTCCTGGTCGATTTAGGCACCTGTTTCGTCATCGCCGACGTGGCTCGGCGCTCTCTCTGCGATCGAGCCGCAAAGGCGGCTTTTCTCCTGACCGGACTCTGTCCTTTCCTCGCGCAGTACTCTGCCGCGGCTCTCACTGAGACGCTGGAAATTTTCTTCACCGCACTCGCGCTGGAGTTCGCAGTGATCGGCCTGAACGGTCTGGGCTCGGGACAAATCCGGCCATGGCTTCAGTGCGGAGCAGTCGTGGCAGCGTGCATTTTAATGCGACCCGATGGAGGCCTGCTGCTGGCGGCATTTGGAGCGTACATGGGCCTTTTGTGTCTGCGCGCACTGCGTAGGGCAGAGCCGGTCATCCCGATCGTGCGCGCTGGATTGGTGCTCGCCGCGGTGGCATTGTTTCCGCTGGCTGTATGGGGTGCGCGAAACCTGCATACACTCCATCGCTGGCAATTTCTCGCACCCCGGTTTGCCAACGAGGTCGAGGAGTTCGTTCCCCTCGGCTTCAACCGCTGGGTCAGTACCTGGATTGCCGACTACACCTCCACCGAAGAAGTTTACTGGAGTGTGCCCGGCGAAAAAGTGGACGCCTCCAACCTCCCCGCGCGCGCATTCGACAGCCCTGAGCAAAAGCAGGAAACGCTCCAACTTCTCGAGGACTATAACAACGCACTGAATGTCAGCCCCGAGCTGGACGCCCGCTTTGCTGCACTCGCGGAAGAGCGAATCCGTGCCCATCCGCTTCGGTACTACGTGATCCTGCCCGCACTGAAAATCGCCGACATGTGGCTGCGTCCGCGCACCGAAATGCTTCCCCCATCGAGTCGCTGGTATGAATTCGACGATGACCGGAAGTGGATTGTACTGGCGGTCGGGCTGGCAGTTTTGAATCTGATCTATGTAGCCGCGGCCATCGCGGGACTTGTCCGAGGGCGCCCGATTGCATGGGCCGGCCTCGGGATCTCTTATATCGTATTGCGATCTTTATTCCTGGGCACCATGCAAAACCCGGAATCGCGCTACACCTTGGAGTGCTTCCCGGTCGTGATATGGTTTGCGTCGGCCTTGTGGCGGCGCTCTATACACGCTCACGTCTGAGTCTGCGTCACAGCGGCCACCCATCCACGATGTTTCTCACGAACTGCGCACACGTCACACCCGCTGCTTTGCCTCCGGCATACCTTTCAGGCGAACCGGAAGCCCGCGAGTTGCTGGAGTAAGCAAAAGTGCTCCGCCTAACATAACAAGCCGCGGGCATGGAAAGCTTACATCCCAGCGTGATTCAGGGAACATCGCTTCTGCGGCTCTCGAAAATCGGTATTTCTCCAACTTTACATAGAGATTGATGGATTTTGGAATCCTCGCTCTGCCGTGCGAACTACGAAGACTTGGCCCGAGCCCCATGGACCGCGATTTGGTCTGCCCCAGCGATTTCCTCGATGGAAATTATTACAAATAAGCTCTTGTAAGTTGTCGTCCTCTCGCTGCAAAATATCGCGCCAATAGCAATCCCAGGGTCTCTATCGTACTTTCAATCCTTGGGCACCACAACTATTCGACGCCCCTCATTCCGGGGTAGGGAGCTTCTTATGCGCGCAGTCTCATGCGTCGTGATTCGGCTTGTCGGATTTCTGCTTGCCCTTAGCGCGATAGTGTTCGCGCAGTCGGGCACTACTTCTTTGCGCGGAACCGTGACGGACCCTAGCCAGGCCGCCGTGTCCGGCGCGAAAGTTACGCTGGCCAATCCCGAGCGTGGCTTCACGCGCACGGTGACGACCGGAGACTCCGGAAATTACGAATTTCTCCAGTTGCAGCCGGGCGTCTATCAGCTCACGGTCGAGGTGGCCGGGTTTCGGAAAGCAGAACAGAAGCACGTCCAGTTGCTGGTCGACACTCCCGCAACGCTGAACGTGAAACTTGAAGTGGGCACCGCGACAGAAGTGATCGAGGTAAACGCACAGGCGGCGGTCATCAATACCGCAGATGCAAGCTTGGGGAACGCCTTTGACGAAACACAGGTGAAGTCGCTGCCCCTGGAAGGCCGCAACGTGCCCGATCTGCTGAGCCTCCAAAACGGCGTCGCCTATACAGGCAACCGTTCGGACATCAATAAGGATGACGATACGCGCAGCGGCGCGGTAAACGGAGCGCGCAGCGACCAGAGCAATCTCACCCTGGATGGCGTCGATGTGAATGACCAGGTCAATGGATACGCCTTCACATCGGTACTGCCTGTCACCCTGGACTCCGTGCAGGAGTTTCGTGTGACCACGACCAACTACGGGGCGGATGAAGGCCGTTCTTCCGGCGCACAGGTGTCGTTAGTCACAAAAACCGGCACCAACAGTTTTCACGGCTCCCTTTATGAATACCTGCGCAACACATATACCAGCGCCAACGATTACTTCGTGAAGTCGTCGGAGATCGCCAGCGGACAGCCGAACCAAGCCCCCAAGCTGAATCGCAACGTGTTCGGCGGTGCCATCGGTGGTCCCATTCTCAAGAACCGCCTTTATTTCTTCCTGAACGTAGAGGCCGCACGGCAACGCGAGGAAAACAGCGCGGTGCGCATCGTGCCCAGCGACGCCTTGCGCGCCGGTTACATCACATATCTCTGTGCCGACCCGACCCAGTGCCCGGGCGGTAGTGTTCCGGGCGATCCAACACCCGTTCCCGCCGGATATAACGCGCTGTCACCCACCCAGATCGCACAGATGGATCCCCTGCACATCGGGCTCAACCCGGTGGTGATGGCCTTCTTCAACACATTTCCGCACGCGAATGACAATTCCCAAGGCGACGGATCCAATTTTGTGGGATTTCGGTTCCGTGGGCCAGCCCCTTACGATAAGAATTGGTACATCGGCCGGGTCGATTTCAAGCTCAACGATAACCACGCACTTTTCTGGCGCGGTGCCCTGCGCAATGACAAGAGATCGGACCCGCCATACTTGCCTGGCACCGATGCGCTGCAAAAATTTACCGACAACAGCAGCGGATTCACAGTGGGCTATACCGCAACCCTGCGTCCGACCCTGCTCAACAATTTCCGCTGGGGCTACACCCGGCAGAGTATCGGCAATCCCGGGAACACCAACACACCCATCATCCAATTTCGCGGATTGAACGACAACAGCCTTCCCAATAACTCTACGCTCGCCTTTGTTTACGGCCGCTCTTACACGACGCCGGTGCATAACTTCGTCGACGACATCTCTTGGACAAAGGGAGCCCATACCATCCAGTTCGGGACCAATGTGCGGTTCATTCGCAATCCCCGCACCAGCTTCCTCAATTCCTTTCCGTCTGGCGTTACCAACTCTTCCGGACTCGACACCGCCGGGATTGCCAACACGAACAGCCCGCTTGACCCAGGGAACAACGGATTCCCCGGCGTCGATACGGGCTTCAACCTGAACTACAACTATCCGCTGATGGCCATGATGGGACTGGTCAGCCAGCTCAATGCAACCTACAACTTCGACAAGCAGGGCAATGCTTTACCACTCGGTGCTCCACTGAAACGGCGCTATGCCGCCAATGAGTATGAGTTTTATGTGCAGGACTCCTGGAGAGTGAAAAAGAACCTCACTGTTAATTACGGCCTGCGGTATTCGTTGTTGTCCCCACCCTGGGAGACCAGCGGCACTCAGGTGGCGCCTACGATGAGCCTGGGAAAATGGTTCAAGCAGCGCGAGTTCAATATGCAGCACGGCATCGGCTCCGGAGCCGATCCGACTGTTGAGTTTGCGTTGGCTGGGCAGGCGAATGGAAAACCCGGCTACTACAACTGGGACTATCACAACTTCGCGCCACGCCTCTCATTTGCGTGGAACGCCCGGCCGAATACCGTTATCCGCGCCGGCGCCAGCATCGTGTATGACCGCATCGGCGCCGGCCTGCTGTCCACGTTCGACCAGAACGGAGCCTTCGGCCTGTCGACAACCTTGACGAATTCCACGATCCCCAGTGCGAGCACCGTCCCGCGCCTCACCAGCCTGACCCAGGTCCCATGCTGTTCGCCCGACGGCACGAATCTGTTTCCGCCGCAACCGACAGGCGGATTCCCGTTCCAATTCCCGGCAGCAGGCACGGGATTGGCCATCTACTGGGGCTTGGATGATTCCATCAAGACTCCGTACACCTATGCCCTCAACTTCTCGATTGGCCAGCAACTGTCTCGGAATATGACCTTGGACTTGTCCTACGTGGGACACCTAGCTCGTCGTCTGCTGTCCCAAGAAGACATGGCGATGCCGCTGAACCTCCGCGACACGAAGTCCGGAGTCAATTACTTCGAGGCGGCGAACCGCATGTCGAAATTAGGTGCCAGCGGCCTTCCGACCTCCGCCATCAATGCAAGCGTTGTTGGGCCGACGGCCGCGTACTGGCAAGACATGATCGCGCCGCTACAAGGGACGGACCAGTAC
>Ga0210386_10002539_pt1 | contig 15649 bp, 16 predicted proteins | sample IncBWH32OmetaG_FD_160091 | JGI IMG/M metagenome (GOLD analysis project Ga0210386, IMG submission 160091) | Forest soil microbial communities from Barre Woods Harvard Forest LTER site, Petersham, Massachusetts, United States - Inc-BW-H-32-O ... | reverse complement strand
ATGTTGGCGTTTGAGAAGGCGAAGGTGCGTCCGGCTGCCGGTTCGCATACGAAGACTCCTCGTCCGCGGCATGATATCGCCCCTAACGGCGAGTTGCATCCGCGTCCGGAGCATCGTAAGCATGACCGTTTGTGCCGGTCGGATTTGGAGACGATCATGGCGTTGCGGAAGGTTCAGCGTGGCACGCGGGCGGCGAAGCCTGCGGACCCGTCAGCTAACTGATGGCCGATAATGTGGTTCCGCTGCGCTCTAAGCGCGGCGGGGCACCGGAGGGCGCGTTTTTTCCTGGCCAGTTGACCGCTAAGCAGCGGTATTGGACGGCCCGGCTGTGGGAGTCGGGTCTGTCCGCGGAGCAGTTGGACATCGTTCACGCTATGTTGTTGGATTTCGCCAAGTCGTAGGGCATATGATGGCCCTGTTCGGGGCGGCCATACCCCGTGTGTAGCCCAAGCATCATCCGCCGCCCCGGATCCTAATATCCCAGTTGGCTGCTATTATTCCGGTACACTGGCTTGGTGATGCGAGTGAGTGAGCAGCAGCGCAGCAACGCTGCGAAACGGTCGGTGGAGGCCCGGAAGAAAGCTAAGTTGGCCCCGACGGTGGTGAATTGGGACAAGGCTATCGCGTCGTGGCTGGTGATGATGGATGAGGTGTACCATCCGAAGCCGGCCCGGCGGCGGCACGTCAAGAAGGGCTAGCCGTGAGCGGCAAGTATGACTTCATTAACCCGCCTGACCTGGAAACTCGGGTTCGGAATCTGGTGAACTGGTGGCGTCATGAGGCGCGGGCCGGCGACGAAGGGTCCATCACCACGATGGCCGCGATGCTCGAGAAAACCCTCCACCCGAAGGGCTAGTCAAACCGCGCGGGTGGGTGTTAAATTACATGCGTGGTATTTAGTGCATGGTCAACGAGGACCGACCCGCGTGTCCGCGATCTGGCTGACATCGCCGCCAGCGATCTTGCTGTAGCTGTCTACAGCGCTACCGGGGCGTGGCCGCATCACCCGGACGTAAAAGCTGCTATCGATTCGATGGCAGCTTTTTTTGTTGCCTGCGTCGAGCATGATGACGCTTCCCGACACGATCCGTCGGGGTTTATGTGAGGATCACACTCTCGATTGAGGTCCCGGAGTGCGATGAGTTGGTGGTCGAGAAGTTGGCCCACCAGATCGCTGCTGATCCTATGTCGGATGATGCGCTGGTTGTCGCCGACTATATGCACACCTGTGTTTTTAACGGTATCCGTCCAACAGTGGAGATTGTGATCAGATGAAACATTTGCGGCTTGTTGACGATGAGTTCGATCCGTGGGACTGGAGCCTGTTCGGTGTGGACGTGATGACGGAGCAGTGGCAGGATCGGGCGTTGTGCGCCGAAACTGATCCGGAAGCTTTTTTCCCGGAGAAGGGCGGGTCGACGCGGGATGCTAAACGGATTTGTGCTGGCTGCGAGGTCAAGCAGGAATGTTTGGATTATGCGTTGGCTAATGATGAGCGGTTCGGGATTTGGGGTGGCTTGTCGGAGCGTGAGCGCCGCCGTTTGAAGCGGGGTATCACCGCGGTTTAGGTCCGGGGCGGCGGCCTGGCCATGGTGTTACGCCATCCTATTGGCCGCCCCGGAAGTAAACCGGTCCGGCAGTTTGGTCTTGGGTGACACACATGATATGGCCGTCCCGGTGACACCAGTCTACTGGCCTCCCACGTTTTCCGCTACTCGTGATTTAGGCTACGGGAATGGCTGTAGGACGTGAACCCGTGGACCAGACCGGTGCCCCTAAAGACGGTTTCGTAACCGCTATCAAAGGGCAGGACGGAAGAATGCCGGCCCCTCCGAAAGGTGATTTGTACGTGCGTGATCCCATTGCTGCCCGCGCGAAAGCGATCCGCGACCGGGTCGCCTTGTACAAGGAGCAGAAGAAAGACGTTCCGGAGCATTTACAGGAGCTGTATGACCAGTTGCCGCCCGAAGAGGTGGACACCAACGAGGAAGTGGAGCTTGTTGATGCGGTGACCGGTGAGCATGTGGCGGAGGTGCATCTGGATGAGGGGCGTCCGCAGCCTGCTGGTGTGGGTTCCAACACGCCCGTGTACGGGTCTCAGGTACAGCTTGAGCCGGAGACGGTGACGTTGGCGGAGCTGAGCGCTTCCCTGGCGTCGATGCCGAACGTGACTCCGGAGTTGAAGTTCAACGCGCCCGCACCGGCTGCTGGTGGTGCCGGTTCGTTGGAGGCGCAGATCGCGGCGATCTCCCGGGCCGCCGGTGAGGAAGTGAAAATCCCCGAGGTGGACATCACGAAGACTGTTGAGCCGCCGAAGGCACCGGAGCCTGTCGCTCCTCGCCCGCCCGCGGCGAAGCGTTCACCGGGCCGCCCCCGTAAATCGGTGCAGCCGAAAAAATGAGGATAGCGTGGTGTTTGGTTGCCGCGCTGATAGGTGCGGTGTTGGCGGCCCCTAACTCCGAGGCCGCTTTGTCGCAGGCTGAGGTTGGTTTCCTGACGGCTGTCCAAAATGGTGGTATCTACGGCACCGAGATGGTGCTGCTCGGTAACGGTTGGAAAGTCTGCAATTATGTGCGCGCCGGCGGCCACACCGACGATGAGGCTATGGCCATTCTGGAGGACCCGGAGATTTCGGCGTCGGCGGACAAGTTTGTGGTCGCCGCTACTTCGTATCTGTGCCCTAAAGATATCGGCCTGATCAAGTAGGGGTTATGGGACGCGAAGAACAGTTCAGCGCCTATCGGGAAGCTTTGAAGAGGCGGCTCGCGGCGGCGAAGGAGGCCGGCGACGCCGGTCGCAGTGAGATACGCGGCGCTGACGGTGAAGTCGTTGGAAGCGCTGAGGAAGCGACACGGCGCACGGTTGCCTGGTCGGAGAAGGGCGGGATCCGTTCCCCGCGCGAAGACGAGATCGCGCAGATGAGCGATAAGGAACTTGAGGAAGAGCTGGCCATCTATATGTGCCGGCTGATGTGCTGATCTAGGAGCCGGGGCGGCGCGACACGTGGGGACCGCACCGGTTATGGCCGCCCCGGCCTGAGTCCATCATAGCGACGGCGAGCCTCCGCCTGCATTGCCCCTGGTCAAGGGACCATGTAGGCGGAGGATGCCGTGACTAATCCGTGGACCGCGCAAGATGAAGCTAACGCCCAGACCCAGCATGCGTTAAGTGCTGCTCAGGCGGCGCATGAGCCTGTGCTGGAGCAGTTGGTCAGCGAAACCGACCCGGATTGGGCAGCGTATCAGTCTGATGACCCGGCGTGGTTTTTGCGGGCCGCGGGGCGGGTGATCCGCAAGTATGTCGGATGGCACATTTTTCCGAACATTCAGACGGTTGAAGACAAAATCGCGGTCGGTTCCCGCGGGATCATCATGTTGTCGTCTCGGCATGTTACGCAGGTTGATAGTTTGAAAGTTCAGTCGGAGGCGTCCGCTCCGGTTGGCGCACCGCCGCCACCGTACCAGTGGATCGACCCGAACGACTATGTTTGGCACGAGACCGGATACATCGAGCGTAAGGGATTCGCGTATTACGCGGGCTGGTATTACGCCAGCTATTTTTACGGCAACGACCCGTACTATTTGCCGGTTTGGAATACGGGTTTCGCTCAGTGCACCTATTGGCATGGTTATGAGACGTTGCCTGATGATGTTAAAGAGGTGGCGTTCGAGTTGGCTGAGCAGGCCATGACTGTGCGCGCCGGGAACGTGAAGATGATGGAATCTCCGGGTGGTTACCGTTTGCAGACGTCGCAGAACTTTGGTTTGGCGTTGAACCCTGAGCAAATGAACAGGCTAGCGCCGTATCGGACGGGGATGGTTACGTGACGGGGCCGCAGCCGGTGCCGGTGCAGCCTTCGCTGTCGATCATTCCCAGCCCTTACGTGATTGTTCATATTCAGCGGGTGCAGACCGACGAGCTGGATCCCGATACCGGGAACCCTAAGACTGTGCAGTATCCGCCGGTGGTGCGGTTAGCGCAGGGCATTTCTCAGATCGGCAGGTTGCGTGGTTCTTCGAAGTTCATTTTTTCTGCCGAGTTCGTGAAGCGCGTGGAGACGGAGTTGCATATCGCGGTCGCTGACCCGGCGGTTTACGGTCCGATGGATCAGGTGTTGTTGTTCCCTGAGCTTGATGAGGACGGCGAGTATGTGGCGGGGACTGGTTACGCGTTTCAGGTTGACGGCGTGGCTTACGACGGCAGGCAGTCGCCTTGGCCTTTATTTTCGAAAGCGTTCGGCGGTATGGTCCGTCTGCGGCGTGTCAGCTAGTAAGGAGATTTGTGGTGTTTAAGAAAAGTGTTGTTGTTGCGGCTGCCGCGTTGTTGGTGGCTGCTGTTTTCGCTGCACCGGCTGACGCTTCCCCGGATACGGATTTTCTGGGTGCGATGCATTCTCATGGCATTCAGGCGCACGGCGGTGATGATGTGCTGGTCGATTTGGGGCATGAGATTTGCATGATGCGTCAAGACGGGAACAGTGAGGCCGCGATCATCGGTGCGCTGATGCCGTACGCGCATAACGGCCTGTCGGGTGACGACATCACGTTCATTGTGCAGCAGGCCGAGGCGGCGTTCTGCCCGGCGGTGGGGGGTGTAACGGTATGAGTTCCCCAGGATTCGGTCAAGCCGATGGTGTGATGTTCGGCGCGGGAACCCAGGGTGGTTGGGGTGAAGCTGAACTGGTTGCCGACGATCAAGGCGAGTTGCCGCCTAATGGTGGGACGTTCAACTTGGCTGACGGTCACGTGTTGAAGCTGAACGATGCCCAGTGGAGGGCGTTGCTGCACCGTTCGGAAGCTGTCGACGCGGTGCTGCAGCGCGCGCAGGACATCTGCGACCACGCGAACGCTAACGTGGCGATGGACCCGCGGGCCGTGGAACGCATCAACACGCAGCGCGGCGAAGCCGGGAAAGATCCTTACGCGATCATGATGCAGAACCGGTCGGACACGGTGAGGCCACGCGCCCGGGTGGTAACTGCGACGCTGTTGGGAATCATTGATGACGCGAACCACCAAACCTTGTATAAGGCCATGTTGACGCACCCGTCGGATCCGATTCCTCAGGGAGTCGGGCCGTCCCGCGACATGGCGCAGACTCCAGGTGATGGTACCGACTTCGATGTTCCGGACACGGGTGAGTAATGACCGTTCCCGGCGGGTATTCGAATCCGGCTGACAATTTTCCGCCAGTCGGGCCTCCGCCGTATGTGATGCCGTCCAACCCGGACAACTTGCCGAACTATCCGACTATTTTTCCGCCTCCGGCGCAGGCGTTGTCGATCGCTTATCTGGCTCCGAGGTTGGCTCCGATCCCGGTCGCTACCCGTGTGCCGCAGCCGTCGAACATTCAGGATTCCGTTAATGGTTTCGTTCGTGTCGAAGCCGCTGGTGGCTCGATTTTGATTGATGACTGTTTGTTCAACGTGGGGATTATTGTGCATTCCTATTCGGTGAACGATCAGGAGTCGCAGGCGGAGATAAATATGATGCACGCGTTGGCGCATATGGGCAACGCTCAGGGCCGGTTTATTGTGCACCCCAGCCTGCAGCGCCCCTGGTATGTGACGTATTCTCGTATCACCGCGCTCGGTGTTAAGCAGGCCGATCCGTTAGTTAACATGGTGCGGTTCCGCGGGATGGTGACGTGGCGCATCAAGGGCCAGAACGACCCGTTGAATGAGCCGAACGACTCATTACAATGAGCCTTACGTCAACTCCCGGGGTGTGCTAGGGCTGCGCAAACCACCGTGAGGAACAGCCCGCATATCACGCCGCCGTTGGCTAGGTAGTGAGCGCTCTCACCGGCCCACCATTCGCCATAAGTCCATGACATCGCCGCAGTGAAGCCGACCAGCAGCCATGCCGAGATAGTTACTGTTGCCAAAGCTGTCTTCAATTTCTTCCCTTTTCGCCGATCTGGCCTTACGTAAGCCTGAGCGTCGATAGCCGGTTCACTAGCGACCGGGCGTACGCCTCGTCGGTGCAAGGCGCTCCGTTGATCCAGTCCGCGATAGCGTCTGCGGCATCCTCAAGCAGGTGCACGTCGTCGCGCGCCTCGTGCTCGGCGAGGTATTTGTCCACGATCTCTTCCTCGCGGTCCTCGCCGATCTCGTCTTTGAGCAGCCATTTCGCGAAGGCAAGAAACTCATCTCGCTTGCGCTGTATACCCAGCTTAGAAACGATTGTCTCGGCCAAGTCGCCAGGATGAAACACGTCGCAGTGTTCGTTGTGATACTGCTCCGCGATCAATGCTATTCGTTGAGTGGTGTCGCTCATGTCATCCTCCGTCGAGTGCCGATAAGTGGGCGATCGGTTAACCTATCCTACGCAGGTGGTCGACGCGGACGCAAAGCCGGTTGCCGCAGACCTGGCCGATGCGCACTCCGGCGGGTAGCGGTCCGTGGGCTTGTTCCCAGGCGTAGCGGTGTACGTATAGCAGTTTCTTCCCGGCACCGATGGCACCGAATCCGGACTGGTGTACGTATCCTTTCCATTCTGAGCATGGTCCTAGTTGGATGTCGAATACTGGTCCGTGGATGTTCACGTTGTTTATGAATCTGGTTTCTATGACCGCGGCTTTGCCTATTCTTCCTGCCGGGCCGTGTCCTCCGTAGCGTCGTTTTCGTTCGTAATGCATTCGGCAGTATGGGTGTTTGCGACGCCATCTTCGTACCGCCCATTTAGGGCAGTCGGGTACGCAGCATGGAGTCCCTGACCTCACTGTACTAGTTCACTGCGCAGCGTGGTCGAATTTTGTGCGCCACGCCGAACAGCCTCCCGTTATTGCACGGTTAACCCCATTCATTCTGATCGGGACGTGACATCTTACTTAACGGGAGGAACCTGATGTCTCAACCCTTTAACTGGTCTAATCCGCCGGCGGGGGGATCGCTTCAGGCGCAGGTCGCCGAGATCGCGGCTCCCAGCCCCAAGGTTACCGGCGGTGTTCTTTATGCCCCGTTGGGGACGCCGATGCCGACCGACGCTACTACCCCATTGAATGCTGCTTTCGTGACTTTGGGTCGTGTCAGCTCCGATGGTGTTGACAAGACTGAGGACCGTAAGACCACAGACTTCTACGACTGGGGCGGTAACTTGATCGCCGTTCTGCAGGACAGCTTCAGCATTTCGCTGAAGTTCAAGCTGTTGCAGTTGATGAACGCGGACGTTCAGGCCGCTGCTCACGGTGCCGCGAACGTGTCGGTGACTGCGCCTACCACTAACACTGGTACGACGATCAGCTCGCTGATTAACGCGACCCTGCTGAACGTTGGTATTTGGGTTATCGACGCTTACTACGAGTTGATGTCGATGCGGTTCGTGGTTCCTTATGGCCGTCCTACGAACGTGGGTCCGGTGAAGTGGGTTAACAAGGAATTGGCTATGTATGACCTTACGGTCCGCCCGTTCCCGGATAACTTCAACAACCACGCGTACGAGTACTGGAACGACGGGATCATGCTTTAAGCATGAGTTTTCTGTGGTAGGCGCAACGTGGCGTCTACCACAGGTTACAAGAAAATATATCTATTGCTAGGAGAACCATGACGACAATGGCGGCAAAGGCTCCGGCTCGCAAGTCGACCGGACGTAAAGCTACGCGCAGAACAACGCCGGCTGGCGAAGCTAACGGCGGCGAACACGTCGAGGAGGCGTTTGTTCCGCCCACCGAAATTCGTGCACCTGAAGAGGTTAAGGTGCACGAACCGGTGGCCGAAAGCCACCCCATATACGGCGACAAAAAGCTGTACACGTATCGCCCGAAGGATGGTTCCGAGGCGATCGTTTTCCCCCACATCGCTACATGCCGCCCGACCGCGAAGTTCTTTTACCTCAACCGGAATAAGGACGAGATGCATCAGGCGTTCGCGTGGATGGACTTGTGCGAAATTCCGGACCATATTGGTGCGCGTCTTTTCGATCTCCCGGATGAAGAGCAGGGAACGCTGCTGAAGGAATGGTTTGGCGGGTTGAGCCTGACTCCGTCAGCGGAGGTGAGTCCGCCGGGGGAATCGTAATGCTGGGGCGCGTGATCGGCCAGCACTGGTTGCCACTGGTGCGTGACGTTCTAGCATTGGGCTACCGCGCCGAAGACATTCTGACGACCTTGTCTGTCGCTGAGATGGCGGCGATTGTGTGTGCGGCTCCCCCCACTTCCAGTGTTGCTTTGGCTATCAACGGCGGCTGGACTAAAGAAGCTCACATGTTGGCGAATATGCAGGAGCAGAACGCCGGGTTGGCGGAGTTGCCGCGGCCTTACGAACGTCCAGGGGTGGAAAAGCGCGAAGAGGAAGGGCTTCTTACGCGCGACGGGAAGCTGAACATGTTCGGCGGTAAGAAGCTGCAGGAGCTGACCTGGGAGCAGGCTGAGGAACGTGACCGGCAGCGGCGTGCTACCGCTTTGGCGGCTGAGAAGCGCGGCGTTAAGCCGACGTATCAGGGCGGCGACACTAAAGTTCGGACGATCTGATGACCGGACCCGGCAACATTTCCGGCGAGCTTGGTGCGGTATATGTCAGCGTTGTGCCGTCGCTGGCGGGCATGTCCAGTGTCATCGCCAAAGGTGCTGAACAGCACGCCAAAGATTACACGAAGAAGTTCTCCGAGGTCCTAGAGTCCACCAACATTGCTCGTGAAACCGAACGCACTATACAGCGGTCGGCTGAGCAGATGGCCACGACGATGGCCACGACGATGGGGAAGCGGTTCAGGGATCTCCTTGGGTCGGAGATGCTGCGTGATCTTCAGACTCCGTTGGGAAGGTTCAACGCCGAGCTGAGCCGGGCGATGTCGCAGCTGGCGCTTCCGACGGGTTTTTCCGACCAGGCAGTTCGTGAGTTGGAGAAAGTCCAGGCTGCGCACAAGCGGATGACGGAAAGTTTCCGCAGCAGCATGGCCGGCGGGGCGTGGCTGTCGGAGTATCAGGCCCAAATTAAGACGATGGAGTCGGCCACCGCGCAGGTGGCTCAGCGGATGCAGAACGCTTTCCGCGGAAGCATGGCCGGGTCTGCGTGGCTGGCCGAGTATCAGGCCCAAATTAAGACAATGGAAACTGAGGCCACGCAGGCGGCGGCCAATATGCAGCGGCAGTTTTCGGGCGGTATGGCCGCGGGTGCGTGGCTGACCGAATATAAAGCCCAGATCGCGGCGATGGAGGCCGCTGCCACGCAGGCTATGCAGCGGATGACGGCGCAGCGCCTAGCGATGAATGAGGGATGGGACAACCTGTTCAGTCCGACGGCCCGTTTCGGTCGGATGGAGGACACGTATAAAGATCTGTTCGGTGGCGAAGGAGAGAAGGCTGCTAAACAGTTCAGCGAGGGTTTCGGCAAGGAAGCCGACACCGGTTTTAAGGCGTGGGGTGCAGATTTAGCGCGGTCCCTTGGTGGCCCGTTGGCGAAGTTGGCACCCTTATTTCAGTCGCACGCTGTCAACGCCAGACAAATGTGGGATAAGGCATTTGCTGAAGAGAAAAGCGCGGCTGGCGGCAAATCAGTTCTTTTAGATGACGTTGAAAAGAACTTCGCCACCAAGATGGGTGGCCTCAGCAAGCTGGCGACCGCTTCGGCAGCGAGCGCCGCTACAGCTGCCGCTATAGTGTTCGCCGAAATTTGGACAAAGAACGTTGCGGATGTCGTAAAGCTGGGTGCTACCGAGGCTAAAGCTTTCGCGAAGGTTGGTGCTGAGGCCGGCCATTCGTTGATGGATGGTTTCCAGGACATTGTTGAAGGCAAGATGCCCAACGTTATGGGTGCCTTCAATGTTCTTGAGGATTATTTTAAGACTATTTGGGAAGCTCCGCAGAACGCGTTCAACACTTTCCTGGACATGACGATTGGTCATATCCCGCTGCTGGGTGGGGCGATCAAGGGTCTGGTTGGGGAGGTTGAGTCGGCGCTTAACTCGGTGTTCCCGATGTTTGATGAGTTGAAGAATGTGGCGGGCCAGTTCCTGGGCGTCATTGTTGATGTTGGTCAGACGTGGCAGGAGTTTGCGCGTACCATCGCCGGCCAATCGTTGGGCATGGAAAACCTGAAACAAAGCCTCGACATTGTTCGTGAGGTTGGTTTGTCGGCCCAGGTGCTGCACTTTAAGGACGTTGGGCAGGTAGTTGGGGAGCTTACCCAGCGGTTGAGTGGTCTCGGGAACGGCGCTGGGCTTACTAAAGGTCAGTTGAAAGAACTGTCTATGACGGTGGCCGAGGGCAATGAGTTGCTCGGCAACATCAAAATCAACGTCGATGGTATGACGGCAGCGTTCAACCAGTTCAATATCGCCCCCAGCAAAGTCAATGCGACGATGATTGAGTTCATCAACTTGTCGCGGATGACAGGTGCGGACATCAACGAGTTGTTCCACGATGTGGAGGCCGCCGGCCCGGCGTTTATGGAACTCGGGTACAGCATGGACCAGGTCGGTCTCATGATGGCCAAAGTTAATCAGGAGCTGGGTAAGCCGGCTATGCAGCGCACCATGCTGTCTATGCGTGGCCTTCCTTCGGTTTTCGCTAGGGAGAATTTGGACCCGGCTGAGGGCATGAAGTTGATGCTCACTCAACTGCACAGCCTGATCGATATGTATGGGGTGGGCAGTAAAGAGGCTGCGGCGTTCCTTGTTGTGAACCAGCTTGTGTCGAAGTCTGCTGCTAGCACCTTGGTTGATGCGGTAGCTAAGAACATTATCCGCAGTCCGGGGGATATGCAGAAGTGGCTTGATAACCTTAAAGAGGGCAAAGACGGTGCCGCTGGTTTGAACTCCGGTCTTGAGAAGTCGCTGGAAGCCACTAAAGGTATCGGCGATAACCTTGAAATTATTTCCACTTTCCTGAAGAGCGCTTTGGCTCCTCTGGGGGAGGGGCTTTACGGAAGCTTAGTGGAGGCCGGCAATAAAGTTATTTCGTGGCTCAAAGATAACCAGGAAAAGCTAATCACCTGGGCTGGTGAGGCGACTATCAAGGTTGTTTCCACAACTTCTCACGTGTTGGAGGTTCTGTCTAACATTATCTCCAAGACTGGTCCTGCGGTGCAGAGTTTCGCGCAGATCATGGTCACCACCATGCTTCAGGTGGATACGATTCTGGCGAACATCCTTAAAGGGCTGTCGTCGGTTCCTGATCAGCTGTGGAAGCTGGCTGGAGCGACTGTTGGTGGTGTTACTGGTGGGATCGCCGGGTTCTTTACCGGAGGCCCTGCCGGTGCGATGGCCGGCGGAGTCACCGGTTTCGGTACCGGATATCAGATGGTTCCTGACCATTTGTCCGGCGCGTTGGGTGGCCTTGGGGATTCGTTGGCGTCCGCGGAGGGGCCGCTGTCCGAGCTTAAAGGCCTCGACATCAATAAAGCCCTTCAGGGGGTTTCAAAAGACGGTAAAGACCTCTCGAAGGTCATTAATGATGAAGTGATTCCCGCGTTGAAGCGGACCGCTGAGGCCGCAGAAAAAGACGCGCATCAGCGTCAGGATCGCGCCAAAATCCTAGTGGGATTGCCGAAGGGCAGCACGATTCGTGGGTATGAGAGCGAAACGGAAGGTGCCGACGAGGGAGAGGGCGATACCGGCGGCGCGACTCCTTCGGTAACAGGCTTAGACGACAGCATTGACCAGGTTGGTCCCACCGTTCGTGCCGATCAGCTTCCGCCGCCGCCTTCCCACGGCTCTGGTGGGCCAACTCTGAACTCGGCGGCCAGCGGCTACATGGCCCGCATGCACCCCAACGAGTGGGTGTCCAATCCGCTGGGCCGCAAAACGTTGGGGGATGCGTTCCTCGCTGCCGCCGACCGGGGCACGGTCGATACGAGTTTGTTGCCGCATTTCGACAAAGGCGGCCAAAGCGACGGGTCGATGCCGCAAGGGTCGCAGATGCTTCTGGGTTTCTTTAAAGGGCTTCTCAAGGGTATCGGTGTTGATCTTCCGTGGCTGGGGAAGACGCAGGGCGAGCCGTCTTCTATAGAGACCATGCTGTTGCCGTACGGGCGTGTCAGCAGTTCGTCCACATCGGCGCGCTCTCTTCCTGGGGCTGCCGGGCCGGGCGGTGATGCGAAGTCGCAGGCAATGTCGGCGCTGCTCGCTGCCGGCTACAAGGCTGAAGACTTCCCGATGTTGGATTACATCTTCGGCCACGAGTCGACGTGGAACACCGGTTCGATAAATAAGAGTGACAGCAACTGGCAAAAAGGTGACCCGTCTGTTGGTATGGGTCAGTTGACCTTGTCGAACTACCAGGCATATATGGGGCTTGGTGGCCGCCCGACCGCTGACGAGGTGATGTCATTCACCCCGTACCAGCAGACTTCGGCGGCGTTGGCGTACATGAAATCCAGGTACGGCGGCCTGCAAGGTGCCTACCAGCACTGGCTTGCTAACCATAACTACGCCTACGGCGGCCTGGTCGGTGGCTATTGTATGGGCGGCGGTTGCGGCGATCCGAGTTGCGCGATGTGCAACGGCGGCGCGGTCCCAGGATTTGCTGGCGGCGGCGGTACGGGGGCCTCCGATTATTTCTCCAGCGGTCGCGGTGATGATGTTCAGGGCGTTAACTCTGAAATCCTAGGTCTTACAAGCGTTGCGCATCGTTTCGGGTTGAAGTTGACGGCGGGCCGCAGCGGACATGGGACGCATCAGGTCGATGGAGGGTTCCACGACCGAGGTCAGGCCGGCGATTTCAGCAACGGCTACGACACTCCCGAAGAGTCGGCGTTCGCCCGGCTTATGGCCGGTAACTACAAGGGCAGCATCCTTGAGCTGATCCACGAGGGCCAGGGCTGGAACACCGGATACAACGTTTATCGCGGGAAGTTCGTCAAAGACATGGGCGGCGGTGTTTACGATGCGGGCACCCTGGCCGGGCACCATGACCACGTTCACGTTGCGATGGGTTCACCTGTCCCCGCTGATTTTGCTGGCGGTGCGGCCACCTTTGCTGGCGCAACCGGCAGTTCGGGTGTTTGGGGGCAGGGCGGTAATAGGTCACGGTTGGGTGGATATTTCGGTCATATCGCTCAAGCGATATCTTCGTTTTTCGGTGCCAACCCGAACCCGCGGCCTGATCAGTTGCCGTCCCCGTCGCAGCTGGGCTTTTCGGGGGGCGGCGGTGTTGGGTCCGACGGCTGGGTCCGCGGCCCGTATTCGCCGGGCGAGGACACAGTGTTTGTTCCCAACATGCCCAAGAACAGCTGGGTTATTAACCGCACCCAGGCGCTGAAAAACTCCACCCTGCTCCAAAGTTTGCGTAATCGATTCAGCGGCGGGGGTGCCGCTGGCACGCTGCCGGTGATGCTTCAGCCCGGCGAAATTGTGATGCCACCGGGTGGTCCGAGCGACCTATATGCGGCCATCAATAAGGGTATACGCGGCTACGACACCGGTGACCAGGTTGGCGATCAGCCCAGCGAGCAGGACATCGCTAGCGCTGTCGCGAACGCCGGACCTCCGCCGGCGGCGGACACCGTCACCAGCCGCGCGGGCCAAGGACGGCCCGGTACTGAGGTTTTCGGGCCGGAATACACACCAGAACATTTAGGGCCAGCTTTGCTGCCGTATTTCCAGGCCTGGTTGGCTAAAAACCCTAACGCGTGGAACCCGTTCACCAATATGCCGTTCATTGGTGGTGGCCCTAAGCAGAAAGAAAATGAGGACAAGTTCCTCCACTCGTTTGAGGAATACATTAATGGGATTAGGGAATCTGCGGTTGGGGTGGCCAAAGCCAACGCAGGTTTAACAAGGGCTAGCACTGATTGGGATAGGCTTCACGACAAAGCTGTTCGTGAGTACAACAAGTTGCAAGAGTTGGAGGGTCAGAAAAGCCCGGAACACCCGTTCGGTTCGAATGTGCAGACCGGCCCCGACGGGCAGCCTATATACAACCCAGATTCTCCCATACAGAAACTTGCTGATCAATACAAGGCAACTCTTGAGTCCTTGGACCAGGCGGCGGCAAGCAAGGGCCTGGCGCAGGAAGGCGTCACCAACGAAGATATCAGGCAATTACTGCAACGCGACCAGCCGTCTCCTATGCCTGCCGATGTCGATCAGTTCGGCAAATATGGCAGCATGTCCGAGGCGTTGGGTGGGGGTTTTGTTAAAGGTGTCGCCCAGCAGCTTGGTTTCGGGGAAATCTGGAAAGATTTCGGCGGTAACTTCGCGAAAGCGCCATGGGAAATGGGTGCCTTCAAATTGGGTGCCGGCATTTTAGGGTTCGGTGCCGATGTATGGAAATACCGGAACCAAAATAACCGCACCGGTGGGATCGGTGACGCTGACATACCTAGCGTGTCGATACCGGGAGTTCCGGACACAACCACACAGTTCGGGCCGGGCGGCAGCCCGGGTCCTAATATTAAAACCCCAGGTCCCGGCGCTATTAACCTCGGCCTTCCGGGCGCTAACGGGCCGACTCCGCCGCTGCCGGGCGCGCAGAAGCCCAACGCCGCGCCGCCAGGGCCTGTCACCCCGCCAGCGCCGCCAGCCCCCCGGCTGCCGGGCTGGCAGGGCGACCATGGCGGACTGGCAATAAATCCTGACCTCAGCAATTTGAACCTCGGTCCGATAAACCTAGACTTGTCCGGAGTTAATCCCAGCGGCGGACAGGGCGGTCCGATGCCGCGGCCCGGGGCTTACGGCGACCTTTTCGGTGCCGGTTCAGGTCGCGATGCCGACGACAGCATGTACGGGCCGCTTGGGGCTGGGGCCGGTTTAAGTGTTGGTGGTTTCGGCGGCAATTCGATGCTTTCGTCGCTGGGCAATATGGGCGGCGATATTGCGCGGTCGATGGATTCTCGTTGGATGGCCAGCGCTATGCGGTCAGGTTCGTCGGTGGATAACACGAAGGCCGCGGCTTCTGGGCCGACGATGATTTTCAACCAAACCAACACGGGTATTACGACGCCGAAAGAGGTGGGGCAAGCCGCTAGTACCCACATACAAACCGCCAGCCGCTACACCATGGGCATGCAGCCGACAAGTTTGCACACATGACGATATTTTCTTCGGTTACGTTTCCTTCGGGGCAGACGACTACGGCGGTCGGTACTCCGCCGAATCTTGATCCTCCGATTCCGTTCAGTGTGTTGCCGGCACCGTTGCAGGGCGTGGGGACGAGCGTGGTTTACGTCGCCCCGAATAACAGTTTGTTTCATTTGGCTGGGCCGAATGCTGGGCTTGAGGGTGTGCGGTTGTGGCAGGGTGTGGCGGGGGATCAGCAGTGGCCTTTTGAGCAGGTCCTGACGAGGTCCCCGTATATTCGTGGCGCTGACATTAACCGGCAGAATTATCCGGAACGTAAGTTCCATATCGGTGTTGTTATCGGTTCGCATAATCCGCCGATGACTGAGTATCAGTATCGGATGGCTGAGGATAATTGGTGGGCCGGTCAGGACGAAACCAACGACGGTTGGTTGGGGATTTACACAAGGTTTTCCGGGTGGCGTTGGATCCCGGTGCGTCCTGAGGCGACGGTGACGACGATGCAGAAGATGGATACCACCGCTTACGGGAACAATGTGTCCACGTGGGATATCACGTTGGTGGCGGTGCGTCCGTGGTTCACTAAGCCAGCCCTGTATTTGACGTGGCAGGCCGCGACGGCTGGCACTCCGACGCCGGCTCCGGCGGCCTTGGTGACCGGTACAACTCCTGGGGTTGGCGCTGCGGAG
>Ga0210386_10002537_pt1 | contig 15659 bp, 15 predicted proteins | sample IncBWH32OmetaG_FD_160091 | JGI IMG/M metagenome (GOLD analysis project Ga0210386, IMG submission 160091) | Forest soil microbial communities from Barre Woods Harvard Forest LTER site, Petersham, Massachusetts, United States - Inc-BW-H-32-O ... | reverse complement strand
CCTTGCGGGACGCGACGATCTATTTCGGCATGGACGGCAATGTTTTAGCTGGCGCCGCCCTGGCGGTGAACTTGTGGCTGGAGGGTCATCCGGCACAGGCGATCGACCGAGCCCGCCGGACGGTACAAGAAGCCGCGCGTATGGACCAAGCAGTATTAATATCCACGGCCTTGCTCAACGCAATTTCCGTCTTGCTTTGGGCCGGCGATTTAACGAGCGCCGGCGAGCATGTTGATATGCTCGTCTCCCGCGCCGAAAGCTATTCTCTCGATCCCTTCCGTTGGCTCGGACGCGGGTTCAAGGGGGAAGTGGCTATCCATCGAGGTGACGTGCAAGGCGGCGTCGAAGCGCTCAAGGGCGCTCTCGAGAAACTTCACCAGGCGCGTTACAATCTATTCACCTCGAGGCTTAGCGTCTCCTTCATTCAAGGACTGGTTACGATGGGCCGGCATGCCAAAGCCATCGCCTTGACTGAGGATACGATCCGTCTCGTGGCAGCGAACGGCAACCATGTATTTATGCCGGAACTGCTGCGGGTGAAAGGACGCGTTCTTCTCGCGATGCGTCGGCCAAATATCGACGCGGAAATGTGCTTTGTGCAATCGCTTGAATTGAGTCGTCGCCAAGGCGCACGGGCATGGGAGTTGCGTAGCGCGATCGACCTCGCGGCGCTATGGGCTGGCCTAGGTCGCTCCGCCGATGCGCGGGCGCTATTGCTGCCGGCATTCGAGCAATTCACCGAGGGCTTGGATACGGCGGATCTCACGGCGGCTGCACGCCTGTTGACGACCCTAAGCTAGCTAACCGGCGCAAAAACTCGCGCGCTTCCTCCTGCTTGACGTCCACTATTGGCTCCAAGCCGACATGGACGGTTTCATTCGCCCAACGGCATTTATGCAACGTCGGTTTCGTTCACTCCAGCTTGATGTTCGCGAACTTGAGCACCTTTGCCCACTTCTCGGTGTCTTCGGCGATGAAGTTGCCGAAGTCAGCAGCCGAAATAACGAACGCTGAGGAGCCCAGATCGGCAAGTCGCGCTTTAAGCTTGGGATCCGCGAGCCCGACATTGATCTCGCTGTTGAGCGTATCGACGATTTTGGCGGGGGTGTTCTTGGGTGCCCCGAGGCCAAACCACTCGCTCGCCTCATAGCCGGGTACAAAATCGGCCACGCTTTGAACGTCCGGCAGTGCCGCCGAGCGCGTTGCGGTCGTCACCGCCAGCGCGCGCAGCTTGCCGGTCCTTATGTACTCAATTGACGAGCTGATGGCCGAGAACATGACGTGCATCTGTCCGCTAAGTAGATCGACGAGCGCGGGTCCTCCGCCCTGATAAGCGACTGGAAGCAGGTCGACGCCGGCCATCATCTTAAACAACTCGCCGAAGATATGGGGTGCAGTGCCGTAACCGGCTGTCGCCATGTTGACTTTGCCGGGATTGGCCTTCGCATAAGCGATGAACTCGGGAACGGATTTCGCCGGGACTGACGGATGGACCAGCATAACGCCGGGCCCGCGCATGATGCCCGCGACCGGCGCGATGTCGCGGATGGAATGATTTAGATTGCTGTAGAGGGTTGCATTGACAGTGTCTGTCGTACTGCACGCGAGGAGCGTATAGCCGTCGGGCACCGCCATCGCGACCGTTTCGATACCGAGATTGCCGCTGGCGCCTGGTCGATTTTCGATGACGAATGGACTACCGAACCGCTTTGACAGCCATTGTCCGACAAGGCGCGCGGAGATGTCGGTCGGACCGGCGGCTGCGAAGCCGACGATGATGCGTACCGGCCGCGTCGGATAGCTTTGCGCTCTCGCTATACGCGGTATGACTGGCAGCGCGGCTGCGCCCGCGACCAGATGCAAAAAAGTTCTTCGGGGAGATTTCATGATGCCTCCCAGTGGTGGCTCGCAATGAGCGGCGTGCTCCCCTACAGTACGCCTTGGCCATACATTTGATCCTCCAATCGAGGAATACCTCTCTTTACAAGAGGCATGGCTTTAAGATCGGGGACACGATTCAAGTGGCAATCAAACGGCACAATGACAACGAAGCGCGAAGCGATCGTTGTCGGGGCCGGCTTCGCAGGACTGTAAAAGAAGTACTGTCGCCAATACCATCGTGGTGGATACCGCGTTCCCTCAGCTGCGGCGAGACGGTCGGAACTGCCGAAGTGCACGGTGAGGGAGACCGTGAAAAGCATCGTGGTCCAATTCAGGAATGCCACGTAGATTTGCCCGTAATCTTCCGATCAGATTTGCCTAATTCGAACGCCAGGAAGCCATCCCAGAAACTCTAGGTCAGTTTTTCAGACCGTATGGGGTCGCCCGCTTTTCCTGCCGTGCGCGAAGCTTGAACGAGAATATGACGAGTGCGATGCCGAAGGCGAGTGCATAAGCGCCCATCCACCACGTAAGGACGGCCGCTCCGATCACCGGAGTAATGATGAGCAGCACGCCGAAAGCCACGGACAGTAGGCCTCCGAGCAATAGCCAGACGCGGCCGTGGTCTAAGTTCAAGCGGAAGCTTGCCGCGGCCATCAGTCCACCGGTGACGAGGGCCCACGCAGCGACGAGGAGCACGAAGGCGAGGACCGTAAGCCCAGGCCATAGGAACGCGCCTATTCCTACCAAGATATTGATAATGCCTTCGAACACTAGCAGTCCCCACTGGTCCCTTCGACGCATCGCTCGCACCGCAGAAATGATGCCAACAATTCCGTCGACCAGCATGTAGGCCGAGAACAGCAGTGCGAGCGACAGCATCGTAGGACCAGGAAAGATGAGTGCGATGAGCCCGAATAAGATGGCGAAGACGCCTCTCAAGGTGAACAACCACCAGTTTTTCGCCCCAAGAAAACCGAACAGGCGATCGATCTCGCGGCGCATCCCTTGGATACGCGTCCCGTTCTGCGGTAAAGCCGTCGAAAGCTTGTCGATTCTCATGAAAGTTTTAGTCATGATACTTTCTCCTGATACGTTCTCCTGAAAAGAACCGCCCAAGACTATTCCCCACGACCTAGACGAGCGAGGCTCCCATCGGAAGGCATCACAGCCCGTCTCTTCGAAGTTCAATTAATAAGCCCGATCGGGGCGAATGGTCGAAACGGCCACGCACCCCGATCTGAGCGGAGCTCAGGTTACGACCAGGTTATCAATGACCTCGGTCACACCCGGCGCTGCCCACGCTGTATTCCTGACGATGTCGTCTTCGCCCCACGAGTCAACCTCGCCGCTGAGCGTCACTTTGCCGCCTTCTATTGCAATTGAGATGTTGTCCGCCTCGACCGCCGCATTTCGCTTAAGAGCAGCCTTGATTTTTTCGCGGGCATCCGAGGCTTGAACGGTTGGATTGATCGAGATGTTGTTGATGACACCGACAACCCCCTTGAGCTTTCGGACGTCAGCCTCAGCAGCATTCCGTTGATAATTCCAGTTCACAGTGCCCGTCAGCGTCACCCAACCGTCTTCGACCTCGACCTTTACCCTCTCATCTGGAACTTCGATGTCCCATGAAAGAGTTTGAAGCGCTTTTTGGGCGATATCGGTGTCGTCCACCTTGCTGAAAGAGTAGTGGACCTTGATGTCTTCGGCGACGCCCTTGACGCCGATTACGCGCCGGGCGGCACGCGCGGCGGCGAGCTTTTCTGTGTAGCTACTAACATCGCCGCTAAGCGTAACGACGCCGCCCTTCGCCGTTACTCCGATATGCGCTGCATTGACGCTTGGTTCCCATTTGAGCTCATCGAGCACTGCCTGTTGTAAGCTGTTGTCTGTCATCATCTCTGCCTTTCGGAATTGCGAGGCCCCATATGACGGGGCCCCAGATTTTCAGGCCGCGTCAACGAAAGGCTGGGCGTCGGGGCCCACGCGCAACTAGATCTACACTTAGGTCATACCCCTTGGAGGCGTCGCATTCGGGGATGATCGCCAAGTTTTAGCCCGACGCATCGCTTCGGAGATCGCGTACTGCGATTTCAGATATGCGCAATTTCTTGCTAGATTGGCTTTGCGACTCTTTGCGCGACTTGCTCATCGCTTGCATAAATGGACGTGCAAGGCAAAAGCTATGGATGTTCGGTCGCCTCGCCATACGTTGGCAGCGACCGCTGCCTATTGATTGTATTCGCCAATCCGGTGCGCGCTGAGAAGAAGCTTAAAGCCGTTGCTTCGTTCTCCATCGTCGGCGATTTCGTACAGCAGATCGGTGGAGAGCGCGTCGAAGTGTCCTCGCTGGTGGGGCCGAATGGAGATGCTCATGTATTCTCGCCGACGCCTAACCATGCCAAGGCCGTTCTTGAAGCGAAGATTGTGAACGGGCTCGGCCTGAAAGGCTGGCTAGAGCGCCTCGTGAAGACGCCGGTTTTGGCTACTAATCCACTTCTGCCCGACGTTTTTTTATCCCGGCAGCGATTGGAGAGTCCGAGGACTGTCAACGGGGCTCAAAAGCGTCCTCTTTCCTTAAAGATCAAGGACCAGTCGCGGACTTTTGCTGCCGGAACAGCAGATCAACATCATCTTGTTCGAGGCGCGCTCGCTAGCAGTAAGGACGGAGTCCCGATGATCGGGAATGCCTTCCAGAACCGCTGTCGCGCAAGTGCCGCAGACTCCCTCAGAACACGAGAAAGCCGCGTCGATGCTGTTTTCGAGGAGTGTATCCAAGATAGTCTTGCCGGGAGCGACGACGAAGCTCTTATTGCTGCGTTGAAGAACGATGGTGAACCCACCGTCCACGGCCGCCGTCTCCTTCGCAGCGAAGTATTCGACGTGCACGTGGCTCTCGGGGAGGCTTGCTCCCCTCGTGGCCGCTTCGAATGCCGTCAGCATCGGGTTCGGTCCGCAGCAATAGATGTGGGCGTCGGGCGGAACGTTGGTCAGAAGAGCTCGGAGATCAGTAAATTTCCCTCCGGGCTCCTGGTCAAAATTGAAAATCACTCGGCCCGGCTTCCGTCTCTCGAGTTCCTCAAGACGCTCCTTGAAGGCGCATACCTGACGAAGACGTGCGCTGTAGTGGATCTCCCATGAACGTTCGAGCTTCTCGAGCCGTTGGATCATACTCCACATCGGAGTGATGCCGATGCCGCCGGCTACGAACACCGTATGTTTGGCGTCTTCGATCAGCGGAAAATTGTTCCGCGGCGGAGAAATCTCGATTCTATCGCCAGCCTTCAGAGTTTCATGGATCGACTTCGAACCGCCGCGGCTCCGGGGATCGTTGTTTATCGCAACGACGTAGCGCTCCCGCTCTTCCTGGGAGTTGCAAAGCGAATAGCTTCGGATCAGGCCGTTCGGCAAGTGCAGGTTGATGTGCGCTCCGGCGCTGAACGGCGGCAGATCGCCACCGTCGAGCCGGCGAAACTCCCACGCATTGATCCCGGATGCTACGTTCATGACCGATTTGACCAGAACGTCGATCAAACCGGTATCTTTGTGATTGTCGATCACTAGAAGTCCTCCCTAACTTCGTTCGCCACCAAGGTCAAAGCAACAGTGCACCATCCGGAGAAACCGGAAGCGTTCGCGGTCCACCTGACCAACCTCTATCGTGTCGACGTCCGGGCTTTGCCGGCGTTGAGTAGGCGCGGTTCACCGTGATCTATCGCCCAGGGTGCTCGGCCAAGGTTCTCGAGGCGAACCTTGATCGGGCTCGGACCGCGTTGCTTCAGGCACAATGCCTTGAAAACATCGAGGGCGGCATTCTTGCTGTCCTTGCGTTGGACGAGTCCGAACGGCTGCATCATCTTTCCCGAGGAAAGCCGCAGCGCGCGCAAGCTCTTTCTTTGCAGTTCTGAAACGATCGAAAAAGCTGGTACTAGTGCGACAGCGAGACCCATTCTCACGATCCGTTTGACAACTTCAGTGTCGTTGGTTTCCGTCATGATCGGTGGATACCCGCCGCTCTTGGCGAACATTCTGTCCGTGAAGTCGCGGCCTCCCGAGCCTGGGACGAAACGGACAAACGAAAAGGCTTGAATCTCGGCGAATGTCACCGTCCGTTTCTTAGCGAGAGAGTGGGAGTTGCCGACAATGAATACCTGCTCCGAGTCGCCGAGATGGACCGACTGCAGGTCCGGAACGTCGACCGGCAGGGTCGTGAAGGCGAGGTCCACCGACTGACGCGCGACCCTGACGACGGCGTCCTCCGTGGTTTCGGTGGAGGTAATGTTCAGCTCAATATCCGGATGCGCGACGATGAATCTCTCGCACAGATCGCCATAGATATAGTTCAGCCCGACATTCGTCGCAGCAACCTTGACGGCTCTGCGTTCGCCGCCCGGCAATAATCCGAACCTCTCTTTTACGTCTCTCAGCTCGCTGAAGATTCGAGAAATGGATGTTAGGAGAATGTGCCCCGATGGAGTGGGATAGACTTTGGGCTTCGCGCGTACGAGGAGCTTCTTTCCGAGCTCCTCTTCCAGGCTTTTGATCTGATGACTCAAAGCCGATCGCGTCAGGTGCGCCTGGACCGCCGCCGTACCGAAGCTTCCGCTCGATACGATCGCATGAAAAGCCTCTAACTGCCGCAAGTTCATTCTGCGCTCCGTCGAACTTCGTTGAAAAAAATTCACCTAATACTTAAGGAAAGATCATTTGATTTATCAATCTAAGCGATGTTCTATTCGCAGTGTAGGGCTTTTTTCTTGTCCCTCATGACGGAGGAATAATTCCGATGCGTTTCGGAACGTTCATTGCGCCGGTTCATTCTGTTCGCGAGAATCCGACGTTGCAGATTCAACGTGATCTGGAGTTGGTCCAGCACGTCGATCGCCTTGGCTTCGCGGAAGCCTGGTACGGTGAGCATCATTCGGGTGGACAAGAGATCATCGCGTGTCCTGAATTGATGATCGCAGCTGCCGCGGAGCGGACTAAGAATATCCGCTTGGGAACCGGCGTCTGCACGTTGCCGTATCACAATCCATTTTTGCTCGCGGACCGCATCGTTCAACTAGATCATCAGACGATGGGCCGAGTGATATTCGGCGCAGGGGCGGGCGCTCTCGCTTACGATGCTCATATGATCGGCGTCGACCACGATGCGATACGCGGACGTGTGGAGGAATCTCTTTCCGTGATCACAAGGCTTTTCGCCGGCGAGACGGTTAACGAGAAGACGGACTGGTACGACTTGCGCGCTGCGCGCCTGCAGCTCTTGCCATATCAATCGTCCCTGGAGTTGGCTTTGACCGCCGTGAACACGGCTGCAGGCCCGCGGACCGCAGGACGTTTCGGCGCGGGACTACTGTCGATTGCCGCGACCACGTCGAAGGGATTTGATGCGCTTCCAACGACGTGGGAGACGTGTGCAATGGCCGCATTGGCCGCCGGAAAGACGGTTACGCGCGACTCGTGGCGATTGGTCGGGCCGGTTCACATCGCGGAGACCCGTGAGGCCGCCCGCCGGAACGTCCGCTTCGGATTGCAGGAATGGCTCAATTACTTCACGAGGGTCGGAACGCTTCCTTTGGCCGTAAATGGAGACGGCGACATCGAGTCGGAAATCGACTACCTCGTTGAAACTGGACTAGCCGTGATCGGCACGCCGGACGACATGATCGCTCAACTCGATAGGCTCCAAAAGCATTCAGGCGGCTTCGGGTGCTTTCTCGATATGGCGCATGACTGGGCAGATTTCGCCGAGACGAAGCGCAGTTACGAATTGATCGCGCGCTATGTTCTGCCCAAATTCGCAAATCAGTTGGCCCAGCGGCAATTCGCGAACACATGGGCGAAGTCTAAGCACGCGGAGTTCGCCGAGCTGAGGCGGCAAGCGGCTGCAAAGGTATCTGGGGCAACGGAATCGGCGTCCGCGACCGCGGGAAGCAAATAATGGAAAGTTCCGTCCTAACCCTCGGTGAGCGCGACCGCCGCTACGGGCTAGTTCGTCGCCTGATGAAGGATAGGCAACTGGACGGCCTCGTATTCGCTCCGAATACCGGAGATTGGGACAACTTCCAGCCCGACTTGCGCTACCTGACTTGCGTAGGCGGGAGCGGGATGGCCGCTGCCGCCGTGTTTCCACTCGAAGGTGCTCCGGTAGTCGCGGTGAGGGAAGCGCGACGTGTCGCCTGGTGGCGCGAAGCTCAGGAATGGGTCAAGGACGTCCGGCATCCTGCAAGCTTCCGCTGGAGCAGCTTCATCATCGAAGCCCTATCCGAGAAGGGATTGGATCAAGGTCGGATCGGAATTGTCGGTCTCGACGGCGTGTTGAGAGATCCCGAAGGGACCGTTTCGCACGGTCTTGTTTGCAACTTGATGGCCAAGTTGCCCGGAGCCCACTTCGAGTCCGCGACTGACCTGCTGTATGCGGCGCGAAAGCGCAAAAGTACCGAAGAGATCGTCTTGATGAGCCGGGCACAGGAATGCGCCGAGGCGGTGAGCCGTGCGTTGCGGGCCACAGCGCGACCAGGCGTCAGGGAGCACGACGTGTATGCCGCGATGGTCGCCGCTCACGTACGGGCTGGCGGTGAACTTCCCACGATGATGCTTTTCTTCGCCAACAGGACGATGTGGCAGACCCAACTCATGCCGGCTAACCGAAGTTTGGAATCGGACGACATAATTCTGATCGAGGCGGACACGAAATTCCAAGGTTACACCTCACAGGCGGTCGACACCGTCAGCATGAGGAAGTTCACGCCCAAGGAACGAGAACTTCTAGAGATCTCAACCAATTGCTTCCACTGCCTACTCGAGGCTATGCGCCCCGGGCGCGCTTACGCGGACCTGATTGCGGACTGGCAACGGCTCGCTGATCAAAGCGGCGCGAAGGCCGGACGAACGATGGGACACGGATTGGGATTAGGGCAGGACGTTCCGTTGACCGTACCGAATGGAGATTGCCACGGATTGATGGTCGAGGAGGGCGACTGTTTCGTCCTCAAGCCATGGGTCGCAGACGAGAAGGACACAGTATCGGTCAGGGTTGGGTGTTTAGTCGTGGTGGAAGCGAAGGGAGCGCGCCGGATCGGACAGGGCAGCATCGAGCCCGTCGTGGTTGCTTGAGCGAAGGGAGCGCGGAGAGAAAAATGAAATCTCAGGTGATGATTCAGGTCGCGGATCGTCGAATCGTTCAAGACGAGTGGGAAATCCCTCGTGTCGGGCCGACAGAAGCACTTATGCAGGTCGAGATCTGCGGAATCTGCGGTTCCGACGTCGAAATCTACAAGGGGTCGGTCGCTGCGGCCGGAATTCTCCGATACCCGCTCATTCCCGGGCATGAGCCGATCGGCCGCATCGTCGAGATCGGACCCGAAGCTCAGAAGAGATGGAAAGTGAAGGTTGGTGATCGCATTGCGCTTGAGCCCAATCTGTCGTGCGGTCGCTGCGACTTGTGTCTGTCGGGCAGTTATCATGACTGCCAATCTTTGATGCCACCGGGAGCTCCGCCTGCCTATGGATTCACCCCGACGGACGTCGGGCACGGATTCTGGGGTGGTTATAGCCAGTACATGCATCTTCACGAACGGACGATCTTTCATCGTGTGCCTGACTCGCTGCCGCTCAGTATCGCATCGCTATATCAGCCCCTCGGGGCGGGCGTTCGGTGGGCCGTGCAAGTGCCGGAGCTCGTGCTCGGCGAAAGCATATTGATCTTGGGAAGCGGCCAGCGCGGCCTGGGAGCCACGGTGGCGGCACGAGCGGCAGGCGCGGGTCAGATCATCGTGACAGGTACTTCGCGCGGGCACGCCAAGTTGGAGTTGGCAAAGACCTTGGGCGCCGACCACGTCATCAAGGCCGATCAGGAGAACGTCGTAGAGCGCGTGAAGTCGTTGACCGGCGGAAAAGGCGTGCACGTCGTTCTTGACACGGTTCCGATCGACACCTCGCCGATTGTCGATGCCGTCGAATGCTGTCGTCTGGGTGGAACCATCGTGCTGGCGGGTGTCAAGGACAAGAATCTTCCGATCGCCGTGAACACAAACAGGCTCATCTACAAAGAAATCACAATAAAAGGCGTCTATGCCCAAAATTACGGCGCTTACATCGAAGCGTTCCGCATTTTGTCGCAGCTGGGTCCCAAACTGGCGGCGCTGCATACCCATGAATTCAAATTGACCGACGTGGAGCAAGCGCTGTTGGTGATGGCGAAGGAAAAGCCGTCTTCAATCGATCCGATCTGCGTCACGCTTCACCCGGAAGAGTCCACGATGGCGGCCAACCACTGATGGCAGGCCATGGACCAGAGCTCTTGGGAGGCCGGGTTGCGGTAGTGACCGGCGCCGGCCAGGGAATCGGCAGCGCGATCGCTCGGGGTCTCGCCGCCGCCGGCGCCCGCGTCGTTGCCGCCGACGTGGACAAGGAAGCTGCGACCAGGACGAAACACGCGGTCGAGGCCGCCGGAGGTACTGCTTGGGCCATGGCCTGGGACGTCTCCGATCTCGCCGCAGGCCGAGCCCTCGCAGCGGAGGTGTTGAAAGTCGCGGGGCACGCATCGGTATTAGTCAACAATGCCGGCATTCACTCGCGCGCGACGATCGACGATCCGGAAATGATCGAGAAGTGGCGCCGCCTAATGTCAGTGAATGTCGATGGCATGCTTTTCGGCGTGATCGCATTTCTGGATCATCTAAAGCGTACGAAGGGATCGGTTATCAACATGGCATCGATCCAGTCTTTGATCGCGGCGCCCAACGATACGACCGCCTATACAACCTCAAAAGGCGCGGTGCTTCAGCTCACGAAAGCGCTGGCGGTCGAGTTGGCTCCGCATGGTGTCCGCGTGAATGCTCTTGCTCCTGGGTTCATCTCGACGCCGCAAACGCAGGCCTCGCGTGACAACCCGGCGCGCATGGAGTTTATCCTCAGCCGAACGCCGATGAAGCGCGTCGGCGAAGCCGACGAGTTGGCAGGTCCCGCTGTATTTCTTGCGTCGCGAATGTCGAGTTTCATTACCGGTGCTGTGTTGCCGGTCGATGGCGGATTTCTTGCATTGTGAGTCCGCAACGGCGCTATAGCCGAGATAAGCGGGGAACTGATGGCAGTATTGAACAGCACAAGCAAAAGCGCAGACGCGTCATCGGCCGTGTCAATAGGTGACGAGGTATCGACGCAGACAGCCGCGCGACCGGTCGTCGAGCTGGTGAATGTGAGCAAAATTTACGATCATTTCACGGCGGTGAAATCGCTTACCATTTCGGTCACGCGAGGCCAGACGCTCGCGCTTCTCGGCAGGACCGGCGCCGGTAAGAGTACTGTGCTCAACCTCATTACCGGGCATATCGGTCCGACGTCGGGAAGCGTTCGCGTTCTGGGAATTGATCCATACAAATCTTCGGCCGATCTGAAGGGCCGCATGTCGGTCAGTTTCCAGACCGATTGTCTCCTGCCGTGGCGTACGGCTTTGCAAAACGTCGAGCTGGGTCTCGAAATCATCGCGAAAGACAAACACGCGCGGCGTGCGACCGCATCGAGTTGGCTCGACCGCGTGAAGCTCGCGCCGGAGCATTGGCAAAAATATCCCCGGGAACTGTCGGGAGGTATGCGACAACGCGTGTCGCTGGCGCGAGCGCTCGCGATCAATCCCGAGCTCGTATTGCTGGATGAAAGCTTCAGTCAACTCGATCACGCCACGTCGCGGCAATTGCGTAGCGATTTCGTTCTGTTGGCGCGCGAGCACGGCAAGACTTCAATTCTCGTCACTCATCGGATCGAAGATGCGCTCGATATGGCTGATTGTCTTATCGTTTTAGGTGCGCCAGCCGTTATCCGCCTTGAACAGCAGATCGACGACGCTCAACGGAACGATCCGTCATGGCGCGCCCGTATTACCCAGACCATCTCCGAAATTCTCGAGACTAATTGATGTACGGCGCCACCGCATATCCGGATGACGTGCAGCTGCAGGAAGGACCATGCTGATGACCATCGTGCGACGTTTCGGGCTGATGTTGGCATGCTGCGTATGCCTTTGCTCCACGTTGGCAGTGAGAGCGCAGGACAAGCTCATTGAGATGAACTTCGCGGTATTTCCGTTCCCGTCGATGTCTAACACGATGGCGGACGTCATCATTGCGAAAGGGTTTGATCGCGCGAACGGGATCGAAGCAAAGCCGGTGACTTATGGAACCGCCGGCGCTCTGTGGGCTGCGGTCGGCAAGGGCGAACTCTTGGCTCACAACATGGGCGCGTACACGCTACCCCAAATCCGATCGGAGGGTGTGAATATCGCGATCTACTCGACGCTGATGCGTCTTTCGTCGGAACAGATCGTAACGCGCGATCCAGCTATAAAGAAGTTCGACGATCTCAAAGGCAAGACGTTGGCAGCGATGGTGGGCTTCCCCGAATACGATTACCTGCAGATGTACGCGCGCAAGCTAGGGTTCGAATTGAGCGATAAAGTCACGGTCGTCAACGCCACGCCTTCGCTAGCACGCACGCAACTTGAGGCGGGACGCGTTGACGCGATCATGGCGTGGGAACCGTCGGCGACGATGATCCTCAAATCGAATCCGGACGCCCACGTCATTTTGACCGGCGACGATATGTGGCTCGCTCTGAGCGGAGAGACCGGCTGGCAGGGAATGAACATCATCAACGTGGACTACGCCAAAGCCCATCCAGACGTCTTGGCAAGGATGATGAAAATCTATCAACAGGCCGGAGAGTGGCTTAACACGCATCCCGACGAGGCTGACGAGATCATCACATCTAACAAGTACAATTCGAAGGATATCCCGAAAGGAACGATCTCCGACGCGATCAAAAGCGGACGCCTTCGGTACGACGTTCAGCCCGCATGGGACCCCGCCACCAACAAGAGGATCTGGGACGTCTTCAAGTTGGGCGTCGACTATCGGGCGATCAAAGCTCTCCCCTCGACCGACGCTGTGATTTCCGCCAAACCGCGATGAGAGCGCGTCACAGGAAGAACGACCAATAAAGGACGCTGCGATGAGTAGTGAAGCAATTATCGACCGCTCCGCGGAGAAATCGGCCAGGGAAGCCGCGAAATTCCGACCGAGCTGGTTCAGCGTCGGCGCGGTACTGATATTCGCCGTGCTTTGGCAGGTCGCCTCCTATTTTGTCCCGCCGTTCGTCATTCCCGGATGGGAACGGATCATCAAGGCGTTTCTCGCGCTGCGCTTCGATTATGTCGCGGTAACGCTGGCGCGCCTGCTGGTCTCCCTCGTGGCGTCGTTCGTTCTCGGCTTTGCCATCGCCGCGGCCATGAACCAGAACAAGTACGTCGAACAAATGGTGACCCCGTTCGTACGAATGTTGATGTCGGTGCCAGCGATCTGCTGGGTAGTGTTTTCCATCCTTTGGTTCAAAGGAGTCGAGTTCAGGATCTTCTTTGTCATGGTCGTCGTCGCCATGCCGGTCTTCATTGTCGATAGCTTTGACGGCATGAAGGGAGTTCCACGCGATCTCGATCAGATGGTCAGGTCGTTTCAGCCGACATGGATCGAGCGGTTCACCAAGCTGACGATACCGGCAATCCTTCCAATCCTACTGACGAGTTGGAAGATCAATCTCTCGCAATCCATTCGCGTCATCCTGACGGCGGAACTGGTCGGAGCGACGAGCGGTATTGGTTACGGGTTGGTGCTGGCGCAGGAGACATTTTCGATCGCGATCGTCTTCGCTTGGACGCTGACCCTGATTGTCGGTCTTTATGTCCTTCAAGGCATCGTCGACTTTCTCGAAGTGAAATATCTCGCTTATCGCGGCGAGTGAAATGAATAGCACGGTTGTGGTACCGCGGGCGGGAGAAGGAGCAATAAATCATGCTGCAGATGCTCGATAATGAACGGCTTTGCCGGGTGGGTCCCGGTACTCCGGGTGGTGAGTTGTTTCGGTCGGTCTGGCTACCGGCGCTGCTTTCAAGCCAACTGTCTGAACCCGGTTGCTCGCCGGTCCGCCTGCGGCTCCTTGGCGAGGATCTGGTCGCGTATAGAGATTTCTCCGGAACGGTCGGCATCGTCCAGTCAACCTGCGCCCATCGTCTCGCTCCGCTGTACTACGGTCGGGTGGAAGAAAAGGGTATCCGTTGCGCATATCACGGTTGGCTCTATGACGAGACTGGCCAATGTCTCGAAATGATGAACGAGCCGAACAAGGCGATTTGCGTGAAGGTCAAGATAAAGGCCTACAAGTCGATCGAGAAGGCAGACATCATCTGGATCTATATGGGAAGCGACGATCCTCCGGCGCTGCCGAAGTTTCCCTGGATGGATCTTCCGACGACGCGACGCAACGCGTCGGTCTGGCTTCAAGAGAGCAACTGGCTGCAGGGCGCGGAAGGTGAGATCGATAGCTCGCATGTCTCTATCCTGCATAGCAATCAGAACACGACGACGACCTCGGCCGTCCATCGCGAGTGGTCCGGGATCGACAAGACGCCGAAGCTCTTCATTCACGAGACGCCAGTCGGCTTTCTTTCCATCGCGCGCCGCAACGCCAACGATAAGTTTTACTGGCGTGTGACCCAATGGATGCTGCCAATGTTCAGCTCAGTGCCGAGCTATCAATTCCCGATCGGAGGCCGTGCCTACGTGCCCATCGACGACGAGAATGTCTATAACTGGGACTTCAACTACGACATCGATCGTGATTTCTCTAAAGAGTTTCAAGAGTTCGTCGACAATTGGCTCGGTTTTCCGCCGGAGTCCACCTATCGATCCTATCGGCTCAATACCGGATCTGTCATTGATACGTGGATCCCCGTGCGGCGGTTCGACAACGACTATCTCATCGACCGTCGGATGCAGAGAGAGGTGAATATGTCGGGTCTGCATGGCCTGAATGATCAAGACCGATGCATGCAGGAAGGAATGAGTCGCATCGTGAATCGGTCGCTCGAGTTCCCGGTGGCAGCGGATAGGTCGATCATGACTGCGCGGCGCCGAATTCTGGACACGATCGCATCGCCCGACAGTCTCGCGGCGTTCAGGGATGCAGTTCGGGACGGTAGCGCCTTCGGAGTGCGCCCGCTCGACGTCGTGTCCGAAGTGGACGGCGTGCCCTCACTTGTCGAGCACTTCAAGGAAGAAATGCGCCTCAACTGAGGCTGCGTGCAACGATCGGAACGCGAAGACGACACCATGAAGACAGCCATAGTCAATCTCAAGACCATCGTGACCGGCGATTGGCGCGAGCCGATTGCCGAAGGCGATTGCATCTTGATGGATGACGGGAAGATTCTTTCCGTGGGGACGGCGTCAGCGACCGCCATCGACGCTTGCGACGTAGTGATCGATGCCGATCGCGCGACAGCGGTGCCTGGCCTGATCGATTCGCACGTTCACATCACTTTCGGCGACTATACGCCGCGACAAAAGACGGTCGGGTTTCTCGAAAGCTATCTGCATGGGGGCACGACAACGTCGATCAGCGCTTCGGAAGTGCACGTCCCGGGCCGGCCAAAAGATCCGGATGGGGTGAAGTCGCTCGCAGTCGCTGCGCTGAAATGCTTTCAGCACTATCGGCCAGGCGGCATGCGGGTCCATGCAGGCTCCATCATTCTCGAGCCAGGTTTGGTGGAGCTCGACCTCGAGGAGGTCTCGCGTAAGGGCGTCTGGTTGGCCAAGGCGGGATTCGGGGCCGTCAAGACGCCGTTCGACTATGTCGAGATGGTCGCTTGGGCAAAAAAGCATGGAATGATCACAACGGTGCACACCGGTGGTTCTTCGATTCCTGGATCATCCGGCATTTGGGCC
>Ga0210386_10002533_pt1 | contig 15674 bp, 9 predicted proteins | sample IncBWH32OmetaG_FD_160091 | JGI IMG/M metagenome (GOLD analysis project Ga0210386, IMG submission 160091) | Forest soil microbial communities from Barre Woods Harvard Forest LTER site, Petersham, Massachusetts, United States - Inc-BW-H-32-O ... | reverse complement strand
GCAAGACTCGTTTTATTGTGCGAATCCCGACGGGCGGCCTATCCGATTCCAAGAAGCTGGATTTGCACAACAATTGACAGGGACAAATCTCTATCTAAATCTACTAATCTATTAGCAAATTCAAACACACCCCCTCCTCGAAGTTCGATGAAGTTGGCCGCGCACCCTGCCGATGTAGTGAGTGAGGGCTGGAAATGGAGGATCGCGTCGAGCTACTTGAGGCTGCACTGGATTGCCTTCCGGAAGGCTTTGCATTTGCCGATCTCGACGGTCAGGTAAGGTTCTGGAATCGGGCTGCGGAAGAGATCACCGGTTATCCGAGCGTAGATGTATTGGGGCGGCCCGTTCGCGGGGCATTGGAAAAGCTGATCGTCGGCGGGGCACGCCAATGGGTGCATGAGACAGACGCAGAGACGCTTCCGGGACGTGGATCACTGGTTCGCGTACACCATGGATTGGGCCATGAATTGCCTCTACTAGTGCGTGTTCTGGCGCTCCGGGACGGGCTCGGAGTTCGCATTGGGACGGCAGTGGTATTTCATCCTGCAGAAAACCTGGATGCGCTGCCGCGGGGCGACTGCGGCGAAGACTCGAATCTGGAAGCCGGGCAAACAGAGCTTGAAGACAGGCTGGAAGGGGAGCATGACGACTTCTCTCGAGGGAACATACCCTTCGGCGTTTTGTGGGTCACAGTCGATCAGGCGCACGACCTGCGCAAGACACACGGAGCCAGAGCTTGCGAGGCAATGGTCGAAAAAGTGGAGCGGACCCTGATGCGGGGCTTGCGGCCTACGGAGCATATTGGGCGATGGGGTGAAGACGAATTCCTCGTCATTTCACATGAACGCACCGCCGAGACACTTGCGGCTCATGGGCAGGTGCTTGCCGGACTCTCCCGAACCACCGATTTTCGCTGGTGGGGCGACCGGGTATCGCTCACCGTGAGCATCGGTGCGGCACAGGCTGAACAAGGTGAAACCCTGGCACAACTGCTGGCGCGAGCACAGACTGCAATGCTCGCCAGCGTGCACGCGGGAGGCAACCATATCTCACTCGCGCCGGGGAGGCATTCATGTTCGCCATCGTAGGAATTTTCCTGGTGTTTGCTGCAGTCATTGGCGGCTTCCTGATGGAGAAGGGGCACATCATGGTGCTCATTCAGCCAGCGGAGTTGCTCATCATTGCAGGTGCGGCAACCGGGACTCTTCTGGTTGCGAACCCGGCCCATATTTTGAAAGGAATTCTCGGTGGCCTGAAGGGTGTTCTCGGTGGTTCAAAGTTCAGCAAGGAACGCTACCTGAACACGCTGAAGATGATGTACCAGTTTCTGAACAAGGTGCGCAAAGAGGGGCTGCTCAGCGTAGAGATGGATGTGGAGAAGCCAGCTGAGAGCGCGATCTTCAAAAACTACCCGGACTTCCTCGCGGATCATCATGTGCGCGATTTTGTATGCGATACGTTGCGGATGGCCATTACCGGAGGTGTTGAGCCGTTTGATATGGACCAGATGATGGAGCTTGATATGGAAGTACATCACAACGATTCGATGCAGCCCATCAGCGCTCTTGCAACGGTCGCGGATGCACTACCGGGCCTCGGCATTGTGGCGGCAGTGCTGGGAGTGGTAATCACCATGGGTGCGCTTGGAGGGCCGCCGGAAGAGATCGGCCACAAGGTGGCGGCCGCGCTGGTAGGCACTTTTCTCGGCATCCTGCTTTGTTATGGCGTAGCCGGACCGCTGAGCTCGAACATGAGCAAAACGGCGGACGACCACAATAGCTATCTGCATGTATTGCGCGTACTCCTGCTCTCGTTTCTCAAAGGCTCCGCGCCGATGATTGCCATCGAGATGGGAAGACGCGCGATTCCAGCGCATGTGCGGCCCAGTTTCGACGAGATGGAGAAGAGTTGCAAGAATCATGCACCGGTCGCGACTGAACCGGCGGCGACCGCCGCATAGACGGCTGCTTTTCAGAAAGAGAGTAGGAAGATGGCGCCGAATCGGGCTCAGCCAGTCATCATCATCAAGAAAAAGAGTGGTCATGGCGGCCACCATGGCGGAGCGTGGAAGGTAGCTTACGCCGACTTTGTCACAGCGATGATGGCTCTGTTCATTGTTCTCTGGCTTATGGGTTCGAGCGACAAGGTCAAGAAGGCTGTAGCTGGATATTTCAACGATCCAAAGGGGACGGCGAACCTGTTGGGCACCACCATGGCGGGCAATGGCGTAGCTGTGACGACCACCAGAAGCGACGATATGCAGAAGCTTAAAGAAAAGCTCGAAGAGGAGATTAAAGCCCGGAAGGAACTGGAGAAACTTTCGAAACAGATTGAGATCACCGTGACGCCAGAAGGATTGCGCATTGAGCTGATCGAAGACAAGAACGGAACCTTCTACCAGAGCGGCAGTGCCCGACTGAGCGACAATGGGCAGGAGTTGCTGGCCTTGCTGGCAGGTGAGTTGAAGACCCTGCCCAATAATCTGCTGATCGAGGGGCACACGGATGCCACGCAATATTCGAGCGATGCCTGCTACACCAACTGGGAGCTGTCCGCCGATCGCGCCAACTCTGCGCGACGCCTTCTGCAGCAGGATGGTGTCCGCTCTGACCAGGTCACACAGGTGCGCGGTTACGCAGACCAGCTTCTGCGAGTAAAAAACAATCCGTTCGATCCGTCGAACCGGCGAATTTCCATTCTGGTAAAAAATCAGGAGATCCCTCTTCAAATATTGCAGGGAGCCCACGTTGTGAACGGTCCTGCGGACGCACCGTCGAATCTGCCGAAGGCGAGTGCACCATGAAAGAGTCCCACCCGATCAGCAACCGTCGGGAGAGTATTTGCTGTTTGTTAGCCTGGATGGTGTAGTCTAGTGTGCGAACCAGAAAGCGTTTACTGGAGGATGTCTTCCATGACCACTGTTGCCGGAGTCGATTTCGGCACACTCAGCGTGCGCGTGACGTTGGTGGATAGCAAGAGCGGCCCGATTGGAACCGCGTCCGCTTCCTATCCGCTGCACCGCCGCCGGGAAGATCCGGACTTCGCCACCCAATCTCACGCCGATCAGATGACTGCGCTTGCAGCAGCCACCCGCGATGTTATTCGCAGCACCGGCATCGATGGCAACATGATTGCCGCCATCGCTCTCGATACGACCGGTTCCAGCGTGATTCCTGTGGGGGAAGGGCTGGAACCCCTGGACGAGTATTACCTGTGGTGCGACCATCGCGCCCATGCCGAAGCCCAGGAGATCACGCAGAAGGCGCATGCGCTGGGATTCGAAGGCATTGAGTGGTGTGGAGGCGTCTACTCGCACGAGTGGGGTTTTGCCAAGCTGCTTCACTGGCTGCGGCACAACCCGGAGAAGCGTTCTCGCTTCGTTACCGCTCTTGAGCACTGCGACATGGCCGCAGCGACCTTGAGCGGTACCAAAACCGTGAGCGGGTTGAAGCGCAGCGTATGCGCGATGGGCCACAAATGGATGTGGAATCCCAAGTGGGGCGGGCTCCCGCCGGAAGACTTTTTGACCGCGGTTGATCCGCTGTTTGCCGGCGTACGAGCAAAGATCGGCGGAGAATTCCTGACCAGCGATCATCTTGCCGGACGCCTTGCGCCGGAGTGGGCTGAAAAGCTGGGCCTGCACGCAGGAATTCCTATCCCTGTAGGCGCGTTCGACGCGCACTGGGATGCGCTCGGCTCCAACATTCGCGAGGGCGATGCGGTGAATGTGGTTGGCACCTCCACCTGCATCATTGCCATGGCCCGCAAAGCAGAATTGGTTCCGGGCGTGTGCGGTGTGGTGCCGGGAAGCGTGCATCCCGCCTATACAGGCATTGAAGCGGGTCTCTCAGCCACCGGTGACATCTTCGACGCCGTCGCCCGGCGCGCGCAAACAAATGTGGCTGCTCTCTCTGAGGGGCTGGAGGCCTACAAGGCCGGTCAAACAGGCCTGCTACGCCTGAGTTGGGACAACGGCGATCGCACGGTCCTCGTGAATCCCGAGCTGGGAGGAGTCACTCTTGGCTGGAATCTCGTGCATACCGCGCAGGACGAGCTGTTCGCGGCCATCGAAGGCACAGCCTTCCACACGCGCATTATTCTCGAGCGAATGGCCGAGCACGGAGTGCGCGTTGATCGGGTGATCAACGCCGGTGGAATCCCGCAAAAAAGCGAGGTGCTTAACCGCGTTTACGCGAACGTGTTGAATAAGCCGGTGCTGGTGCCTGCCGGGATTCCGACCAGCCTTGGTTCGGGCATCATGGCACTGCTTGCGGCTGGCGCCTTCAAGACAATTGAAGAGGCACAAGCCGCCGTATGTCTGCCATTGCGAACCGTTGAGCCCGAACCGCAGGCTGCTGCCATCTACGAGCAGCTTTACCGGCATTACCGTGACCTCTATTTCGCATTAGGCAGCCGCAGCGCGGGACCTGAATCGCTGGGTCGCATTTTGCCCGAATTGCGCAGGATTGCCGCTCAAGTTCGAAAAGTGAATTGAGCGATTCGCCGGCCTGTCCAGGTGCCGTTCTCCGGCTCATCCGACAACTGAGTTTTTGAAGAATGAGGAAATGGATGAAGCCGGAGCGAATGCGCTGGCCTCACGTTTCAAGCTGGACTTTCGTGAACTCTAGAAATCCACGCGAAGACCGAACTGCATCCGGCGGAATGTCCTGTCGCCGAGCCGGCTCCCGTAGAATCCGAAGCCTCCCCGGGTCAGTCCATTGCCAAAGGTGCTGTTGTAGTAAGACCCGGCGTCAAAGCGTGTGGAGTTCGTCACGTTGTAGACCTCCCAGGCGAATTTCATCTTTGCTCTCTCGGTAAAATTCCAACTTTTGCTCACGGAGGAGTCGATGTCGAAAACGCCGTCCGCGCGGAAGTTGTTGCGCTGGCCCGCTTCACCAGGGTACGGCAGCCGAATCGGTGAGCCGGATTGCACCCCGCTCTGAATCGCCTGATCGTCTGCGAAGACCTGCGGCAAGGTGTTTTCGATATGCTTGTGAACCTTGACAGGGGCAGTCGTCACGCCATATGCGTTCACCTCCCAGCTTGTTGTCCACCCAGGTTCGAGGACTCCGAAGGGCAGTCCACTCGACCAGCGACCCAGCCCTGCCCATTGCCAGCCACCCCAAATGGCATTACCGACTTTGCCGGAATTGGCAAGCAGCATCTTGCCGGTTCCGAAAGGCATGAGGTAGCTCCAGTCGCCGGCGATCAGGTGTGTCGTGTCAAAGTCAGAGACACCTCGACTTAGTTTCGGATTCCAAGCATCCTGAATGGAACCGTATGACGTGGTTGCCCGTTCCGCGTCGGAGCCCATGTCAATAGATCTCGACCACGTATAGCTGAAATCGAGGGTCAAGCCGTTCCGGGAAGGATGCCGAAGCGTAAACTGGCCGGCATTGTAGTAGCTCATTCCAATCGATGATAAAGCGATCAGAGACGCGAATTGCTGGTTCCAAAACAAGGAGCCCTTCGGACATCCATAGTTGCAGGCGAAATCGACGTCATAGAGGGCGCCCGTTTCGCCATACACATACCGTTGTCCCCACTCATCGGAATACATCGCCTGGGTAGCGCTTTCCCCGTTGTAATCGTAGTTTTGCATCTGGGGAAAGACATCTTCGAAGTATTGGATGGGCTGAACTTGCGCGGTCGTATCCCCGTGATTTTGGTCCAGTATTTTGGAGAGTTGCGACCCCGCCGTGAAATAATCACCTGCCCCTTGCGGGTCGTTGTAGTCGACCGCTTCGGCCAGATCGAGCTGCTGGAATAGGTGGCGCCCTAGGCGCCCCACGTATGCGGCGTCGAGCAGGAACCCCCCTGGAAATTCGTGCTGCACCGATAGATTGAACGCTTCGACGTAGGGCGTCTTCACATGATTGTCGATGCCCCAATTAATGCCGAACGTTCCATCGGGAATGTCGTAGGGATAGCCCTGGGTCGGAGGTGAGGGCGGCACCGGCAAATTCGGCAAGTTGTTTGGGCCAGTGAAGCGGGGCGCCGTCTGGTAGTTAACCGTGTTGGACGGACTCTGAAACTGGGATGAAAGGCCGAACGAGCCAAGCGTGGCAAACCGGTTGGTTAGAGCTTCTCCATAGTGGTCGTAGTAGAGGCCGAATCCGGAACGAATCGACGTTTTCGCATCCGGAGAGTAGACGATTGACATGCGGGGAGCAATATTCAGCTTTTGCTTTGGCCAGTATGGCGGCGCATGGTTCATCTTTCCCGCAGGGGCGAAGAGCAAATCAGGTTCATAGACTTGCCCTTCAGCGGCAGCCATGCCGCGTTTCAGATACCATTCGTGCGTATCTACGGTCGGAGCAATCTCCTGTCCCTTGGTTTCATAGGGGGTTTGCAGGATAGTGTGGCGCACTCCAAACGTAATCGTCAGGTTCGGAAGAACTCGCCAGGAGTCCTGCAGGAAGTACTCAAACTCGTTCGACTTGAAATGACGCGTAACGAATGCACCGTCATTGAGAAGGGTGGCGCTGGTAGCAGAACTGACGATGTAGTTTGCACTCGCATCCCGCTCCGCTACGTCGCCGATAATCGTCGCGTACATTTCATCAAACGATGTTTCATTCTGACCGATAGCAGGTAAACCAATCGTTGTCGGATCGGGCTTGCCTTTTGAACTGAGGAAAGAAGGATTTGTGCTGGCGCCGTTAAATGAGTTTGTATCGTTACTCGTGTTGTTCAGGATCATCCGCCAGTTGCCCCCCAACGAAAGGCTGTGGTTGCCCTTCGTCCAACTCAGCGTGTCGTCGATTGTATTCACCGGAATATTCACGATGGAGCTGCGCGTCTGCGATGTGGGCTGCGTGAAGAAACTAACGACCACGTAGTCGCCCTTACCTACGCCCGTGCTCGCGTAGCCCTGGCGGATATAGGCATAACGCAAGTCATTCACCAGACTCGATGTGGGGGTCCAGGTGTGGCCGACTGCCATGCCTTTGGTGTTGTCCTCAAGAAAGCTGGAAGCAGGCTGTCCCGGAAATTCCTGCGCACCAGCGGCAACATCCTTCTGCAGGTTGCCGCGACCGAAAATATGATTCCTGGAGTTCAGTATGTAGTCAATCTTGCCGATGTTCGTATTGAGCCTGCTCGGCGCGGGGGAACTGAAGTTGAACGATCCAAAATTGACGCGATCGCCGGCGCCCAGCACCGTTGCCGCCGGCTCGGTAGAGAGATAGCTCAACATGGCCTGATCCACGCCGGGCGCCCTGCATTGGGTACATCCGGCATCCAGTTGCGCGATCTGCGCCTGGGTCAGAAGGACAGTAGAACCGTCGTCCGCGACATACCCGACCTGCCCATTCAAGAACGTGGCTGATGGCGTGGTGGTGGATACGGTTTCATTGGTGGCCAATCGTTGACCCTCATAGTTATAGAAAAAGAAGAGCCGGTCCTTGATGATGGGACCACCGAAGCTGCCGCCAAAGGTATTCACGATGTACTTCGTGGGCCGGTTCGGTTCACCGGAAGAAATCTGCTGGTTCTTGATGAACCAATCGTTCGCCACCATGTTGGAGGGCCGATGATATTCATAGAGCGAACCATGGAGCTTGTTGGTGCCGCTTTTGGTGATGAGCGAGATTTGAGCGCCGGAAGAGCGTCCCGCGTCAGCGTTGCTATTGGACGTTGTGACTCGAAACTCCTCGGTGGAGTCGAGCGTGGAACGCAATACGCCATTAAACCCATATCCGTTGACCTGGTCGTTGTCGTCGACGCCGTCGAGCGTGACATTGCCCTGATCGGAACGCGCTCCTGAAACTGCGCCCTGTCTGCTGTCAAGATTCTGAGGCGCCGTCTTGTCTGTCAGGGAGACCGTTTCTCCCAAAAAAAGAGCGCCGGGCTGCAGGCTGAGCAACGAGATTGGATCGCGCCCATCCATGGGCATCGCCTGGATCTCTTCATTGGTCACGGAATCGCCCAGTGTCGCATCGGTGCTGTTGAGCGTCTGCGCTGTCGCGGACACATCTACTGTTTCAGTACCGCTTTGGATGGTGAGGCTGAAATCAATGGTCGCGGGCTGGTTTACCAGAAGCTCAGCGGTCTTGCTCTGGTTGCCGAAGCCGGCTGCAGTTGCTGTGATGGTGTACTTCGCAGGCGCGATTTGCGTAAAAGTATAGAGGCCGGCGGAGTTTGCGGTTGCATTGAACGATACTCCCGTGGCCTTGTCAACGATGACGATTTTTGCACCGGGAAGCAGGGCACCGCTTGGATCTTTGACAAATCCCCGGAGTGAAGTAGTTGCGGTCTGGCCGAATGAAAGGGTGATTGTGGAAAGGGAACAAAGCAGGGCCCATCCCCAAAGGGATTTTTTCACGACTGTTCCTCCAAAAGTCTTACCTGTGATCGTGCTCCGTGTCTTTATGCAGCTGTGCATTACGGGCGAACCCGCTCGTCGCGCTGCAGATTATGTGGTGAAGAAAAGCCCCGTCTGAATGATGAACCTAACGGCGGTAATTCGGAAAGTATTTTGCTGCGACGCTTGCAGCAGAAGCTGTCTTTTCAACGGATTTGACTTATCTTGCGCGCTATTAGTTGAAGATTCAATAAAAATCTGAACTTCGTAGAAAAGCAATCACAATCCGTCTTCGGATCGATGACATAAGCTATTGCTGTTGCTGCATTTGCTGCAAATCGATCAGCGACTGGCTGGGCTCCGGAGGCTGCTGAGCGCGCTCCACCAGTACGCTCCAATCGTCGGGGATGGGCAGTTTGCGGTCCAGCGCGGGAGGGTGTTCGCTGGCCTCCACATGCACGGCAACGTAAAGCTCGCTATCGGTTTTTCCGCGGAAAATTCCGTGAGTCGGAGGCACATCGGCGTAATCCCTGCCAACGGCGGTGCGAATGTGGCGATGATGGGCGATTAGGTTGTTCGTGGGGTCGAAACCAACCCAGCCGAGATGAGGAAGGAGCACATCGACCCAGGCGTGGGTCGCATCGGGAGTAGAGCGATCGTTGTCCTCGCGGCTTCGATAGAGATAGCCTGAAACGTAGCGTGCGGGAATCCGAACATGGCGCAATAAAGCAATCATCGTATGGGCGAAGTCCTGGCACACGCCCTTGCCGCTCACAATGGCTTCATCAATGGGCGAATCGACACGCGTATGGCGGGGCACATATTCGAAGTAATTGAACAAGCGCTGATTCAGTTCCTGCACCAGCATCAGGGGATCGTCGCGGCGGGTAACGCCCATTTGGGAAGCCAGCAGAGTGAGCGCAGGCGTCTCCACGGCAAAGGTACTGGGTAGCAACATCTCCCAGTAGTCGCCCGAGTCAACCAGGCTATCGAGAGCGCCCCACGCGTCAGGCGAAAGAAAGGCGGGCACCTCGGGAAGCGACTGCTGTTCCACGACCGACTCAGCGACGATCACCAATTGCGTGTGCTCACCGGGAATATCGAAGTGCTGCACATTGTTGCCCAGATGATCGCGGTAGCTGAAGACGCGGCAGCGCGGGCTGACCGAGAGGGAAAAGGTGAGGCAGTGCTGGTTCGAGTCGGAACGCGGGTGCATGCGCGTCTCCATAATGCTCTCGCTGATGGGCTGCGAATAGCGGAAACGCGTGAGGTGCCGGATGGAATAGAAGTTCATGCTGTCACCGTATTCAGTTTGTCAGCGCCGACTGAATGGAATATTGGACGTAGTAGCGATACATCATTTCGTGAATACGCATGCATTGTCCGCGGATGGTATGAAGAAATGCAGCAGCGTCGCCCTGCAGAATTTCACCGATCGTGGTGTAGCCGAGCATCGCATGCAGACGTCCGATCCCCGCGGTTAACTCGTCAGGTGGGCGTCGACCGCCGGTACGCTGGATTGATTCGATGGCTTGGCGAATGCTGTCCACGGTGTAGCGGATGGCGTGAGGAAAGTCGCGATTGAGAAGGAGAAACTCCAATATTCGATCTGGAGTGAGATCTGCGGTGTAGACCTGGCAAAACGCCTCAAACGCGGTGCAACACCGGAGGAGCCCAACCTGCTCAAGGTACTGGTATCCGGTGGGTTCACGCCCCGGCGCTCCGAACAGATCGGGCTGAAATACCTCCAATAACGTGGCCGTTGCGTAGGCGCGTTCAAGGTAGCGTCCCAGGCGGATAAAGTGCCATCCCTGTCCGTGCAACATCGTCGTGTCGGTGACGCCCTTGAAGAGGTGAATGCCATCCACCACAGAGACCAGGACGTCGCCGATGTTGGAACGAAACTGGGTCTGCGCGTGAGGCGAATGCATTTGGTGATACAGCCGGTTGAGACGCTGCCATTGCTCGCTCGAAATTTCTTCGCGCACCTGGCGGGCATTCTCACGGGCTGCGTTGATGCAATACGTGACGGAAGCATGATGGAGGCTGTCAAAGATGAGCCGGCCGGCCATTTCATCGAGGGATCCATTCCACTCAAGACCTGCAGGCTTCCCTAACGCCGCCACCAAGCGCTGCCAACGAATATCGGCACTTGCGCCGCCGGTGTCGAGCATCAAGCTCATGGTTACATCCAATTGGCGCACGGTGTTCTCGGCCCGCTCGAGATAGCGGCTCATCCAGTACAAGCTGTCGGCAACGCGCGAAAGCATCGTCGTACTCTCCCGAATTCCGCTATGGATTGCTATTCCAGAACCCATGTATCCTTGCTGCCGCCGCCCTGCGAGGAATTGACCACCAGCGAACCTTTTTCCAAGGCGACGCGGGTCAGGCCCCCCGGCACAATGTTGACCTTGTCCCCGAAGAGAATGTACGGCCGCAAGTCCACGTGGCGCGGCTCGAGATGATTGCCGATCAGGCACGGAGCACGGGAAAAATCCAACGTGGGCTGGGCAATGTAATTGCGCGGGTGGGCCTCGATCTGCCGTGCAAACTCCTCCCGCTGTTGCGTTGTCGAGTGAGGTCCAATCAACATGCCGTATCCGCCGCTCTCGCCTACTGCCTTCACGACAAGCTTGTCCAGATTGGCCAGGACGTGCTGCCGATCTTTCTCCTCGGTCAGCAAGTACGTCTCAACATTGGGAAGAATCGGATCTTCGTCGAGGTAGTAGCGGATGATCCGCGGCACATATGCGTAGAGCGCCTTGTCGTCCGCGAGGCCGGTCCCGAAAGCATTGGTCACTGTCACATTGCCGGCTCGATATGCGTTGAAAAGTCCCGAACAACCGAGCGACGAGTCAGAGCGGAAGATCAGCGGATCGCTGAAGTCATCGTCCACGCGGCGATAGATCACATCCACGCGCTTGAGGCCGTCCGTCGTGCGCATATAAACGATGTTGTCGTGGGTCACTAGGTCGCGCCCTTCAACCAGGTCGATTCCCATTTGCCGGGCGAGATAGGTGTGCTCGAAGTAGGCGGAGTTGAACACTCCCGGGGTGAGGAGCACGATGTTGGGTTCGGGGCGGCCCTCGGGAGCCAGCGAACGCAATGTGGCGAGCAGCATTTGCGGGTAGTGTTCGATGGGCCGGACCCCGTAGCTGTGAAAGAGCTGCGGGAAGGTTCGTTTCATCACCCTGCGATTGGTGAGCATGTAACTCACCCCGGAAGGCACTCGCAGGTTATCTTCAAGCACAACGAATTCTCCGGAATTCAGCCGCAAAAGGTCTGAGCCAACCACCGCGATGTATACGTTCCGCGGCACCTGCAAGCCGCGCATCTGGCGCCGGTAGTGCTTGCAACTATAGACCAGCTCCCGTGGTACCACGCGGTCGTTCAGAATCTTCGCATCGAAGTAGATATCGCGCAGAAAAAGATTGAGCGCAGTGATGCGCTGCGTAAGTCCTCGCTCGATGCTGTCCCATTCACTGGCGGTCACCAGCCGGGGCAAAAGATCGTACGGAAAAATGCGTTCGGTGCCCTCATCGCGCCCGTACACGGTGAAGGTAATGCCCTGGGTCAGGAACGATAACTCAGCCGACTGCTTGCGGCGCTGCAACTCATCATGCGGCAGGCGGGCAAGCGTCTCGGCGAGCGCCTGATAGTGCGGGCGAACCGCGCCCCCAGGTTCGCGCATTTCGTCGAATGCGCAGTCAAGCGGATAATCCCCGTAGAGCGTTTCTACTTCCTCTGTCGGGCCAGCGCTCATGGGAGTTAGGGGTCCTCGGTCGCAGATTCAGGGTCCGGCAATGGATGCGCTGCGGTATTCAGGCCGGAATACCTGCCCCGCTCCGGCCTCTCAAACCCGTTCCGCTGTACCCTGTTCTCTAGCTTTTAACACGCTGGACATAAAGGCACAATCAGGAAGCCCTGATTTTGCCGAGCTTCCGAGTCCGGCTGTCGCGCCTACCCGATGCTGGATATATTCAAAAAAAGCAGAGCGGCGGCCCATTGAGGGCCAAGCCGCCCCGATTCGTATTCCAAATGTGCCTTCCGGATCTCTAGAACTGATTCCACAGCGACTGGTTGTAAACCGCGTGGTGGAACTGCACCTCGCTGGCTTTGACGATGGTTCCCAGTTCGCGCGGGCACCGGTTGGCGGCAGCTTCTTTCAGTTCGGCATACCGGCCCTGAACATCGGATCCGATCATTTCGGCAATCCACTTCGATGTCTTGAAGTCCTCAATCGCCTTGTAGATGTTGTCGGGTAGATAGCGTCCACCTTCGCGCAAGTTGTCGACCTTGGCGATCTCCCCATCAACGCCGGTCCTGAAAATGGCATACATCGACAGGTACGGATTGGCGTCGGGAGCGACGGCGCGCACCTCAGTGCGCATGGAACGCGAGTTGCCGATAGGCACACGGATCATGGCGCCGCGATCCACGGCTGAAGCGCGAATCTGGTTGGGCGCCTCGAAATGAGGGTCAAGCCTCCTGTAGGCATTCACGCTCGAATTGAAGATGAGACAAAGATCGAGCGCGCGAGTGAGAATGCGGTCAAGGAAAGCCCAGCCGAACGTGGAGAGCTGCTCTTCGCCTTTTTCGTCCCAGAAGAGATTGGTTTTGCCCTGAGAAACCGAGACGTTCGTATGCATGCCGCTTCCGTTGACGCCCGCAACCGGCTTGGGGAGGAAGCAGGCCGTGTAGCCGTAGTTATTGGCGATCTGGCGGCAAAGCAGCTTGTAAAGCTGAATCTGGTCGGCGGCAGCCACAACTTCGCTGTAGCCGAAGTTGATCTCGAACTGGCTTGGCGCGACCTCGGGATGGTCCTTCTCGTTCTGGAATCCCATGGCGCGCTGCACTTCGGCCGCGGTATCAATGAATTGGCGCAGCGGATCGAGCGGAAGCGAGTGGTAATAGCCGCCCGTGTTCACGAATTCGAATTTGGCAGTTTCGTGGTACTTTCTCTCCGCATCCTTGCCGGCAAACAGAAAGCCCTCGATCTCCGTGGCAGCATTCAGTGTGTATTTCTTCTCGGCGTAAAGCTTGTCGGCGTAGTTCTTCAGTACTCCGCGCAAGTCGCCGGAATAAGGGGAGCCGTCCTTGTCGATCACGATTCCGAAAACCAGCACCTTGCCGTTGCCGAATACGTCGGCAGGAACCCAGTAGAAAGCGCTCCAATCGATACCCAGGCGCAGATCGCTCTCTTTTTGTGCCGTGAAGCCGCGAATCGAGGAGCCATCAAACGTGAGATTCTCATAGGCCCCCAGAAGGAATTTCTTGTCATAGTCGAGCAGGTGCAGGCGGCCTTCCAAGTCAGAGAAAAGCACCGTCACGGCCTTGATTCGCTTCTCGTCGGCCAGGTACTTGAGCCGTTTCTCACGAATCTCATCGGCCGCCACACGATCGAGACGGTCCTTCTTGGCCTGCAGGTTGAGTTCTTCGAGCTCCTCGTAAGAGAGCGCAAGAAAGTTGCGGTATTCAGTCGACATGAATCTCCTTCCGGCGGAAAAAAGTGCAGCTCGACGTGACCGAACTTGATTCATCGACGCGGCGAATTGCCGCTTCAGGGCATCGTCCCGGCGCTCTGTCCGTTGAATCGGCCGAAAAGCGGAATCGAAGCGAATGATAAAACCGATCGATCTCGTGCGTTGCTGTTCGTGAGCTTATGACTATAGGTTAACTCGGCGAAGTGGCGTCCAAGCAGTGAAATTGAACTTCCTGAGCGCTGGATGTGAAAGAAACGGCGAATCATCGCTGCAACCGCCGGTTTGCGGTACCCTGAATCCTCAGGAGATTTCGCCAACAATGCCCAGGTTGCACCGCTTCCCTTTCATCTCTTTTGCCGGATTGCTTCTTGCCGTCACCGTTACACAAGCATTGGCTCAAAAGGCGCCCATCGAGATCACGGCCGATCTTTCGGATGCGCCGCGGAAGGTTTACCATGCCGAAGTCGAACTGCCAGTCAGCGCCGGTCCGCTGGCGCTGATCACTCCGGAGTGGATTCCCGGCACGCACATGCCCGCTGGCCCGGCGGAAGATATTACCGGGGTGGTCTTCACAGCCGACGGCAAGTCCCTGCCGTGGCGGCGCGATGATGTGAACCTTTATGAATTCCACTTGACGGTTCCCGCAGGCGTGACTAGATTGCATGCCCACCTGGACTGCATTGTTACCCATCGAATTTCGCAAAAACTGGCGGTTTTGGAATGGGAGAAGCTGCTGCTTTATCCAGCCAATACACCCGTACGCGACATTCCCATCCAGCCTTCGGTCATTGTGCCTGCGGGCTGGGGCATTGGCACCGCACTCGCACCTATCGGCTCCGGACCGTATCCTGTTCCCGCCGCCGGCAGCACCACGCATTTCGCAGCGACCACGGTCGAGCAGCTTCAGGACTCGCCCATCATCACCGGTCAGTACTTTCACGAATACCCATTGGCGCCGTCGATCAATCCCAAGCATTATCTCGATGTGGTTTCCGACTATCCCGAAGATGCAAATCTGCGCCCCGCATTATTGGCCGAAGTGGCCAATCTGGTGCGCGAAGCCGATGCTCTATACGGTTCACATCACTACAACGTCTACCATTTCCTGCTCACGCTTTCCGACGTCGCAGGCGGCGAGGGACTGGAGCACGGCCAATCGTCAGACAATGGTGTTGGCGAAAAGGGTTTTGCCGACGAAGCCCACCAGTTGCGCAACGCGGACCTGCTCTCTCACGAGTACACCCATTCCTGGAACGGCAAGTACCGGCGCCCTGCAGGCCTGTACCAGCCCGACTTCTCAATCCCGGAGCGGGGAAATCTTTTGTGGGTTTACGAGGGCATGACGCAGTACCTGGGCAACGTGCTGGCGGCGCGAACAGGGCTGAAGAATCAGGCACAATATCGCGATGTTCTGGCCTTTACGGCTGCCGAGATGCAGTACACGCCGGGCCGGGATTGGCGATCGACAGAAGACACGGCGGTTGCAGCCAGCATTTTGCGCGAGAATAGCCCGGCGTGGTCCAACTGGAGACGCGGACAGGACTACTATTTCGAGGGCGAGTTGCTCTGGCTCGACGCCGACACACTCATTCGCAAATTGACCGATAACAAGAAGTCGCTGGATGATTTCGAAAAGATTTTCCTGGGCAAAGGCGGTAATACGGGCCCGCTCATCGTGCCTTACACGTTTGATGAACTGGTTGAGGATATGAATGAAGTTGTGCCGCATGACTGGGCCACGTTCCTGCATGATCGCGTGGATGAGATTCATCCGCAGGCCGACATGGCTGGAATCGAACAGGGCGGCTATAAGCTGGTGTTTCGGGATACACCCTCTCCTTCAGAGAAACTGCTGGAGGCGGCGGGGGGGCGGCGCCGCGCGGCCC
>Ga0210386_10002531_pt1 | contig 15677 bp, 15 predicted proteins | sample IncBWH32OmetaG_FD_160091 | JGI IMG/M metagenome (GOLD analysis project Ga0210386, IMG submission 160091) | Forest soil microbial communities from Barre Woods Harvard Forest LTER site, Petersham, Massachusetts, United States - Inc-BW-H-32-O ... | reverse complement strand
AGCGCTGTCGTGCCTCCAGGCGCACGAACTCCGCGTCCCGCTGCGAGAGCGAGCGGAGGTACTCGGCGACGAGGCCACTGACGGAGTCGCCGCGTTCCGCAGCACGAACGCGAGCAGCGCGGTAGACGTCGTCGGGAACTGAGACCGTGATGTTTGCCACTGTGCTACACAGTATCACGGATTCACAGCACCATCGACCAAGCGTGGCCGACCGTCGCTGACGAGCTCAAACCCCGGAAACGTCCAGCCCCGTCCCCTGCAGCCAGGTGTTCGCCTGCGCATTGAGTACGGTGAACTCCCCCGTCAAGATCAGCGCGCCCAACGCGATCATCACAGCGCCGCCGATCCCGATGATCACGGGGAAGTGCCGCTTGACCACCCCGAGCGCGTCGGTCATCTTCTCGAACGCCAAGGCGATCAGCAGGAACGGGATCGCGAGGCCGGCGGAGTAGAACGCGAGCAGCAGCGCGCCGTGCGCGGCCGAACTGGAGATCGCCGCCTGCGTGAGGATCGCGCCGAGCGTGATGCTCGTGCATGGGGTCCACGCGATCGCGAACGCGGCGCCGGCGACGAGCGGGCCGCCGCGGCCGGCGAAGCGCAGCAGCGACTCGGAGTGCCATTGGAAGTTGAGCACGCGCACGAACGGGCTCGCGAGGAAGGTCAGGCCGAGCAGGATGATCACGACGCCGCCGATCCGCTCGAGCAGCAGCTTGTGTTCGTTGAGCGAGGAGCCGATCACGGTCGCTGAGAGGCCGAGCAGGATGAAGATCAGCGAGAAGCTCGCGATGAACAGCAGGCTCGGCACGAGCACGCGTCGCGCGCCGACGCCCGCCTTGAGATCGTTCGGCGTGACGCCGATCACGGTCGAGAGGTAGCCGGGCACGAGCGGCAGCACGCACGGCGAGAGGAACGACACGAAGCCGGCGGCGAGCGCGAGCGGGATGCCGACGCCGGTGGCGGTGTCGGAGCTAGCGGCGAGAATCAAGGCTGGATGCGTCATCGAGGCGGGGTGCGCCGGTGGCGGCGTCCTCAGAAGTGTGCTCTGAAGGATTGCGCATCGCGCCGCCGCCATCGATCCGTACGTCGTCGCGATCACCCGCGCGCAGGGCCGCGACCTCGCGCTCCAGGCGCTCGACGCGCGCGCGCAGCTCGTCGAGCTCGGTCAGCGGCGATCCGAGCGCGAGCGCCGCGTCGTCGGCGCCCGCCGCGGGTGTCGCATCGCGCGCAGCGCTCGGACCGGTCGCCGCGCCGGAGGAGTCCGGCCCGCCGCCCCCCTCCTCCTCGCCCTCGTCCAGCAGCTGCGCGTAGCGCTCCTCCTTCTGCCCCGGCCGGCGCTCCAGGCGGACCGCCAGCTCGCGCTCGATCAAGCTCGCGAGCGCGTCGTGCACCGCGGCGAGGTCGGCGAAGGAGTGCATTCGCTCGCAGCGCTGCTTCAGCTCGCCGGGCGTCTGCGCGCCGCGCAGCATCAGCACGGTCATCAGCGCCTGCTCGCCGTCGTCGAGCGGCAGCGCTTCGGCGAGCAGATGCCGGTACTTCGCCGTGCGGCTGCCGCTCGCGAGGCGCACGATCCGTCGGCGCTCGAGCCGATGCAGCGCTTCGCGGATCGTCGGCTCGTCGTACTCGACGACGGGGTCACGATTGGTCGACTGATTGCAGGCGAGGCGCAGCGCGTTCAGCGACAGCGGGTACTGGTCGGGCGTCGTGCGCTGCTTTTCCAGCAGGCAGCCGAGCACGCGCAGCTCCGAGTCGGACAGGTTCACGCCCAGAACCCTACGCGGCTACAGTCAACGCGTGAGCAGCCAGCCCTTTTCCCAGGGCCGCCCGAGGGATGGAGGTCATTCGCCGCGTCCGCAGCTGCGGCCCGAGGAGATTCCCGCGACGCCCGTCTCGCTGCGGCGCATCGGGCGTCTGTTCGACCCCTACCGGATGCGCCTCGGCGCGCTGCTGGCGCTGATCTTCCTGTCGGCGGGACTCGGTGTCGTCAGCCCGTTCCTGCTGCGCGAAATCATCAACACGGCGTATCCGCGTCACGACACGACGCTGCTAGCCGAGCTCGTCGGCGGGATGATCGCGCTGTCGATCCTGACGAGCGTGATCGGCGTCGCGCAGACGTGGATCTCGAACCAGGTCGGCCAGCGCGTGATGCACGATCTGCGCGCCGCGGTGTACGCGCACCTGCAGCGGATGTCGCTGGCGTTCTTCACGCGGACGCGCACGGGCGAGGTGCAGTCGCGGATCGCGAACGACATCGGCGGGATCGACAGCGTCGTGACGTCGACGGCGACGTCGATCGTGCAGAACGTGACGACGGTCGTCGCGACGGTCGTCGCGATGTTCCTGCTCGACTGGCGCCTGGCGGCGTTCTCGCTCGTGCTGCTGCCGTTCTTCGTGTGGCTGACGCGCCGCGTCGGCGAGGAGCGTCGGCGGATCCAGTCGGTGCGCCAGAGCCGGCTCGCGGATATCTCGACGCTCGTCGAGGAGTCGCTGTCGGTCTCGGGCATCCTGCTCGGCAAGACGATGGGCCGCTCGCCGGAGCTCGTGCGGCGCTTCGGCGGCGAGTCGAGTGAGCTCGCCGACCTCGAGGTGCGCGCGCGGATGGCCGGACGTTGGCGGATGGCGTCGGTGCAGATGAGCTTCGCGATCATGCCGGCGCTCGTGTACCTGTTCGCGGGCGAGGACATCGCGGCGGGCGGCCATGCGATCTCGATCGGCACGGTCGTCGCGTTCACGACGCTGCAGACGCGCCTCTTGTTCCCGATCCAGTCGCTGCTGTCGGTCGGCCTCGAAGTGCAGACGTCGCTGGCGCTGTTCGGGCGGATCTTCGAGTACCTCGACCTGCCGGTCGACATCGTCGAGCGCCCGAACGCGAGCGCGCTGCAGGACGTGCGCGGCGACGTGCGCCTGTCCGACGTGTGGTTCCGCTACGCGCCGGGCGCGCCGTGGACGCTCGCGGAGATCGACGCGGAGATCCCGGCCGGCACGCGCACGGCGCTCGTCGGCGAGACGGGCTCGGGGAAGACGACGCTCGCGTACCTCGTCGCGCGCCTGTACGAGCCACAGCGCGGCGTCGTCAGCATCGACGGCGTCGACATCCGCGACGTCACGCTCGCCTCGCTCGCGGCGACGGTCGGGCTCGTCTCGCAGGACACGTACTTGTTCCACGCGTCGATCCGCGAGAACCTGCGCTTCGCGTGCCCGGACGCGAGTGACGAGCAGATCGAAGACGCCGCGCGCGCGGCGCAGATCCACGAGCTGATCGCGTCGCTGCCGGACGGCTACGACACGCCGGTCGGCGAGCGCGGATATCGCTTCTCGGGCGGCGAGAAGCAGCGGATCGCGATCGCGCGCACGGTGCTGCGCAACCCGCCGGTGCTGATCCTCGACGAGGCGACCTCGGCGCTCGACACAGAGACCGAGCGCGCCGTCCAGCACGCGCTCGACGAGCTTGCGCGCGGGCGCACGACGATCGCGATCGCGCACCGCCTCTCGACGATCCGCGACGCCGACCAGATCCTCGTGCTCGACGGCGGGCGGATCGTCGAGCGCGGCACACACGAGGAGCTGCTCGCGCACGGCGAGCGCTATGCGGCGCTGCTGCGCGGCGCCGAGGTCGCCACGAGCGAACTGGCGTGAGCGCCGGCGCTAGGCGGTCGCGTCGATGTTCAGTCGTATGTAGTCGATGACGACTGGCTGCTCCAGCTCGGCCAGGACGTCGTCGATGAATGGATCGCGCAGCTCGGGCGGAAGCTCCTGCACGTGTGGCCCGAGGACGATCGTCTGCAGGAACTCGCGCGCATGCTCGGGCTGCTTCGGCGCCGGTTGCAGCCAGCAGCGCGCCTCGGCGAAGTCGGCGGCGAGCAGCCGTCGCTCGGTCTCGGCCGGCCCCGCGTAGTTCCAAGGTGGGCGGAAGTCGGCGAAATGGACAGCGTACGGTTCGCGCGCGAGGACGTCGGCGGCGTGCGCGCGCAGCACGCTGATGTTGCCTTCACCGCCGCACTGCGCGACGAGCCGCCCGCCGGGGCGTAGCGCCGCGCGCAGCCGCGCGAACAGCCGTTCGTGGTCTGCGATCCAGTGGAACGTCGCGGTCGAGAGGATCGCGTCGAGCGGCTCCGGCAGGTCGAGCTCGAGCAGGTCGATCAAACGTATGTCGGCGCCCGGCAGGCGCTCGCGCGCGGCGTCGACCATCGACTGCGACGCGTCGGCGGCGATCACGTGGCCGCCGGGCAGCCGCTCGATCAGCGCCTGCGTGATCCGCCCCGAGCCGCAGCCGGCGTCGAGCACGGTCTCATCTCCGCGCAGGCTCAGGCGCTCGAGCACGGCGAGGCCGAGCGCCTCCATCGGGCCGGAGATCCGGTCGTAGCTCTGCCCGTCCCACGTGCGCGCTTGCGGCATCGGCTCCCTATCGCATCCCCGCACATGCGCGCTGCGCGAGCTCGGCGATCGCGTGCGAGAGCCGCCCGCCCTGCCAGGCGATCGGCGAGCCGCCTGGTTCCTCGACGAGCAGCCGCGCGCCGGGGATGTGCTCGGCGTAGCGCTCGGCGATCTCCAGCGGATGCCCGGGGTCGGCGTCGTCGCGGCTGCCGACGACGGTCGTCGGCGCGACGATCGCAGCGAGCTCGTCGAGGCTCTGAAACGGGGCCGAGCGCGGCGTCGTTTCGAGCGCGTCGGCGAGCGCGAGCGGGTGCTCGTGCGCGGATAGGCGCTGGCGGACGACGCGCTGCACCGTCGCGCGCCACTTCTCGGGCACGGCGTCGAAGTCGTACGCGGCGACGAAGCCCTCGACGCCGCGCTCGCGCAAGCCGCGCGCGAGCGCGTCCCAATGCGCGAGCTCGCTAGCGTCGCGCGGGCGCAGCGGGTCGACGCCGGGCGTGATCAAGACGAGCCCGGCGACCAGCTCGGGCCGCCGTAGGGCCAGGCGCAGCGCCGTGTGCGCGCCCATCGACGCGCCGGCGAGCACAGCGCGCGGGAGCGCAAGCGCGTCGAGCACCGCCTCGAGGTCGTCGGCCAGCACGTCGTAGCCGTACGCCGAGGGCTCGGGCGCCGGCGAGGAGCGGCCGTGCCCGCGCGCGTCGTAGGCGACGACGAGATGCCCCGCGCGCTCGAGCGCGCTCGAGCCCATCACGACGTAGCGGCGCATCGCGGTCAGGCCGTGCAGCAGGACGATCGGGGTTCCCTCCCCCGCGCGCTCGCCGAAGAGCGTCACGCCGCCGCGCGCGACCTCGAACGGCCCGTCGCCCACCGGCGCGGGGCCGCCGCCGAGCTGGGCCGCCCGGCTCTCGCGCTCCTCGATGGGCGCGCCCGCGCGCCGCTCAGGCGGGGACGGCGGCATGTTCGCGCACGAGCTCGGCCGAGCGCTCGGGACGCTCCCAGAAGAACAGGTGCCCGACGCCGTCGAAGATCTCCAGGCGCGCGCCGGGGATCCGCGAGGCGATCAGGCGACCGTTCTGCACGGGCAGCAGTTCGTCCTCGGTGCCGTGGATCACGAGCGTCGGCAGCCCGGCCAGCTCGGGCAGGCGCTCCTGGGTGTCGTGCGTCGCGCAGGCTTGGAGCTGCTGCATGATCACGTCCACCGCGACCGCGCGGCGGTTGCCGATCTCGCGGAAGCTCGCGTAGACCTCCTCGTCGGTGGCCATCGCCGCCGAGACGTTGATCTCCCAGCCCGCGCGCAACGCGCGCTCGCGGTCGCCCGAGGCCATCGCCGCGGCGAGCTTGCTCATCACCGCTTCGGAGGCGAGCGCGCTGCCGGGCCCGCCGCAGTAGGTGCAGCCGAGCGTCAGCGTGCGGATCGCCTGCCGATGGTTGAGCGCGAGCTCCTGCGCGACCATGCCGCCCATCGAGATGCCCATCACGTGCGCCGAGTCGAGCTCGAGCGCATCCATCAGCGCCGCCGCGTCGTCGGCCATCTGGCGGATCGTGACCTTCCCGTCGAGGCGACTGCTCGCGCCGACGCCGCGGTGGTCGTAGGCGATCACGTCGAAGTCGCCTCGCAGCAGCTCGAGGAACGGCTCGCCCCAGTGCAGCGCGGTGCCGCTCATGCCCATGATCAGCAGCAGCGGCGGCCCGGAGCCCGAGCGTTCGTAGTCGAGCTGGATCTCGCCAGCGTCGATCAGCGTCATCGCGTCGATCGTACCCGCATCGCCGCGCCCCGTGCTCGCCCCGCCCTCGCGCTCTGACGCGCCGCTGCGACGCGCCTACACAGGCAGCGCCATCTGGCTGGCGTCGCGATGCGCCGCGGCGCGCGCCTCCCGGCCGGCGTCGGCCTCGCGCTCGTGCGCGCGGTGCGTGAGCCCGGCGACGCGCACGCCGAGCAGGCGCACGGGGCGAGCCGGCGCGTACTCGCGCAGCAGCGCGAGCGCGAGCGCGAAGACCGTCTCGTAGTCGTCTGTCGGCTCGGCGATCGTGCGCGCTCGCGTGACGGTCGTCCAGTCGTCGAGGCGCACCTTGATGCCGATCGTGCGGCCGCTGCGCGTGTTGCGCGCGAGGCTGTCGCACAGCGAGCGCGACATCGCCGCGAGCGATTCGGTCAGTTGCGAGAAGTCGCTCACGTCGTAGTCGTAAGTGCGCTCGCGCGACTCGGAGACGACCTTGCGCGCGGCGCCGACGACGCCGTCGTGCTCGAAGCGCGCACGGCGCTGCAAATCGCGCCCGTGGTTCGGCCCGAAGCGCTCGACAAGTACCTGCTCGGGTGCGGTGGCGAGCGCGCCGAGCGTGCTCAGGCCGAGCTGCGACAGGCGCGCGACGGTCTTCGGCCCGATCCCGGGGATCAGCCCGGGCGGCGAGCCGGCGAAGCGCACGCACGCCTCTTCGCGGCTGAGCACGACGAACCCGGCGGGCTTCTCGGCGTCGGAGGCGACCTTCGCGACGAGCTTGTTCGGTCCGATCCCGACCGAGCAGGTCAGCTGCGTCTCGCGCCTGATCTGCGCGACGAGCCGGCGCATCGCGGCGTGCGGCGAGTGCAGGCCGGCGAGGTCGAGGTAGGCCTCGTCGAGCCCGACGACTTCGACGCGCTCGACGTGCGCGCGCACGAGGTCCATGACGGTGCGCGAGACAGCTCGGTAGGTCGGAAAGTCGGGTGGCAAGAAGATCGCGTCGGGGCACAGGCGCCGGGCGCGCGTGGCGGGCATCGCCGAGCCGACGCCGTACTTGCGCGCCTCGTAGCTCGCGGTCGTGACGACGGCGCGCGGTCCCGAACCGGCGACGACGACGGGCTTGCCGCGCAGCTCGGGACGGCGCGTGAGCTCGATCGAGACGTAGAACGCGTCGGCGTCGAGGTGCGCGACACACGGGCGATCGGTTGACGCGGACATGCACGATCAAATCTAGTTCGGCGTCCGGCGATACGCTTACGGGCGCGATGGACCTGACGTTCTCAGAGCAGGAGACGGCGTTCCGCGACGAGCTGCGCGAGTGGCTGTCGGCGAACAAGCCGGGGGACGCGCCGAGCGAGGGCGGCGAGGACGCGCAGTACGCGTGGCGGCGCGAATGGCAGCACAGGCTGTACGACGCGGGGTGGGCGGCGCCGGCGTGGCCGACTGAGTACGGCGGGCGCGGCGCATCGCTGACCGAGTCGGCGATCTACTTCGAAGAGCTCGGCAGCGCGCGCGTGCCGCTGCCGGCGAACGTGCTCGGCCTGTTGCTCGGCGGCCCGACGCTGATGGTGTGGGGCTCGGACGAGCAGAAGGAGCGCTACCTGTCTCCGATCCTGTCGGCGGAGGAGATATGGTGCCAAGGCTTTTCCGAGCCCGACGCCGGCTCGGATCTCGCGTCGCTGAAGACGAAGGCAGTGAAGGACGGCGACGAGTGGGTCGTGACGGGCCAGAAGGTGTGGACGAGCGGCGCGCAGTACTCGAAGTGGTGCATGCTCGTCGCGCGCACGGATGGCGAGGCGGCGAAGCACAAGGGTCTTACGTATTTCCTGATGGACATGGAGCAGGACGCCGTGCAGGTGCGCCCACTGCGCCAGATCACGGGCGAGGCGGAGTTCAACGAGCTGTTCATCGAGGAGGCGCGGATCCCGGACGAGAACGTCGTCGGCGGCGTCGGCAACGGATGGAAGGTGGCGCTGACGACGCTGATGAACGAGCGCGCGGGGCTCGGCTTCGCGCTGCAGATCCGCCTGCGCCAGCTGCTCGATGACGTGATCGCTGTCGCGGCCGAGCGCGGCCTGCTCGAGAACCCGCTGTACGCGGACGCGCTCGCCGAGCTGCACGTGCGCTGCGAGTCGATCCGCCTGCTCGCGTGGAAGGGGCTGACCGACGTCGAACGCTACGGCCAGCCGGGTCCGGAGGGATCGCTCGTGAAGTGGCTGTGGTCGGACACGAACCAGCGCCTGACGCAGCTCGCGGCCGACATCGTCGGCGCCGATGCGCTGACGGTCGGCGAGAGCTTCAGCTACGAGCTGCTGCGCGCGCGCGGCAACACGATCGAGGGCGGCACGACAGAGGTGCTGAAGAACATCGTCGCCGAGCGCGTGCTCGGGCTGCCGCGCCTGAAGGTCGCCGCCTGATGGACTTCGGCTTCACCGACGACCAGTGCGAGATCCAGCGAACGGCGCGCGACCTGCTCGCCGAACGTGCGACGCCGGCGCGCGTGCGAGAGCACGCGGAGGCGCGCACGACGGATGCGGCGCTGTGGCGCGAGCTCTCAGAACTCGGCTGGCCGGGGATCGCCGTCTCCGAGCGGTACGGCGGTCAGGGGCTCGGCCAGATCGAGCTGTCGATTCTGTGCGAGGAGATGGGCCGCTCGCTCGCGCCGGTCCCGTTCCTGCCAAGCGCGATGGCCGCGTCGGCGATCGAGCAGGCCGGCTCGGCGGAGCAGCGCGAGCGCTGGCTGCCGGGGCTGGCGTCGGGCGAGACCGTCGGCGCGCTTGCCGCCGCGGTCGACAGCACGGCCGAGCTCGTGATCGGCGGCGCCGAGGCGCAGGTGATCGTGCTGATCGAGCCCGACGGCGGCGGCCGCGTGGTCGCGGCGGAGGACGCCGAGGTGACGCCGCTTGAAGCGATCGACCCGACGCGCTCGGCCGCGCGCGTCAGCGCGAGCGGCGAGCAGGGCGAGCTGCCCGGCGAGGTCTGCGTCGGCCTCGGCCGCGCGCTGATCTCGGTCAGCTCGGAGCTCGTCGGCGTGTGCGACCGCGCGCTGACGATGACGGTCGAGTACGTCAAGGACCGCAAGCAGTTCGGCGTCCCCGTCGGCTCCTATCAGGCCGTCTCGCACCGCTGCGCGCAGATGCTGCTCGACACCGAGAAGGCGCGCGCGACGGCGGCGTTCGCGGCGTGGACGGCCGACGCCGACCCTGAGCGCCTCGCCGAGGCGGCGGCGATGGCGAAGGCAGCCTCCTCGGACGCCGGCCGCGAGGTGACGGCGGCGGCGATCCAGATGCACGGCGGGATCGGCTTCACGTGGGAGGCCGACGTCCACTGGCTGTTCAAGCGCGCGCAGCTCGACGCGGCACTGCTCGGCGGCGCGGGGCGCCACCGCGCGCAACTCGCGTCGATCCTCGCCGACAAGCTCGGCGCGTCGGCCGCGGCCTGAGGAGCGGCGATGAGCGAGGTTTTGCTGAAAGAGGTGGCGGACGGCGTCGCGACGATCACGCTGAACCGACCGGAGCGGCTGAACGCGTGGACGCAGGAGCTCGAGCGCGACTACTTCGCCGCGCTGGCTGATTGCGCGTCGTCGCCGGAGGTACGCGCGATCGTCGTGACGGGCGCCGGTCGCGGCTTCTGCGCGGGTGCGGACATGCAGGAGCTGCAGGGGCTCGGCGAGAACGGCGTCGCGGCGCAGGACGTCGAGCGCGAACGCACACCGCAGACGTATCCCCTGTCCGTGCCGAAGCCGATCGTCGCCGCGATCAACGGCCCGTGCGCGGGCATCGGGCTCGTGCAGGCGCTGATGTGCGACGTGCGCTTCGTCTCCGAGGACGCAAAGCTGACGACGGCGTTCGCGCGCCGCGGGCTCGTCGCCGAGCACGGCATCTCGTGGATCCTGCCGCGCCTCGTCGGCCCAGCGCGCGCGCTTGACCTGCTGCTCTCCGGTCGCGTGTTCCTCGGCAGCGAGGCCGCCGAGCTGGGCGTCGCCAACCGCGCGCTGCCACGCGCGCGCGTGCTCGAGCACGCGCGCGCCTATGCGCGCGAGCTCGCGACGCAATGTTCGCCGGCGAGCATGGCGACGATCAAGCGTCAGGTCTACGACGCGCTGGCGCAGCCGCTCGACGCGGCGCTCGCCGACGCCGACCGCCTGATGCTCGACTCGTTCACGAAACCCGACTTCGTCGAGGGCGTCTCGAGCTTCGTCGAGCGCCGCGCGCCGCGCTTCGCGCCGCCGGCGAGCCAGCCGAGCTTCGACTCCGCGACCGCTCGCGTGTGAAGCGAGAGCCCTCCCGCTGAGCTAAACGCCGACCGCGCGCACCCGCACGCCGCCGATCTCGACGCCTTCGCCACCCGGATCGGGCACGCCTGCGACGGCGATCTCAACGAGACCTTCGCGGGCGCCTGCGGACGGCCGGAAGCGCACCGCGGCGCCGTCGAGCGCGAGCACGGCGTCGCCCCCGACGGCGCCGTCCCCGTCGAGCGGGACTCCCAGCACGTGCGACCAGCGCGCGGCGACGGCGGCGGGTTCAGCGACGGCGAGCGTGACCTCGGCGAGGCGGCCGGGCGCGCCGTCATGCGCGATCTGGCCGGTCCACTGCGGGCCGCCCCAGCGCCAGCTGCCGTACGGTTTAGAGCCGTCGATCGAGACGATCGCGGCGCCGATGTCGGCCGGGTGCAGGTGCGTGCCGGAGATATCGTCGAGGTCGATCTCCCAGACGGCGCGGATGCCCGCCTCACTGGCGCGTGTCCGCGCGGCTGGCAGCTCCTCGAGGTCGAACATCACCATGTAGCCGCAGTCGCCGCCATTGCGCTCGAGATAGCGCCCGGCGGCCGTGTCGGGCTGCGTCGGCGAGACGATCTCGAGGAAGCAGTCACCGAGCGCGAACACGGCGTTTTCGAGGCCGAACAGGCTGACGCCGGGATCGCGAAACGGCTCGCCGAGGCCAAGCGTCGCGCGAAGCGCGTCGGCGACGGGCTCGAGCTCGCTGGCGGCGAGCACCGCCTGGCGCAATCTGACGCGGTTGTCGGGTTGCGGCACGGCCGCAGCGTACACGTCGAACTCGTCGCCCTTCGCTGACGCCCGAGCAACCCCCCGGAGAAACGCCTCAGCGCGCGGTTACGTGCGTCCGACTACGGCACGAGCCGCACCGGGAGAGTCTTCATCTGATTCAAGAAACCGGATTCGACGTACGTCGGGTCGCCCGCGAGGCTCATCTGCGGATAGCGCGCGAGCGTCTCCTCGAACAGGACGCGCAGCTCCAGCCGCGCGAGCGCAGTGCCGAGGCAGAAGTGCCGCCCGCCCGCGCCGAACGCCTGGTGCTCGGCGTCGCGCCTGACATCGAAGCGGTCCGGCTCCGCGAACAGCGTCTCCTCGCGATTCGACGACACGTACCACAGCACGACCTTCTCGCCCGCCTTGATCTGCTGCCCGTGCAGCTCCGTGTCGCGCGTCGCCGTGCGGCGGAAGTGCGCGAATGCCGGGAACATCCGCAGCGACTCCTCGACCGCGCTCGGGATCAGCGACGGGTCCTCGACCAGCAGCCGGCGCTGCTCGGGCGCTTCGATCAGCGCGCGCATCCCGCTCGTGTACGTCGCCTTCGTGCTGTCGTTGCCCGCCGCGACGAGCAGGAAGAAGCCCATCACGAGCTCGTGCTCCTCGAGCTTCTCGCCGTCGATCTCCGCGTTGACGAGAACCGTCGTCAGGTCATCCGTCGGGTGCTCGCGACGCTCGGCGATCATCCGCCCGCAGCGCTCGAAGATCTCGGGGATGTCGTTGTCGACGACGCCCTCGATCCCGTCGGGCGCCAGGTCCTTGTCGTCGCCCGACAGCGTCGAGTTCATCAGCCGCGCCCAGATCGCGTCGTCCTCCTCGGGGATCCCCATGAAGCTGCCAATCACGCGCGAGACGACCGGCTGAGCGACGTCGCACACGAGATCGCACGTCTCGTGCCCCCGCAGGCGGTCGAGCACGCCGGCCGTGATCGCGCGGATCTCGTGCTCGTGCGCCGCGATCCGCTTCGGTGTGAAGCCCGCCTGGAACAGCGCCTTCAGGCGGTCGTGCTTCGGCGGGTCCATGCCGATGAACATCGCCTGCACGAGCTCGACCGGGAAGACTTCCGAGACGGCCGTGACGCCTTGCGCGGACGAGTACGTCTGCCAGTCGCGGCTGACCGTGTGGATGTCCTCGGCCGTCGTCACCGACCAGAAGCCCTTCTCGTCGGGGTACGCGCTCACGCGGTCGGTCCAGTGGACCGGGCACTTCGCGCGCAGCTCCTTGAACAGCTCGTGCGGCGGGCCGTTCAGCCACAACTCGCGCTCTGCCAAGCGCGCGTGCTCGAGGTCGCTGCCAACGGTCGCCATCGGGGCCTCCCCATCGTTCGTGGATCGCTGCCGCGATCATACTGGCCGTGCGGCCAGCGCGTGCTTAGCGCTGCGCTGGCAGGTTCAGCTCGCCGACCGTTAGGCGCGCGACCTCGAGCTCGCCGACCTTCAGCGAGCCGATCGCCGCGCGGCGGATCGCCAGGCGCCCGATCGCGAGAGCTCCGATCGCGACCGCGCCGCGGCCAGCGCGCCGACCGCGAGCGCCCCGAGCGACGCCGCTCCGGCCGTGCTCCGGGTCCGCAGCGCGCGGGCGGCGCTCACCGCGCGCCGCCCGTCGACGCGAGCGTCGTGGACGCCGGTGCGTGCGTCGACGCCGCCGCGGTCGTGGTCGGCTTCGGCGCCGCGTTCTCAGCGAGCGCGCGCCCCGCGTAGAGCAGCATGTGTTCGAGATGCGCTTCGAGCGTTTCCATCGAGTGCCCGCCTTCGTAGACGACGCCGTGCGCGCTCGCGCCGGCCGCCCGCAGGCGCGCCGCGAACGGCGCGTCCTCGGACGGGTCGGCGATCTTGTCCGCCTCGCCGCCGTAGACGTACGCGTGCAGCCCTTCGCGCTCGATCGTCGGCGTCGCCGACTTCAGCTCGCCTTCGAGGCCGTTGAAGAAGCCGAGCCAGCTCTCGACGACCGAGAAGCGCCGCACGTTGCCGAGCGCGATGTTCATCGCGCCGTAGCCGCCCATCGAGTCGCCCGCGATCACGCGCCCGGCGCGCGTGGCGAGCGTCGGCAGCATCTGATCGATGAGCTGCTGCACTTCGAGCACATACCTCTCGTAGCGCCCGCGCCAGTTGTTCGCGCCCGGTCCGCCCTGGATCATCACCGCGATCAGCGGCGGAATCTCGCGCCGCGCGATCAGCTGATCGAGCCGTTCCTGCAGCCCCAGTTCGAGGAACGCCGTCGCCGGCTGGCTGTTGCCGTGCAACAGGTACAGCACCGGGTAGCGCTGCGCCGTGCTCGCGTAGCCCGACGGGATGTAGACGTGGAACAGCCCGCGCGCACCGAGCGCCGCCGAGCTGTAGCTCGCCGTGTCGATCGTGCTGCCCGCCGCGTCTGCGTGGCCGCGGCGCAGCGTCGGCAGCACCGGCGCCGGGCTCTGCTGCACGCTCGTCTCGGCGACCGGCGTCGCTGCGCGCAACCCGAGCAGGCGCTGCAGGCTCAGCGGACCGTCGAGCGCGAGCGCCGCCGCAAGCGCCAGCGCGGCGCTGAGCAGCCCCGTCAGCACGAGCAGCCGCGGGTTCGCGCGCGCCCGACGCCCGACGCCCGCCGCCGGCGCACCGGCGGGCACGAGCTCGAGCCGCGGCGGCAGCGCCGGGACCCACGACGGCGGCAGCGGAAGCGATTCGACCGCTTCCGCCGCTCGCCCCGGCCAGCTCCATTCGCCGAGGCTGTCCATCCACAGCTGCGTGCGCGACGTTCTCATAGCGACGGACATCCTGGGAATTCAACGAACGGATCGCGCGAAACCCAAGCCCTGCACGAAGCTGCCCAAGCTCAGCGCGTGCTCCACACCGCTCCGGTGTCGCCGAAGCCGAGCGCATACTTCGTCGCTTCGGTCAGATCGAATTCGCGCCCGGCGACGTACGGGCCGCGGTCGATCACCGGCACGCGAATCGAGCGATTGTCGTAGCGCAGCGTCACGAACGTGCCGCACGGCAGCGTCTTGTTCGCAACGCCAAGCGTCGAGCTCGTCAGCGAACCGCCGCACGCGAGCGAGCCGCCGCCGCCGTACCACGACGCCTCGGCGACGCGGTACACGTTCAGTTGTCCGAGCCGGCGGTACGACGGCTGCTCGCCGCTATCGCCCGCGAAGCGGATGCGCACTCGCTCGCTGCCGGTCTGGCGCGGCACGTAGCGCACGCGAAAGCGCCCGCCCGTGCCCGTGCGAGCACGGGCGATGTTGTGCCAGCCACGCGCGCCGAGCGCCTGCAGCGTCACCGTGCGCCCCGACAGGCGCGGGCTCAACGTCCCCGCGATGCTCACCTGGCTGTCGGCGAGCACGTTGATGCTCGCCCGGCGGACGTGCAGCGTGCTCGACCGTCGGGGTCCGAGCGACAGCGCGCCGAGCGACGGCGTCGACGTCGCAGCGATCTGGACCGGAGCAAGCGCGGCGGCTGGCTGCGCAGATTGCGCGGGTGCGAACATGTAGATGCGAACCTCCTTGCGGGATCGCCTACGGGGTTAGCTGTCGGGCTCACGTCCGATCGACGTGCGTATGGACGCGCGTCAACCGGGCGTTACGCCCGCATCAGTGGGCGATTCGCCCCATCCAGGCCCTACTGCGGCCCGGCGGTGGGTTCCCCGCTCGCTGCCGAAGTAGGGCAGCGACTCGGCTGAGTCAACAGTCGTCGTAGACGGTAGACGGTGCGACAGATGGGCTTCAGTGACTCAGGTCACATATCAATCATCAAGGTAGGTACGTGACCCGGCGGGATGATGTTCGCTGCCCCTTAAGACGTGAGCGGGACCAAGATGGCCCCAATCTCGTCGATCCCCGGTGGTTGGTCGGAGAACTCGCGGAGCATCTTGAAGATCAGGATGCCGCACAGTGCGTGCCAGTCTCTGACGCTGACCTGTTGCTCCATCGCTGGCTCCGCGGCGACCGTCAGCTGCATCTCAAGTTCGGGATTCGGTCCGGTCTTCCGGGCGCGCACAAATGCGATCTCTGTGCCGACCTCGAGTACCTTCGCGCTGCGCCGAACATGCTCCGGCAGCCGCAGATCGCAGTCGCGCGTGTCCGTGATTTCTGTATCGACTTTGGTCGGGAAGGTCCAGAGTGGCTGGATCGTCCGGTGCTTATCGCCGTTGTTGATGCTCACCAGCAACGAGAGCGGATGGCGCAGCCGTGTCTTGGCGCTGTAGTGGTACGGCTGATGTCGCCGCATCTTTGCGATGTCTGCTCGCCGGACGCCGGGAAGCTTAGACCGCTTGGCCGTAGTGCTGACGCTGGCATTGAAGTCGCTCCGATGCTGAGCAATAGGGAAGTAGACGCCGTTTTCCTGCGACGTCGAGAGGCGGCCGCGACGTGGGGGTGTCCGGCCTCGGATCACAAGCGCCCACGCAAGATGGTCGAGGGCGGCTCTGTAGTTGTTCGCGATGTCGCCGAGGAGGCTGTCCGGGTTTCTGTGTGTGAGGCCGAGGATGGTTAGTTGGGGAGTCGGTCTCCGAAGTGGATCTTGAGTCCTCGTAGTGCTGCTGTCCAGTTGAACGCTTTTTGCCAC
>Ga0210386_10002529_pt1 | contig 15682 bp, 12 predicted proteins | sample IncBWH32OmetaG_FD_160091 | JGI IMG/M metagenome (GOLD analysis project Ga0210386, IMG submission 160091) | Forest soil microbial communities from Barre Woods Harvard Forest LTER site, Petersham, Massachusetts, United States - Inc-BW-H-32-O ... | reverse complement strand
CGACATGGCGATGAGATAGGCGCCGGTGTAGACGGTCAAGAGGACGCCGAACGTGGCCGCGTCAACGCCGGCGCGGATCAAAATCGCGCCGGAGGCGCCGCCCCAAAGGCCGACCCCGACGCCGAAAGCGAAGAACACCGCGGCGACCGCGGCATGCAAGGGCGCGCCGGTGCGGGAGTCGCCGGGCGGCGCGAGAGCGCTCAAAAGTCGGTCGGCGCGCCGCCTTCCGCCTTGCGGCGGGCGACGAAGGCCGTGAGCGCCTCGAGGCGTTCGGCCTCCAGCGGCGGCGCCACGAAATCGCGCAAGCGGTCGGCGACCACGCGCTCGGCCGCATCAACCGCGGTCGGAGAGCCTGCTTCGCGCCACGTCTCGTAGTTGCGCCAGTCAGAGATGGTTGGCGGGAAAAAGGCGGTGCGATAGCGCGATTGGGTGTGCTCGGCGCCGAAGAAATGCCCGCCGGGGCCGACTTCTCGCATCGCCTCAAGCGCCAGCTCCGCATCGTCAACGCGCAGCGGGCGTAAGAACTCGGCGACCATCGCCAAAAGATCGGCATCGAGCGCCATCTTCTCGAACGAGGCTTGCAACCCCCCCTCCATCCAGCCCGCGCCATGCATGAGAAAATTGACGCCGCCCATGATTGCGCCCCAAAGCGAGAACACGCTTTCGTAGGCCGCCTGTGCGTCGAGCGAATTGGCGGCATTCACGTTCGAGGAGCGATAAGGCAGGCCGAGGCGGCGCGCCAGCTGCCCACCCACGATCGCCGTCTTCATATACTCTGGCGTGCCGAAGGCCGGCGCGCCCGATTTCATGTCTACATTCGAGGTGAATCCACCATAGACGAACGGTGCCCCCGGCCGCGTCACCTGGGTCATGACGAGGCCGGCGAGCGCCTCGGCGTGCTGTTGCGCCAACGCGCCGGCGAGCGTGACCGGCGCCATCGCGCCCGCGAGCGTGAACGGCGTCATCACCACTACCTGATTGCGGCGCGCCATCTGGATGACTCCCTCCAGCATTGGAGTGTCGAGCCTCAAGGGCGACGACGAGTTGATGACCGTAAACAGCGAGGGCTCGCGCTCCAGCGTCTCATCGTCAATGCCACGCGCGATTCTGACCATCTCGATGGCGTCCAGGTTGCGCTCGCGCCCGAGGCTATAGGCGTGGACCGGCTTGTCGGACAGCGTCAGCATGTCAAACAGCGCTTCGAGATGACGGACCGAGGCATGAATGTCGATCGGCTCGACCGGATAGCCGCCGATGAAATGAATCGAATCGAAACTCTGCCCAAGGCGAATGAAGTTCTGATAGTCGCGCTTCGCGCCGGGCCGCCGCCCCCCCGCGCGATCGAACGAATTGGGGGCGCTCGCCACGGTGCCGAAAGCGACGTGGCGTCCGCCGATCGAGAGATCGCGCGCCGGATTGCGCGCATGCAGCTTGAATTCCTTCGGCGCGAGGCCGATGTGCGCTTCGACCAAAGCGGGCTCGAAGCGAACGCGGCGCGAGACCGGATCGACGTCGGCACCGGCTCGTTTCAGCATTGCGCGGGCCTCGTCGTGCAGGAAGTCGACGCCGATCTCCTTGAGTACGCTGAGCGCCGCCTGATGGATCGCTTCGAGCTCGTCCAGGGAGATGAGGTCGAGCGGCGCGAAGGGCGACTGCGGCTGGCCGGGAGGCTGCGCGGCGCCGGATCCTCCGCCGCGCTCGGTTGCGCGCCGGCGGCGGCGCCCCGTATCCTGCGGCGGCGAATCCGTGGTCATTGCGTTCCTCAGATTCCTGTCCGCCAGCCTGCCTGAGGCGGCACCGACGGCGATTCTTCGCTCGACCCGTTCTAGCGGCGGTGCGCAAAATGGCGTCCGGCCACGCCCCAATTCGCGTATTTCTCGGACTCTTATTTCGCTGCTCGCAGCTTTGGCGGCTCGGCGGCGACGGGTTCGGGCTCCGGCGGGCGAGCCGGCGCGCCAGCTGAAAACCGCGCGATGAGCCAGGAGCGGAACAACGCCACCGCCTCGTTGCTCAAATCCTCAGGATGGGTGGTGAGATAATAGCCGTAGCCTTCGTCGAGCCAGAGGTCGTACGGGCGCACCAGCCGGCCGGCCTTGATCTCCTCATGAAACAGCAGCGGATCCAGCAGCGCCAGCCCGTCGCCCATCATCGCGTACTGAGCGGCAAGTTGCTGTGTGTCGAACACCAGGCCGCGGTCGACGGCGAGATCGGGACGTCCGATAGAGCGCACGAACATCTCCCAGAAAAAGTGACGCGGCCGGCCATCGATCTTGAGATGCAGGAGGTCGCTTGCGGCGATGAGCCGCCCCGGGTCGCTGGCGTCGGTCTCTTCGAGCAGCTTCGGGCTGCACAAAAGCGGCGAGCGCACCATCCATAAGAGGTCATGGATCGCGTCGGTGACGCGGGGCTCGGAATAGACAATGGCGATGTCAATGTCGCCGTCCACTTCTGGCCCGGTTGTCGGCTTGGACACGATTTCGAGCGATATGCCCGCATTTTCGGAGCGGAAGTCACGCAGAATCGGAATGGCGAGCCGGTGAGCGAACGAGGTCGGCAGCGCGACCTTGAGCACCCGCTTCGGCCGCCCCTTCTCCTTGATCACCTCGCCGAGCGCCTGGTCGATGCGGTCGAAGGACTTCGAAACGACCGGTAGGATGTGCCGCCCCGCCTCGGTTAGCACCAGCTGTTGGGGGCGCCGCTCGAACAGCGCAACGCCGAGAAAATTCTCGAGTACGATCACGTGACGGCTGACCGCGCTCTGCGCGACCGTCAGGCTATTGGCCGCGGCGGTGAAGCTGAGATGTTGTCCGGCCGCTTCGAACGCTCTAAGCGCGTTGAGCGGCAGCCACTTGCGATCCATTCCTCCTCCGCGCGCGGCGCATTCATTTCACGGGTGTTTTCGCCAGCGCGTCAAGACTTATGTTCATAACTCATTCCGGCGCGATCGGACAATACGATCGGGGCGCATGAATTCGCTTTCAACAGTTCCGCGGGGCTCGAGCTTCGCGAGCGCCTTCAGCCCAGAGCAAGCCAGACCGACTGGCGGGCCAACCCCATTGGAGCGGAGCTGCCGTCGCCGCCCTTCCCCTCAAGGCCAAGCCGCACTAAGTAGAGGTGGCGCTTCCCCAAAAATCCAAAGACCATGACTGACCCCAACCCCGTCGCGCGCCGGCGCACCTTCGCCATCATTTCGCACCCGGACGCCGGCAAGACCACGCTGACCGAAAAGATGCTCTTGTTCGGCGGCGCCATCCAGCTCGCCGGCGAAGTGCGCGCCAAAGCGAATCGCCGCAAGACGCGCTCCGACTGGATGGGCATCGAGCGCGAGCGCGGCATCTCGGTCGTGACTTCGGTCATGACCTTCGAAACCGCCGGCTGCGTCTTCAACCTGCTCGACACGCCCGGGCATGAGGACTTTTCCGAGGATACCTACCGGACCCTCACCGCCGTCGATTCCGCAGTGATGGTGATCGACGCCGCCAAGGGCATCGAAGCGCGCACCCGCAAACTGTTCGAGGTGTGCCGCCTGCGCGACATTCCGATTCTAACCTTCATCAACAAGATGGACCGCGAGACCCGCGATCCGTTCGAGCTCATCGATGAGATCGAGAAGACGCTGGCGCTCGACGCCGCGCCGCTCAATTGGACGATCGGCCGCGGCCGCTCGCTCGCCGGCGCTTACGACATCCGGATGAAGCGCCTGATCCCGTTCCACGCCGGCGCGGAGCCGGTCGCCGTCGCTGGCCCTGACGATCCTCGGCTGGCGCAACTCTTGCCCGAGCACGAGCGCGCGGAAGCGCTCGATGAACTTCATCTCGCGATCGAGGGGCTGAAGCTGTTCGACAAACAGGCCTTTCTCGAAGGCCATATGACGCCGGTCCTGTTCGGCAGCGCGCTGAAGGATTTCGGCGTCAAGGAGCTCATCGACGCGCTGGCCGAATTCGCGCCCTCTCCCCGCGCGCAGGCCGCCGCCAGCCGCATAGTCAAGGCGGACGAAGGCAAGATGACCGGCTTCGTGTTCAAGATCCAGGCCAATATGGACCCCAACCACCGCGACCGCATCGCCTTCATGCGCGTTTGCTCCGGCAAGCTCGCGCGGGGCATGCGGGCGAAGCTCGTGCGCACCGGCAAGCCGGTAACGCTGTCGGCGCCGCAATTCTTCTTCGCCCAGGACCGCTCGCTCGCGGAGGAGGCGTTCGCCGGCGACGTCGTCGGCATCCCCAATCATGGGCTGTTGCGCATCGGCGATACGTTGAGCGAGGGCGAGGAGATCGTCTTTCGCGGCGTGCCCAGCTTCGCCCCGGAAATCCTGCGCCGGGTTAAGCTCGCCGATGCGATGAAGGCCAAGAAACTGCGCGAGGCGCTGCAGCAGATGGCGGAAGAAGGCGTGGTGCAGGTGTTCCTGCCGCATGACGGCGCGGCGGCGATCGTCGGCGTGGTCGGGGCGCTGCAGCTCGACGTGCTCACCGAGCGGCTCAACGCCGAATACGGCCTCCCCGTGACCTTCGAGCCCAGCCGCTTCGAGATCTGCCGTTGGATTTCAGGGGACAAGGGGGAACTTCAGAAATTCCTCGACGCCTATCCATCGTCCGTCGCCGCCGATCTCGACGGCGCGCCGGTGTTCATGGCCTCCAGCGCCTTCAACCTGCGCTACGAGCAGGAGCGCTGGCCGAAGATCGCCTTCACCGACATCAAGGACTATCAGAAACAGGCGGCGTGAACCTTTCCTTGCGCCGGCATCCGAAAATAAGCGCGGGCTTTGGGGTGTCACTGCGGCCTGCCGGGTTAACCAGCGGTTAATCAACCGCTCGCTAATTTGTTATCAAAAACAATGACTTCAGCCACTGCGGAGTGCGTGGTGCCGTCGTTAGTTCGAATCGATTCGACTATGCTGAGAGGCGCTCCTTTGCCGGGCTTGTCCTCGCCAATGGAGCTGCGCGTTTGGTCTTGAGCGTCGGTCATCCAAACGTCGCCGCCGAATGTTTCAACAAGACCGTCGTTGTAGTGCTGGGCATGCATCGCAGCGGGACGTCGAGTACAGCCGGAACGCTCGTTCGCCTTGGCTGCGGCGCCCCTCAGCATTTGATGGCACCGAACGTCGACAATGAGAGGACGGCGTGGTTTTCGCCGGCAATGCGCTTCGCGCTGAACTGAAAACCCTCCATTCGGCCGTGGCCGAACGGATCGAAGCCCGCCGAAGATTCGTTCGTGACGCGGCGGGAATCCCGATCGAGGATTCGTTCCTGCCGCTGTCATCGACCCCCTTATGCCCTCCGCCTTTCTGGGTTGCGGCGAGGCGGTTGCTGGTGCGTGCGCAAGGGGGCGGACGCGCTGGCCGAACATCGCTATTCTGACGCCAGGGGCCATCAGACGGCGATGGCCTGAGAGGCTCGCGGCGGCGGGATCTGCGAACGCCAGTCGGAGACATTGATGACCCAGTCTTACGTTGATCAAAACCCGCTTCTCCAACCTTGGACCGAGCCGTTCGAGGCGCCGCCGTTCGACCGCATCGAGCCCGGGCATTTTCGGCCCGCTTTCGACGTCGCGCTTAAAGACCATCGCGCCGAGATCGACGCCATCGCGGCAAATCCGGCCTTGCCGACCTTCGCGAATACGATCGAGGCGCTGGAACGGAGCGGGCGCAGCCTCGATCGCGTGGCGAAAGTCTTCTTCAACCTCACGGGCGCGGCGACCAATGACGAAGTCCAGGCGATCGAGCGGGAGATCGCGCCAGTTCTAGCGCGCCATCGCAGCGACATCTATCTGAGCGAGGCGCTGTACAAGCGCATCGATGCGCTCGAGGCCGACAAGGACAAGCTCGGGCTTTCGCCCGAGCAGGCGCGCGTGCTCGAGCGCTATCATCTCGATTTCACCCGCGCCGGAGCAGGCGCGCCGGGAGAGGCCAAGGCGCGCCTAGCCGCGATCGCCGAGCGGCTGGCGACGCTCGCCGCGGAGTTCGGCCAGAATGTGCTAGCGGACGAAAAAGACTGGCTCATGCTGCTGGACGAGGAGGATCTCGCCGGCCTGCCGGACTTCTATGTAGCGAGCGCATCGCGCATCGCCGCCGAGCGCGGCCATCCGGAACGCTTCGCGGTGACGCTCGCCCGCTCAAGCATCGAGCCGTTCCTGCAGTTCTCGGCTCGGCGCGATCTCCGCGAGAGCGCCTTTCGCGCCTGGTCCGCGCGCGGCGAAAGCGGCGGCGCCACCGACAATCGCGCCATCGCTGCCGAAATGGTGCGCCTCAGGGCCGAACGGGCGCGCCTGCTCGGATATGAGTCCTTCGCCCACTATCGCCTCGCAGACACGATGGCGAAGACGCCGCACGCCGCGCTCGATCTACTCGAGTCGGTGTGGATGTCGGGCGTCGCCAGCGCACGGAAAGATGAGGAGGCGCTGCAAGCGATTGCGGCCAGCGAGGGCGGCAATTTCAAGGTCGCGCCCTGGGATTGGCGCTACCTCGCGGGGAAGCGGCGCAAGGCCGAGTTCGACTTCGATGAGGCCGAACTCAAGCCCTATTTGCAGCTCGACCGCATGATTGAGGCGGTGTTCTATGCCGCCGGCCGCCTCTTCGGCCTTGAGTTCGTCGAGCGCTTCGACCTCAAGCTTTACGATTCCGACGTTCGGGCCTGGACCGTGATCGGCCGCAACGGCGCGCCCGTCGCGCTGTTCATCGGCGACTATTTCGCACGTCCGTCAAAGCGAAGTGGGGCGTGGATGAGCAATTTCCGCGGTCAACAGAAGCTCGACGGGCCCCAGCTGCCAATCGTGGTCAACGTGATGAATTTCGCCAAAGGCGGCGAGGGCGAAGCGAGTCTGTTGAGCTTCGACGATGCGCGAACCCTGTTCCACGAATTCGGCCACGCCCTGCACGGCATGCTGTCCGACGTCACCTATCCCGTGATTTCTGGCACCCATGTCGCAGGCGACTTCGTGGAGTTTCCCTCACAGCTCTACGAGCATTGGATGGCAGAGCCGGAAATGCTGCGGCGCTTCGCGCTGCATTACAAGACGGGCGAGCCCATGCCCGAGGCGCTACTTGGCAAGCTTCTCAGGGCGCGCCAGTTCAATCAGGGCTGGGCCACGGTCGAGTATACCGCGTCGGCGCTGGTCGATCTCAAGCTCCATCTCGATCCGTCGCCAGCGGATGTGGACGTGGTCGCGTTCGAGAGGCGGGAACTCAAGCGGATCGGCATGCCCGACGGGATCGCCATGCGTCACCGCACTCCGCATTTCCAGCATATTTTCTCCGGCGGTTATTCGGCCGCCTATTACAGCTATCTGTGGTCGGAGGTTCTCGACGCCGACGGCTTCGAGGCGTTCGAAGAGAGCGGCGACATCTTCGATCCAGCTTTGGCCCGAAAGCTCCATGATTTCGTCTATTCAGCCGGCGCCACTCGCGACTATGAGGAGGCCTATCAACGCTTTCGCGGCCGCGCGCCATCGCCTGGGGCGCTGTTCCGCAAGCGCGGCCTTACGGTCAGCGAGCGCTAAAACGTCACCCAGTCAGCGGGCTCCGCTGCATTTCAGTGAGATTCCTGTGGATGGGGTGGGTTCAAGGGGCTGGCGTTACGCCTCGACCCCGTCTAACGGCTCAAGAACCTTCGAGGCGCAACTGCGCTTGGGTTGGGGAGGGAACAAATGAAATTTATGATATCGTTTTGTGCAATGGCGCTGTGTAGCGCCAGCGCAGCGCACGCTCAGGTCGAGTTGTCCACCTATGCGGACGCCAAGGGCAACCTGGACATCCAAAAGCTGACTTGCGCTCAGCTCGCCAACACCTTTCAGGAAGACGCCGACTTCATGACCGTCTGGTACAGCGGCTGGTACAACGGTTTGGCTGGCTACAGCAAATTGAAGGTCGATCGCGCCAAGGAGCTCGAGCACCGGGTCATTGTCTATTGCAAGGCCAACCCGAAAACCAAAGTCATCACGGCGATGGACATCAACATCAAGCTGATGCGCAAGGAACAGGGCATCAAGGTCAACGACGAGAAGTAACTTTGCCTTGCGCGCGCTCGCCGTTCTGCGGACCAGTCAAGGCGCGCCTCATCGAACTCCTGAAATCGGAAAGAGGGAAGACAATGGTTGCCACAAGCAAAAGGCGCGGAAGCGCATTTTTATTGCAGGCGCTTGGTCGGAGCGATTTGCGTGTCGCGCTCATCTCGGCGGCGGGGCTGATCGCGTCCGTTTCAGCGTCTCAAGCCCAGGTCGAATTGAAGACCTACATGGACGACAAAGGTTATCTCAACGTACGGGCGCTGACCTGCGCGCAGCTTGCCAACACCTTCCAGGAGGACGCCGACTTCCTCGGCGCCTGGTACAGCGGCTGGTGGAATGGCCACATGAAGCGGCACTCGATCAACCCCGCTCGCGCAAAGCAGGGCATCCACGAAGTCATCGTCTATTGCAAAGCCAATCCGGACACCAAGGTCGTCGACGCGGTCGACGCCTATGTGAAGAAGGTGCAGGCCGGCGGTCAGTGAGCGAGAATTAGCCGGCGGCGCTTAGGAGCCAGCGCGCCGCCGGGATCATTGCAGGTTGGTATGGCGGCCAAGCATCACCCGGTGCGGATCGGTGACCGCCTGCATCAGTTCGAGGACGATCGCATCGAGCAGAATGAGGCTCGTCTGCTCAAACAGGCTACCGCCGAACTGCCGCGTTGCTTCGATGGGGACGTGAAAGACAAAGTCGGCGAGTTGCGCAAGGACGCTGTCCGGCTCCCGCGTGATCACGGCGATTTTCGCCCCCTCGTCTTTCGCTATTCGAGCGAAGTAGACGGTGACCGGGGTATTGCCGGAGCCTGATACGAGGCAGAGCCCGTCGCTCGCGCGAACCGACGGGGCAGTCGCTTCGCCGACAAAATGCGCAGGGCGGCCCATGTGCATGAACCGCATTGCGGCCATCTCCGCCACAAGCCCGGAACGGCCCTGGCCGGAGAAGAACCAGCGAGGCCGCTCATCCTGAAAGACGTCAACGAAGCGCCGGAACGCGAGAGCATCCACGCGCTCCAGCGTTTGCGCTATCTCGCGTCCGAGGGCCAGCCACGCCCCGGATTGCGCAATCGGTCCTTGATCCATGTTGCAACCCTTCTGGGGTCGTCTGCGCCGGTGATGGCGCCGCCGACGATTACGATCTCCGGCTCGACCTCGAGCACCGCGTCAAGGGTGTCCGGTCCTAAACCGCCGGCAAGCGCCACGCGGAAGCCGCGACGGCGTATATCCGAAACAGCGTCGATATGGGCGCTTGACCGTTCTCCGGCGACCCGCATGTCGGTCGGAGAGTGAACGCCGACATAGGCGAAGGCCTCCGGAAAGATCACGCCCACGGGCAAGAGTTCGTGCTTCCCGGACTCGGTGATGGTGTCGACAACGACAAAGGCCCCGAAGCGCGACGCGACCTTTCCGACTGCCGCGTGGGTCGCAGGCGAGGTAGAGGAAAGGACAGTCATGAGGCGAGCGCCTGCGCCAAACACCATCTCAGCTTCAAGGTCGCCGGCGTCCACGGTCTTGGCGTCGACAAGAATGGGCGTGTCCGGACAAAGCTCGCGCGCCGTGGCGATCGCGCCAATCCCGAAACGCTTGAGAAGCGGCGTGCCAATCTCGATGATGTCGGCTATCCCTCGCACCCGCGGGATTACGCCGAAGCTTTCCGCTCTGTCGATCGCAATCTGCAGCAACACCAGACGTTCTCTTGCCCATGGCGGCTCAGCGCCGCCGCCGTGAAAGACCTAAAAGCTCGGTCCCATCGTTGCAACGCAGATTGAGCCTGCTACTGGGTCGGCCTATCCAAAGTTTCGCAAAACCTCTTGAATTCATCCGCGGACGCGTACGCTTTCTGGGTGCCGCGTCGGGTCACGGAGTCCGCTGCGTAAAGGGTCGCTTGCTTCAGAGCAGTCTCCAAAGGGACGCCGCCCGCAAAGAAGCGCGCAAAACTCCCCACGAAGGCGTCGCCGGCGCCCGTCGTATCGACCGCCTTCACCGGAACCGGCTCAATTCTTCGCGCGTCAGTCGGTGTTGTTAGAAGCGCGCCGCGCGAGCCGAGGGTGACAATGACTGTCCCAAAACCTTTGTCGAGCAGGCTTCGCGCGGCGGTCACGACGCTCGATTCCGTGTCAACCGGCATGCCGGTCAGGATCGCGAGCTCGGTTTCGTTGGGGATGAAGAACGTCACGTCGCGAATTCGATCCACGTCGAGCGCCGCGGTCGCCGGAGCCGGGTTGAGCACCGTCCTCACTCCGTGACGCTTGCCGAAGGCGATGGCCGCGTAGACAGTTTCGAGCGGAACCTCGAGCTGCATGAGGATGAGATCGCAAGTCTTCAAGACATCCGCCGCGCGATCGATGTCCGCGGGCGAAAGATCGGCGTTCGCTCCTTTTACGATGAGGATCGAGTTCTCTCCGGTTGGCTCGACCATGATCGGGGCAACGCCGCTGGGCTTTCCCGCCACGCGCCTGACATGGCTCGTGTCGACCCCAAGTCGGTCGAGATTATTGATGGTGGCGTCCGCGAACATGTCATCGCCGACGGCTGTGATCATCACCACGGAGGCGCCAAGCTTGGCCGCGGCCGCAGCCTGATTGGCCCCCTTGCCGCCATGTCCCATCTCGAAGCTCGGCGCCTCGACGGTCTCCCCCTTGATCGGCATGCGATCCACATAAGTGACAAGGTCCACCATGTTGCTTCCGACGACGGCGATGCGCGGCTTGTGCATCTCGGTCATTGCCCTTGTCTCTCGATGTTTGCGCCGGCGGGCAGCTCGCCCCGTTCGCTGTTGGCGTAAGTCGCTTTCGCGTTTTCTAGGTGTACGCCTCCGGCTCGCACGTCGCCCTCACAGATTGCCTATCCCTGTCGTCTCTGCGCTCGACGCGAATTCCGCAATGAACTACGCTGAGGCCTAACATTGCGTTCGAAATCGCGTTTGGAGAGAAGAATGGCGTCGGTGGACGTTGTCAACGCGCGCAAGGCCTATGGTGGCGTCGAAGTCATTCACGGCGTCTCGCTTTCGATCGCCGATGGGGAGTTCGTTACTCTCGTCGGGCCCTCCGGCTGCGGGAAATCCACGCTTCTGCGGATGATCGCCGGTCTTGAGTCGATCACGGAGGGAAAGGTCAAGATCGGCCCGCGCGTGGTCAATAACCTGCCGCCGAGGGATCGCGATATTGCAATGGTTTTTCAGAACTACGCGCTCTACCCGCACAAAACCGTCGAACAAAACATGAGTTTCGGGCTGAAGCTGCGCAATACGCCAAAGGACGAGATTCAGGCGCGCGTTCGAAGGGCCGCCGACATCCTCCATGTCGCGCCTTATCTCACCCGTTACCCACGGCAATTGTCTGGTGGGCAGCGCCAGCGTGTCGCAATGGGGCGGGCGATCGTGCGCGATCCGCAGGTCTTTTTGTTCGACGAGCCGCTTTCCAACCTGGACGCTCAGCTGCGCGTGCAGATGCGCGCCGAAATCAAGGAATTGCATCAGCGCCTGAAGACCACGACGATCTATGTCACGCACGACCAGATCGAGGCCATGACGATGGCGGATCGAATCGTGGTCATGCGCGATGGCGTCGTGGAGCAGATCGGCGCTCCGCTTGAGCTCTACGACCGGCCGGCGACCCTGTTCGTCGCGGGTTTTATCGGATCCCCGTCAATGAATTTGCTCAAAGGATCCGTGACCCTGAACGGCAAGGCCGCCTTCATCACCGAAAGCGGTGTGGAGCTGCCTCTCAAGTCGGTGCCGCGTAACATCGAGGGACGGCCTTGCATCTATGGAATTCGGCCGGAGCATCTGGCCATCGGCGCCGCCTTCAAGGCCGAAGTTTCGGTGGTCGAGCCGACCGGCTCGGAAACCCAAGTGTTCGCCAAGGTCGGGGGTCATCCGATCGTCACCGTCTTCCGTGACCGCGTATCGGCGCAGCCGGGCCAAACTCTGCTGCTCTCGCCAAACTTGGAGGCGGTACACCTGTTCGACGCCGAAAGCGGCAAGCGGCTGGAATAGCCGCGGCGGACGTCACTGGGCGCCTCATGCGTTACGAATTGATGCTGCCGCACCAGATTCGCGCGGCCATTGACAGTCACTGGCCGGTCGTTCTGCCGTTGGGGGTGCTTGAATACCATGGCGAGCACATGGCGGTCGGGATGGACACGCTCGCCGTAACCGGAATCCTCGAGATCCTGGAAAGGGAGGCAAACCTCGTCATCCTCCCGCCCTTTTATTATGGCGCGGCGAGCTACGCCGTCGAACCACCGGAACGCACCGGCACGCTTCACGTCGACGCCGAGGCGCTGCTGCCCGTCGCCAAGGCGATGTTCACCGGGCTCCTACGCATCGGCTTCCGGAACATTCACATCGTCGTCCATCATCAGACCGAGAATTTCACGGCCGGCATGCCGACCGACCTCGCCTTCAAGCTCGCAGCCCGGCAGGCTATCTTTGGCTTCCTCGAGGCGCAGCGCGGAGAGGGATGGTGGGGCGCGGAGGCGATGGCCGACTACTACGCGCGGCAGTCTGCGGGCGATGATCCTATCAACTGGATCAAGGCGCACCCTCTTATGCCGTCCTCGGTCATCGAGAGCTACCCGTTCGATCATGCCGGTCAGGGCGAGACCTCGCTTCTCTTGGCGCTCCTGCCGGAGGGCGTCGACAAGTCGCGGATCTCGGACGACAAATGGTATTCCCGCTCCGCTCGCGACGCGAGCATGGAACTCGGGATGAAAGGCCGGGACCGCATTCTCGCGCACTTGCGCGAGGCGCTCGGCATCGAGCGGGCAAACGCCCACGCTACGCGCAATTGACTTGCCGCAAAGCGCCCGCTTAGTCTTGGAAACCTGCGTTAGCCGGACGCTCGGCTGAGTGCGAGCGCGGCGCGGCGTCCGGATCGGGTCCGGCCTCGATACGTCGGCGCAAGAGGGAGGAACGATCCATGCGTGTGCACATCTACGAACGGCTCATGGCGATGCAGAGCAGCCGGCGCGACGTCCTGAAAGGGGCCGCGGGCGCCGCCGCAACGCTGGCCGCGAGCTCGTCCATCCTTTCGTCCACGCCGTCCTTCGCCGAAGACAGCGTCGTCGCCCAGATCATGAAAATCCCTGGCGCCGGCAATGGATCGCCAACCGACTCGGACTGGCAGAAGGTCGGGGCGCTCTGTCTCGGTCCGACAAAGCAGTACGTGCAGCCCGGCGAGTTCAAGGGCGTCGATTTCTCCTTCATGGGCCTCAACAACCAGAATCTGCACAACTTCCTGTTCCGCGGTTTCCTGAAGCCGTGGGAGGCCTACACGGGCGCTTCGATCAAATGGATCGACCTCGCCCAGGCCGACTATAACGCCCGCCTGCAGCAATCCATCGCAACCGGCACCACCGACTTCGACATCATTGAGATGGGCGCGCCGTTCGAAGGCGACATGGGCGTGAAAGACCTGCTGTCCGAGATGCCCGACTGGGTGATGAAGCAGGTCGACTTCGACGACTACGTCAACTACCTCAAGCCGCCGGTCGGCACCTGGAACGGCAAGATCCATCGCACCTGCATCGACAGCGACTGCCACACGATGAACAGGCGCACGGACGTCTTCGGCGACGCCGATCTTGCCAAGCAGTGGGCAGACTGGAACGACAAGGCGGGTCTTGCGACCTGGGGGGCGCCGAAAACCTGGCTGCAGGTGCAGCAGGTCACCAAGTTCCTGAAAGGCAAGAAGGTCAAGGGCAAGGAGGTCTATGGCTTCCTCGACCAGCCGAAGCCGTGGGGCGGATTCCAGTTCTATTTCACCGCGAGCCGCGCGACGGCTTACGCCAAATATCCCGGCGAAAAAAACTGGATGTTCGACGAGAACATGAAGCCGCTCGTCAACAATCCGGCCTGGGTGCGAGCGATCCAGGACGTTGTCGACCTCCTCCCCTACGAGCCCGCCGACCAGATCAACGCCGATCCCGGCACAACCGCGTTCCAGCAATTCCTGCCGGGCACGGGGGCGCTGCTCGAGTGGTGGGGCGACATCGGCACCTCCGCGAAGACTAGCGACACGGCGACGATCGGCGACGTGCTCGATTTCGACATCCTGCCCGCCTCCGACGACGTCTATAACTTCCGCAAGGCTCAGTGGGAGAAGCTGCCCACCGGGCCTAACGTTGCTCCCAACATGGCCTACCTCGGCTGGGGCATCTATGTGATGAAGACGGTCGACAGCGACGCGAAACGGCACAAGGCGGCGTGGAGCGCGGCTGCGCATCTCGGCGGCAAGGACCTGTCAATGTGGACTTCCGCCTATCCTTCGGGCTTCCAGCCCTATCGGAAGAGCCACACCAACCTCGACCTGTGGGCGCTTGCCGGCTACGACAAGAAGTACATTGGCTCCTACATGGACTCGCAGTCGACGTCGTACAATCACCCGAATTCTGCGATCGAGCCGCGCATCCCGGGCATCTTCCAGTACTACTCGATCGCGGAAGACGAGTTGCAGAAGACGTTCGCCGGCAAGCAGACCGCACAACAGGGCGCCGACAACGTCGCCGCAGCTTGGGACAAACTTACCGACAAGCTTGGGCGGGAGAACCAAGTCAAGTACTATCGTGTCGCCATGGGCCTCGCCTGAGCGGTCACCACTGCAATTTGCTCCGCGGCGCATGGCGCGCCGCGAGCTTAATCGCCGAGACGGGCATCGCGCCGTGAGCAGCGGAAGAATTGAGGCGGCGCACGGGGACGTCCTTCCTGGCCAGGTGTCGGCTGGTAATTGGATCTTCCGGCTTGGCTCGGCGTTTTTCGTCGCCGTAGCGGCGCTGCAGATTTGCAGCGCTTCAGGCGTCGTCCCCATCGGTTTCGGCAATTGGCAGCCGACAATGTTCGCCTTCCTCCTGTGGGGCGTGGCGCTCGGGGTCAGTCAGGTGCTCAAGTACGGGGACGGCGGCAAACAGACGCTTTTCGTGCTGCCGGCGCTGCTGTTCACCGCGGCGATGGTGATCTTTCCAACCATTTTCGGGCTCTATATCGCCTTTACCGACTGGAACCTGAACGCGCAGTCCGGCCATCATATCAACGGTCTCGACAATTTGCGCACGCTTTGGGGCGATTCCTATTTCTGGAACGCGCTCGCCAACATGGTCTTCTACGTGTTGACCGTCCTCGTTCAGTACGTGATCGCGTTTGGCCTGGCGCTCCTGCTCAACGCCGACATTCGCGGGCGCAAGTTTTTCCGCGTCGCGTTCCTTCTGCCTTTCATGCTGAGCCCGGTCGCAGTCAGTTGGATGATCGGCAAGTCGCTGATGGAGAACCGCTTCGGACCTCTCGCCAACTTTGCGAGGTGGCTGGGATGGGAGAATCCGGCCTTCTTCACTGATCCGTGGATCGCGCGGACCACCATCATCGCCATGGACGCGTGGGTGTGGATCCCATTCATGGTGATCCTGCTTCTCGCGGGGCTGCAGGCGCTGCCGCAGGATGTAAAGGAGGCCGCCAAGGTCGACGGGGCGAGCACCTGGCAAACCTTCTGGGAGATCACGTTTCCGCTCATGCTGCCGGTCAGCGTGACCGCGATCGTCCTGCGGACCATTTTCGAGCTCAAGCTCGCCGACATCGTCATCAACGTGACCGCCGGCGGACCCGGCGGGGCGACGGATACGATATCGAGCTTCGTCTACCGGGAATATCGGGACCGCTCCAACGTTGGCTATGCGACGATGATCGCCGAGGTCTA
>Ga0210386_10002527_pt1 | contig 15688 bp, 16 predicted proteins | sample IncBWH32OmetaG_FD_160091 | JGI IMG/M metagenome (GOLD analysis project Ga0210386, IMG submission 160091) | Forest soil microbial communities from Barre Woods Harvard Forest LTER site, Petersham, Massachusetts, United States - Inc-BW-H-32-O ... | reverse complement strand
CGACCTTGTGCCGCCATCCCAACGGTGGCCGTACGGGAGTGGAGGACTGCTGCGACAATGATAATTGCGAAGACGCCGCTGAGACAAATCTACGAATTCGTTAGATAACTGATAAAATTCTTAATCTCCGATGAAAACTCAGTCCGCAATCAACTTCATCCAACGCGTTGCGATCGCGGCTCTTTGTTGTTTTCATAGTTTTGGGGCCGCCGGCTACGTTGCCACGGAGGTGATGCGTGCGCGTGATCTTGGAGTGCCGTTTGAAGGCACGCCTGGACGTCTCAACGCTATTACTGACGTCCCCGGGGTCGAGGTCGGCCAAACCACGCTGGTTGAAGGCGAGGGGAAACTGGTTGTCGGCCAAGGACCGGTCCGGACCGGGGTCACCGCCATTTGGCCTCTCGGCAAGGAGAACGGCAATACGCCGGTACCGGCTGCGGTGGATTCTTTTAACGGCAACGGAGAAATGACGGGCGCCGCTTGGGTGGAGGAGTCGGGTTTTCTGGAAGGGCCGGTGCTGCTGACCAATACGCATAGCATTGGAGTCACCCATGATGCGGTGATCGAGTGGGGCACCAGGAAGTTTCCGGGTACGGAATACTTCAGTCTGCCGGTGGTCGCTGAAACCTGGGATGGCGAGCTCAATGACATCAACGGTTTTCATGTGAAAAAGGAGGACGTGTTCAGCGCCCTTGATCGTGCCACCAGCGGACCTGTCGAGGAGGGTAACACGGGCGGTGGGACGGGAATGCGTGCTTTTGGATTCAAAGCAGGGACCGGTACGGCTTCACGCGTGATTTCGATCGGGGAGGATCGTTTTTGTTTGGGGGTGCTGGTGCAAGCGAATTTTGCTAGGCGTGACAATCTCATCGTGGCAGGGGTACCGGTTGGAAGAGAGATCACCGAACTTCAGCCAGTATTTCACCGGGAGTTTGAAAAAGAGGGTTCAATTTTGGTTGTGGTCGCGACGAACGCACCATTGCTCCCACAGCAACTGAAACGGATCGCCAAACGCGCAGCTCTCGGAGTGGCACGGACGGGTGGCGTCAGCACGAATTCGTCTGGCGACTTGTTCATTGCTTTCTCGACCGCAGTTCCGCTGCCGACTGGAATTCGCCAACAGTGGTCGACGCTCAGAAACGATGAACTGGATCCGTTGCTTGCGGCAACCCCTCAGGCGACGGAAGAGGCTATCGTCAACGCGCTGGTTGCAGCAAAAACGATGAAGGGGATCAACAACAATACCTTCTACGCGTTGCCACACGACCGGTTGCGTGAAGTCCTTCGCAAATACAGTCGACTTCTTGGCGATTGAGGTCGTTCATCGTTCAGCGTTCATTGTTTAGCGGGCGTTGGGTATTTGCGTGAACCTGGCCCGCATCCGTTTCAAAGGAATGAAGAGATCAGTAGCTCGCTTTTGACTTATTGATCGAAAACGCCACGGGAAGAAATGGATTCGCGGCCCGCACCGGGCCAACGCTGAACGCTCAATCCCCTGTCACTCCGTAATACTCGAGCAACTTGACGATGCCCAGGATCAGCAACGCCGGTTTCGATAGGACAAATGTCACCTTGACGAGAAAACCCAGCAACCTCCAGACGGGCAGAACGCACAGAAGTAACCCTGCTCCGAAAGCCAGGATTACCGCCTTTGTGGGCTCGCGGCGAATCTGCTCTGCGAGCGTATTCCAAATTGGACCTTCGTTATTTACCATAGACAAGGGTACGCCTGAACTATGCAAGTGCGCCACCCCCTCGTTGCGTTAAAATCTTCGGCAAATCAGGGTACCTGTTCCGGATGATATTTTCGCCAATAGCGAACCAATCCGGCGACACTCATCGAGGCGGGATCTGCCTGTTCGTAAGTCTCTAGGTCTTCATTCGGAGTTCCGTCGCTCAGGAGTTCCCGCACGGTGAAGCGCTCGAACTCTGGAATGATCTCCGATTCGGGTTTGCCCTCCAACAATCGTTGCTTCATCCAGTCCGCCCATGAGAACAATCGCTGTTCCAAGGAGTCGAGACTTCCCACGGGATCATCGACTTTCCCAAAATGCGTGATGTGAAGCGAGTCCGGTCTGAGCGCGCGGATCTTATCGAGCGATTCTTTCCAGGTTTCCAAATGAATGTCTGGCGGAGGGAACGGCGGGATGGTTGGTCCTCCGCGAATGCGAACCCCTGCGACATCGCCGGCAAACACGGTCCGTTCGGACTTCAGCCAGTACGAGTTGTGATGCTGTGCGTGTCCCGGAGTGTAAAGGACGCTGAACTGTTGGGAACCAAATCGCAGCTCGGCGTGGTCTTCAACAGCGATTACTTGGTCTTCTGAAATCGGCCCGGCTGCCCCCCATAAGGAGTTCATTTTGCTCCCATAGATCCTGGCAGCGCTCCCGACCAACTTCGACGGGTCAACGAGGTGGGGTGCGCCTCTTGGATTGACATAAATTTTTGTCCCAAATCCTTTGGCCCATCGCCAGGCGCCCCCGGAGTGGTCCAGGTGAACGTGAGAAGCCAGGAGATGGTGGACATGGGCTGGATCAAATCCTAGTTTTCGGATGCCCGCGACCACCGCGTCAAAGACGGATTCCGGGCCGCTATCGACCAGGAGCAAATCCCTGGGTCCGCATTCAACCAGCGCGACGCAAATAACGTCAGGCGTTCCAAGGTGGAGTGTGTCGATCAGGTGAACCATCCTGAAAATTGATTAAACGGAGAACTCTTTGGACGCCAGCGATTAGTCTTGGAGCTTTTGTGCGGTCATTAAAAACGGTCGATGCCATCTCAAATTAGCTGACTTCGCCGTCTGGTCCGCTTATTTAATTGATTCGTCGGGAAGAAATCCAGTATGCGTAGCCCAGTTATTTGCAGCAAATGAACCACTTATTGCGACGGTTGAAGGGAGGCAGGTTGGCTGTTTTTGGTTTTCTGTGCATGGCAACCAACTCCGTGTGGGCGCAAGATCGCCATCAAAAGATGACCTCGCCGCAGCAATTGATCGCGAAACAGGCGGCTCCCGTAGTCAATAAGAGTGTTTTGGCCCAAACAACCCCGGAAAACGCTTCAGTGCTTGTTTCGCTGTCGAGGCAGAGGGCTTACCTGTACGCGGGAAATCTAGTTGCCATTGACACCCCTGTGTCGTCGGGAAAAAAGGCCGGATTCACACCTACCGGAAGTTTTGCCATCATGCAGAAAGATCCCAACCATCGGTCTAATATTTACGGCAACTTTTTGGATTCGAGAGGGCGGGTGGTTCGAGGCGGGGTTAGTGCACGAATTGATTCGGCACCGAGCGGCACCCATTTTGAAGGGGCACCGATGTTTTACTTTATGCGGCTAACGTCGGAAGGAGTTGGAATGCACATCGGGATTTTGCCAGGGTACCCGGCCTCCCATGGATGCATTCGTCTGCCGGCCGAAATCGCTCCACAGATTTACGCGCACGTCAAAGTCGGTACTCCGGTGCAAGTGGTTAACTAGGAATTGCTCTAAAGACATGTCAACGGTGACTGTACAGCGTTACGGTTTCTCTGACTCCAGCTTGACAAGCGACTCCGCAAGCATAATAGAAGGCTCTACTCCCCATGGCTCCCCCCCGCAAGTTCAGCTTCAGCTTCTCCAAATTCCCTGAAGGGGGATTAATTCTGGCAATTATTGTCCTCGGCCTGTTATTGGCCGTTTTTGGCGGTACCGTTCAGCTTCCAAAATTTCAAACCAACGCGGGCAAACAAGAACGGGTTTTTGAGACTGGTCCGGACGGACAGAAGAAGCCGGCTTTTGTGACGGTCAACAAGTTTTTCAATCCGCGGACTCTGATTCAGATTGCGAAGGACACCAGCTTCTTCGCGATTATGGCCGTGGGAATGACTTTTGTCATCATCACCGGCGGCATTGATCTTTCCGTCGGCGCAACCTATGCGCTTGCCTCGGTCTGTGGAGCGATCGTGCTCGCGCAGTTCGGGGGAAACGGCGGACCAGGAGCTGTGCTTATTGGAATTCTGGTAACGATCGGCGTTGGCATCCTGGGGGGTCTCCTGAACGGATCGATGATTGTGGCCTTCAACGTCCACCCGTTCATTATCACGCTTGGGACGATGGCCATTTACCGGGGTATCGCGTTCGTCCAGACCAACGGTCAGTCTATTGGCGGTTTCCCGGAAGCGTTCCGTTCATTTGTTCGCCAAGAATTCAATGGTCTAAGCTTCGTCCCGCTGATCGTGATGATCATCGTCATGATTATTGGCGGCATTTTTCTGGCTAAGATGGCCATCGGCCGAAAAGTCTATGCGGTCGGAGGCAATGAAACTGCGAGTCGCTACAGCGGTATCCGCGTCGGCTTCGTGAAGATTCTTGTGTACACCGTCTCGGGTCTGACGGCTGGAATCGCCGCTGTATTATCCTTGGGCTATTATGGCGCAGGTTCCTCCGGAGACGGTCAAGGTTACGAATTGAATGTGATCGCTGCGGCGGTGGTCGGCGGCGCGAGCCTCGTCGGAGGGAAAGGCACGGCCCTCGGCGCCTTGCTCGGTGCCGTCATCCTGCAAATGATCTCGAACGGTTTGGTCATTCTTAACATCCCGCAAAATTACAGCCAGATCGTGATTGGTCTGGTCGTGATTGCCGCAGTGTTGTTTGACCAATTTAATGCCTGGATGGCCAATCAACGTTTGTTGGCCAAGACAGGTCGTATTAAGAAGGAGATGCTCGCTTCCAGCGAGACTCCAGTTGCTACAACTCCCCAATCAAAATGATCAGGAAAATAAGTCTAACCATCACAAGCCTTCTCGGCTTGGCGGTAGCTACCGGTTTAGCTGCCGATAAAACCTATACATTTGGCGTTATTGCCAAATCCAACAACAACCCTGTGTTCCAGGCCGCTAAGACCGGTGCTGAGGACGAAGCCGCAAAGCTGAGCAAGGAACACGGTGTAACCATCAAGATCGATTGGCGTACGCCGAACGAGGAGGACCCTCAGAAGCAGGCCGATGCCGTAGAACAATTGGTCAACGCGGGCGCCAACGGGATTGCCATCAGTTGTTCGGATGCCAACAAATTGACCGATGCGATCGACAAAGCCGTGGACAACGGGGTACCGGTGGTCACCTTTGATTCGGACGCCCCCAAGAGCAAGCGTCTGGCCATTTTCGGCACGGACGATATTGATTGCGGCAAGAAAACAATGTCCGAGCTGGCAAAAGTCATGGGTGGCAAAGGAACGGTGGCAATCCTGGCCGGAAACCAGAACGCTCCGAACCTGCAAAAACGTGTTGAGGGCGTAAAAGAGGAAGCCAAAAATTATCCCGACATCAAAATCCTTGATGCGTACTACCACAAAGAGACTCCTCAGGATGCTGCTGCCAAGGTAGAGCAGGTGATGCAGGCTCATCCGGAAATCACGGGTTGGGCGATGATCGGCGGCTGGCCGTTGTTCACCGACAACGCACTTAAATTCCCTCCTGGCACCGTGAAGGTTGTTGCCGTTGATGCGTTGCCGGCGGAGCTTCAATACCTAAAGGACGGTCACGTCCAGGTTTTGCTGGCCCAGCAGGTCTACGAGTGGGGCACCAAGTCGGTCGATATGCTGTACGACATGGTAGCCGACAACAAGAAACCAGCTTCGACTTTCGTCAAGGGAGAGCTGATCCCCGTCACGAAGGAGAATGTGGATGCGTTCGCTGCGAACTGGGACAAGTGGCTGCCTAAGAAATAGGCGGTAAGTCAGCGTCAGTTGGAGCTCCCGGGTAACCGGGAGCTCTTTTCTTTTGGCCATGTGGTAGGGCGTGAGGCTCCGCCTCCGGCCATGTCAGGTTTCGTCAGAACCGGGCTAATGGCTTGGCCTGGCTAGGCCTCTTCCATCGTTCTCGTCCTCGTCCTTGTCTTTCCGCTTCCTTCCGCCTGCCACCCCCAAAGATCGATAACGAGAACGAGCACGATTGGGAGGGGGGCGGAGTTTCAATTTACCTACACCATCACACCCGAATTCTGTGTCTCCTGAACTCCTATCCTTCTAAAATCTTCCTCCTTAGCATCTCCAAGGAGTGCTGAGTGCAGATGCGCTTGAAGGAAGGGCGGTCGGCCGGAAAGAACTCACTCTCGACCAGGGTCACGGATCCGCGATAGGCCAATCCGAGAAAGACCGTGCCAACGGGCTTCAGATCGGTGCCTCCATCCGGGCCGGCGATGCCGGTGGTAGAGAGAGCGTAGGTCGCTCCACTCCGTTCTAAAGCTCCCTCCGCCATCGCTTGGGCGACTTCCTTGCTGACCGCCCCGACGGTCGAAAGCAGCTCCGCTGAGACACCCAAGGTTCGGATTTTGGCATCGTTCGAGTAGGTCACGTTTCCTTCGAGAAAAACGAGCGATGATCCTGGAACGTCGGTGATTCTGTTTGCTAAGAGCCCTCCAGTGCAGGACTCCGCGGTGGCCAGCGTTGCGTTTTTCGAAGTCAGAAGTCCGACGACCACCTCTTCCAGTTCTCTCTCGTCGGTCGTGACGATATAGGGCCCCAGTTCCGACTGGATAAGCTGATCAGCCGCATCGATGGCGGATTTCGGCCCAATTACTCTGACGTCCACTTCACCCATGCGCGCGCAGTAGCCGAGTTCCAATGCTGGAATGGCGAGAAGCCGTTCCCCCACGATCCTCTCGACCTGTGATTCACCCAGCCCTGTCGTCCGATAGATCGTTGCCTGGAGATCGTGACTTCCGGCCAGTGATCGCAGAATCGGCAAAGCATAAATATTGAACATCGGTCGGAGCTCTCGAGGCGGCCCGGGAAGCAGGAAGAGGTGGGGAATGGCGTCTCGAGCGGGTATGTAAATACCCGGCGCTGTGCCATTGTCGTTCGGAAGCACCGTCGCGCCGTCGGGCACATAGGCCTGGCGTGACGTCCGATCGGTCATCGTCAGGCCGCGCCTCTTAAAACGTTCGCTGATCTTTTGGAAAATGGATTCGTCGTAGCGCAAAGGACGCCCGGTCAATTCCGAAACGATCTCTCTCGTAATGTCGTCCGTAGTCGGACCAAGACCGCCGGTTACGAGAATAATATCGCATCGTGTCGCCGATTCCTGGATTGCCAGGCGAATAGAATTCCCGTCTGGCACCGTCGATTGTTGCTCCACTCGCAGTCCAAGCGGAAAAAGTTGTTGGGCGAGAAAAGGGAGATGGGTGTTGATCACGCTGCCGAAAAGGAGTTCCGTGCCCGTGTTCAGTACTTCAACGCGCGCGACGGAGCTCATGATGGTTCCAGAAGGTGAATCCAGTGCGTAATCATTTTGTGCAAGGGCCCGTTTTGTTCGTTTTGGAAGATGTAAAGAAGGTTGGCCAGGATTCGGATCAAGATCAGTTTGGGGTGGGCCGTCTGGAGGTGGTCCTGATGCAGAACTCGATTTTGATGCGATAAAATCTGCGCGCAGTCACTGGTCGTCAGGATCCGTCCTTCGTGGAACGGATCAAGCAGGACGACGCCATGCCGGACCACGAAGTGCCCCGGCAGATTGATGCCTTCGACCTCGAACGAGGCTCCTCGCCCAACGATCATGTACAAAAGCGAAAGCGAAATAGGAATGCCGAGTCTGGAATCCATCACGCACGGAAGCAGGGAGTTGCGAGCGTTGTAGTAGTCATCCTCGTTGCCACGGAATCCGAGATCCTTGCCGAAAAACTGTGCCATAGCCATAGCTCTCGAAGTATCCGAGTCGCAAGGAAGCAGGCGATCGTGCAGTTCCCGGCTCCACGAGTCGATGGTCCTTTGATAGGACTCGATATCGACACCTGGTTGAAAGATCTGGGCTAAATACCAGCACCCTCGTTCCAGGTCGGCCTGGCTGGAAATCCGGCCGCAGATTTCTTCGAATGCTTCTTTTGCATGGCGTATCTCGATCTCTGTGAGCATCTCCCGCACATGAAGCGTGACTTGCTGATCGGCGGTCGATAACAAATCCCGTAGATCCGGAATCGCCCTGGTGCCTCCCTGAACCAGTTGCTGCTTGGTGAGGTTAATCGTATCCGGATCACTGTCTTTGAGGAGTCTGATAATAGCCTCACGCTGCTTGAACATCGGGAAAGAAGTTAGCTCACTAAATTCAAACGCGGCGCATCGCTCCACAGACTTTCCAGCGCATAAAACTCGCGTTTCTTATGCAGAAAAATATGCACCAAAACTTCCGAATAATCCATTACCAGCCATTGGCTGGCGACCGATCCTTCCGATGAGAGCGGAGATATGGCGGAATGCTCTCTAATCCCTTCCCGGATACCGCTGTTGATTGCCTTTAAGTGCGGTTCCGAAGTTCCAGAGCAGATGACGAAAAAGTCGGTGAAAGACGAAATTCCGCGAAGGTCGAGAACCACGATATCCTCGGCCTTTTTATCCTCGGCAAGTTTAACGCAAAGGCGTGCTAATTCATCAGCTCCGATACACCTCTCCCAGGTAAAGTTTTCTCATCTCGATATACTGCAGGACTTTCTCCGGAACCAGATACGAGATTGGCAAATTGTTGGCAACCCTGTTTCTGATTTCAGTCGCCGAGACATCCAGTCGTCGTCGGACGACCGGATATTTCACCTTCAGAGGTAGGTCCGAGCGGCTAAGGATTGCGAACTGCACCAGTTGATTCAATTCCTCGAATTCGTTCCACTTGCCCAAAGCCGCAACATGATCTTCGCCGACCAGGAAAAAAAGAATATCGTCCGGATGTTGAACGTGATAGGTACGGGCCGTGTCGATGGTGTACGAAGGAGCTTCCCGCTCAAGTTCAACCGGATCGACGAAAAAGGCAGGTTCATCTTGGATGGCAAGGGTCACCATGGCAAGGCGATCTGCCGCCGAGGCGCCGGAGTGATTCGGCTTGAATGGAGACTCGGCCGCCGGAATGAAGATCACGCGATCGAGCGAGAGGTCTTCCAAAGCTTGGCGGGCCAGTATCAAGTGCCCGTGATGAATCGGGTCAAAAGATCCGCCGTATAACCCAAGCCTTAGCATTCAGGTAGTCTGCCACAGTTACAATGCCAAACGGCTATCATGGTCACGCAGTGTCATCTCCCCGAAATAGCACCATGTCCACCAGAAAAGGATGGTTAACCAAGGCCGGGCTAGTAAAATGCAGGGCATCGTATGAAACGAAGCAGCTTAGGTCAACTCTTGCTTGTTGGTGTTCCCGGCCTCGAGCTTGATTCAGAAACAGCAAGGCTCATCCGCGAAGTTCAGCCCGGGGGATTTATCCTCTTTGGTCGTAACATCAGCTCTCCGTCGCAGCTTCGTAAGCTGACGGATGATCTTCGGGACCTGTCGGAAATCGAGCCGATTGTCACCATCGACCAGGAAGGCGGCAGGGTCTCGCGACTCAAATTGATCGGCAACGAGCCGCCCAATGCTCAACAGCTTAGAACAAAAGGTGATCCGGTGCTCATTGCGGAACACGGCCGGCTGACGGGTGAATTGCTTCTTCTTTTCGGATTTAATCTGGACCTCTGTCCGGTCCTCGACATTTCTTTTGATGATGATGCCGACAACTCTCTGCGTGGCCGATGTTACGGGACTTCGGTAAAAGAGGTGATTGAGCTCGCCGGAGCCTTTAATGGGGGCTTATTGAAAACCGGGATTCTATCGTGCGGAAAGCATTTCCCCGGCTACGCAGCTGCGACGCTGGACCCCCACCATGAACTGCCGTGCATCGATCGGACCCGTGAACAGCTGGAAAAGACAGAGCTCGCAATCTTTCGAGAGTTCGCGCCCCGAGTCAGCAGCATGATGGTCTGTCACGCCTGGTACCCGGCATTCGATCGTGAAAAGACGCCGGCCTCTTTCTCGCGTACGATTGTGACCGACTTACTCGTTTGCGAGCTTAATTTCGACGGGCTCATCATGACAGACGACCTCGATATGGGCGCAATCATCAATGAGACGGGACTCACGGCGATGATGGAAAGTGCGATGTTGGCCGGCAATCATCTAGCGATGATTTGTCATCGCGTGCACCTGATCAAGGAGGCGCTTGCCGCCCTCGAAGGGGTGGAGCGGACCGCTCTTGATCGGGCGCTATCCGGCGTGGATCGGTTCAAGCGCAAGCTAGCCGCGCCCAAGCCCTTCTCGGCGGAACAATTTCGAGCCCTGGACAACCAAGTTTGGGAGTTACGCGTCGCCACCCTTGGAACCGACGCCGCGTCCTTGCGCAGTCCAGACGATGGAAAACGTTCACCGGTGGAACTGTACTAAGAAACAGCTAAGTTTGAGTATTCCCCAAAATGCTAAAAGAGATCGAGCAATTGTTACTCCTTCAGGAACGAGACCAAAAAATCAAAATGTTCAAAGCGGAACTTGAGACTGTTCCGTTAGAACGACAGCGGATCGATCATTTGGTCGCAGGCAAAACCAACGCTTTTGAGCAGGTCCGCCAGCGGAATCGCGACGTCGAAGTTAAGAGAAAGAGGCTCGAATTGGACGCTCAATCCCGCCGGGATTCCATTGCCAAATATAAGACCCAACAATATCAGACTCGCAAAAACGACGAATTTCAGGCCATCAGCCAAGAGATCCACCGGTTTGAGAAGGAGATCGAACAAATCGAGGACCAAGAGATTGAGTTGATGGAACAGACGGAACAACTCCAGAAGGAAGCAGCGCAGGCGGAGCTGGATTTGAAATCCGCAAAACGGCAATCGGAACTGCAACATGCGGATTTGAAAACAAAAGAGACAATTTTGGGAGAACGATTGATCCTGGCTGAAGCCGATCGCGAACAGCTGTCTCAAGGTCTTGATTCGGATCTCCTGTTTCGGTACACCCGGCTCTTCGCCACCAAGGGAGGAAACGCCGTGGTGCCGGTCGAGCACGAATTTTGTATGGGCTGCCATATGAAAAATACATCGGCGATGGTGCACAGGGTAAGATTAGGTCGAGATATCGTGCACTGTGAGCAATGCGGACGAATTCTTTATTACGCAAGTTGACGCATGGCCGCGCAGAAGGGGCGAAAAGGGTGCGGATGTTGCGGCTGCGCTCTGGCGCTCTTTGTTTTCCTTCTGGCGCTTATGCTTGTCGGGGTCGGCTTTTCCTATTTTTACGCGGCAAATAATTTAACCCGCACTTCTACAGGAGGCCGGGTTCTTCTGCCCGCGACCGCATTTAACCGGCAGACTTACACGACAGCCAGGCAGAAGTTCGACCGATTTTTTGCGGATCCCGCTGAGCGGAACTTGACGCTGTCCAATGCGGAGGTCAACGCGCTCCTCGCTGAATCTCCCGAACTCAGCCTCTTTCATCGCGGCATAGTCGTGGCTTTCGATCACATCTCCGCGGAGGTCTACTCCAGCGTGCCTCTGGATCTTCCATTCTTGCCTCGTCGGTTTTTGAATTGCTCTTTCGAGACGCGTCCATCTATGCACGGAGGGGGATTGGAGCTGGACGTTTCGCGATTAGAACGAGATGGCAAACCTATGGGAGCAGCCGAGGTCCGCCAATACCGGGTCGTGATTCTTCCGCTGATCGAAAAGTTCCTCTCTAGCATGAACACGATGCGGGGAGATCGAGCGGTGCGCGATCTTCGGATTGAAAACGGCAACCTTGTCCTGGGGCGTTAGCGGGCAGCCACAGCCGTTTATTTCAGCGACATGCCGATACGCCCACACGTTCCCCCAATGGACTCCCCCGATTCCCCCTACGCCCGCGCTATTCCTTCGAGTCTGTCAATCGACCAGCTGTTGTGCGTCTGCCGATACTTGATGAGAGATTCCTCTCCCTTTTGTTCTGCCCAATCCTCGAGCTGCGAGCGGCGCCCGCGAAACTCATACAAAGGCACCCCATAGCCACAAGAGTCGGAGATTCGGGTTAAATGGACCTTGACGAATGAACGGATACCGATCGCGGAAGGGAAAGTCGCTCGAAGGTTTTCGAACTCTGTCTGTTCAGGTTCGATAATTTCTCCGCGTCCGTGGAGGCGCACGATCTTTGGGGCGCCCGCGAACGAACAAAACATCAGCACGATACGTTCATTTTCTTTCACGTGTGCCATGGTTTCCACTCCGCTACCGGTCAGGTCCAGATAGGCAACCGTGCGTTCATCCAATACTCGGAACGATTCGCCATCTTTGGGCGAACAGTTCATGTGGCCATCTCGGGAGAGAGGCGCGGTTGCCACAAAGAAAACTTTTTGCGCTGAAAGCCATGCCCACAATTTTGCGTCGATTGATTCGTAGATTTTGCCCATAAGTTTGAAATCCGTCGCCCGTCGCGGACAACAACGTCGCATTTACACTTCTGAGTTTACGATTTAGGTCTCTCTGTTCAATGCCTTCACGCAAAAAATCAGCCAAGGCTTCCGAACCCTCGGGCATTTTCGCCGTCATGGGATCAGATGAAGGGGAGACGAAGCGACGGGCTAAAGAACTGGCCAGCGAACTGACGCCGGAACAAGGAGGAGACTTCGGCGTTGATACGATCGACGGAGCGGCAGAAAACGGAGAACAAGCTGTCGTTCGCATTCACCAGACGAAAGAGGCCATTCAGACTCTCCCTTTTTTTGGTCGGGAGAAGCTTGTCTGGCTCAAGAATGTGAACTTCATGGCGGACACTGTCACCGGCCGATCCGCCGCCGTGCAAGAGGCTCTGGAAGGACTGAAAGAGCTATTGGAGGCAGGCATGCCGGACGGAGTCCGCTTTTTGCTGAGCGCTTCGGAAGTAGACAAGCGTCGCAGCTTCTATAAGTCCTTAGTCAAACTTGCAAAGGTGGAACAGTTTGACCGAATCGATCCCACCCGATCCGGATGGGAGGAGGAAGTTCAGGCTGTTGCTCACCGGTTGGCCGCAGAATTGGACCTGAGGTTTGAGCCGGAAGCGCTGGAAGTGTTTGCCTGGCTTGCCGGTGGGGATGGCCGTCAACTGCGAAATGAGCTCGAAAAAATTGATCTTTATCTCGGCGACAAGCGGACGGTCACGGTAGAAATCGTCCGCTCATTGGTAGCGAAATCGACCAGCGGGGTAATTTGGGAGCTCGGGACCTGCATCTCGAAGCGGCAACTTGGTGAAAGCCTCACCTTGCTGAACCAGCTGATCTTCCAAGGTGAGACACCTATCGGGATTCTCTATGCCGCCATTATCCCGACGGTGCGAAACCTCCTGGTGACAAAAGATCTGCTTGTGCGCCACGGGATCAGACCTCCACAAGCGCCATTTTATTTCAATTCCATTCTTGGCAAGTTACCGGAAGAGGCGACTCGGCATCTTCCTCGACGGAAGGATGGAGGAATTAACACTTACGCTCTTGGATTGGCCGCGTGTGAGACCCATCGCTTTCAATTGGCCGATCTAATCGAAGGCTTTCAGGCCTGCTTGAAAGCTAATATCCAACTGGTGACCACCCAACTTGAACCAAAGCTGATTCTCAGTCACTTACTGGTAAAAATAATTGCTTAGTTGGCCCGATGTAACTCCCGAACCCCTGGCTCCTGACTAACTCTTCTTCGCCTTCGAAGAGCGTGCCGTTCTACCCCTGCCATATTTCACCGGGCGCTGTTTTGGCTCGATCTTTGCGATCCCGGAGCCGTTCTTGAGCTCTACGATTTGGTCACGCAACAATGCTGCTCGCTCATACTCCAGGTTGGCAGCAGCAATCTGCATCTCTGCTTCCAATTCCCGGAGCACTTCCGTGATATTGAAATCGCCGCCCCCTTCTCGAATGACTGATTCCTCAAGTTGCCGACCCCGAAGCAGAGTGTGCAAACTCTCCTGCACCGCTCGGCTAACGCTCGTCGGCGTGATTCCGTTTGCTTCGTTGTACTCGATTTGCTTTGCCCGCCGGAATTCGGTAATGGCAATCAGTTTCTGAATACTATCCGTATAAGTGTCGGCGAAAAGAACGACCTCTCCATTCACGTGCCGAGCGGCGCGACCGGCGGTCTGGATGAGCGACGTCTGACTTCTGAGAAACCCTTCTTTGTCGGCATCGAGAATACAAACCATGCTGACTTCCGGCAGATCGAGGCCTTCCCGCAAAAGGTTGATTCCGACCAGAATATCAAACTCGCCGGACCGCAACAAACGGAGAATTTCCACCCGCTCGATCGCGTCTATCTCGCTATGCAAATAGCGCACTTTTAATCCGACATCGCGGAGATAATCCGTAAGATCTTCGGCGGTCCGTTTGGTGAGTGTAGTAATCAAGACTCGTTGGCCGATTTCCGTTCGTTGGCGGCAAAACTCAATCGTCTCGTCAATTTGATTTTTCAGGGGCCGAACGGTGATTCTGGGATCCAATAGCCCAGTGGGTCGGATGATCTGTTGCGCGATCAATCGGGTACCCGGCGTTTTGACATCAAAAGTTGCCACTGAACGTCCGGTCAGCATTGGGACTAAAACAGGTTCGGTCTCCTGCTGGCCTATCCGGGAGCGGTCGTGTGGAATGTAGGAGACGTTGCCGACCACACTGTTCTGGATCTCGAATGCGGCGGGGGTTGCGCTGATGTAAAGGATCTGGTGAACCATCTCCATAAATTCCGGAAAATTGAGCGGACGGTTATCCAGCGCGCTTGGAAGACGGAAACCGTAATCGACCAGTACGGTTTTCCTCGAGCGATCTCCTTCGTACATTCCTCCGATTTGTGGGATCGTGGCGTGCGATTCGTCGACGACGAGCAAGAAGTCTTTCGGAAAAAAATCCAGTAAGGTGTAGGGACGTGAGCCGGCTGGCCGTCCGCTCAAATGTCTGGAGTAATTTTCGATGCCGCTGCAGAAGCCCATTTCCTGCATCATTTCCATGTCGAACTCCGTCCGCATCTTGATCCGTTGCGCTTCGAGAAACTGGGCATGGGCCTCAAACCATTTCACTCGGTCGTCCAGTTCTTCACGAATCGCTCTAAGCGCGCGTTGCATCTTATCGTGCGGCGTCACGAACTGCTTTGCCGGATAGAAGACAAACCGGTTAAGTTTTTCCAGGGTCTGGCCGGTGAGGGGATCGAAGCGTGCAATCAAATCAATTTCGTCTCCAAAGAACTCAATGCGAATTGCTTCCTCATCGAAGGTGGCTGGATAAACTTCAACCACATCGCCGCGGGCTCGGAATCGTCCTCGCGTCAACGCGATGTCGTTGCGCTCGTAAAGCATGTCGACGAGTTTGGCGAGCAGAAGTTCGCGAGAGATTTGCTGCCCTTGTGCAACTTCGTACACCATGTTTGCGTAGTCTTCCGGTGAACCCAAACCGTATATACACGACACACTGGCCACCACGATGACGTCCTCCCGCGAGAGCAGGGAGCTGGTGGTCGAGAGTCGAAGGCGTTCGATCTCTTCGTTAATGGAAGAATCCTTTTCGATGTAAGTGTCGGTCCGCGGTATGTAAGCCTCCGGCTGGTAGTAGTCGAAATAGCTGACGAAGTATTCGACTGCATTGTTCGGGAAAAACTGTTTGAACTCGCTGTAGAGCTGCGCCGCGAGGGTTTTATTATGCGAAATTACCAGGGTCGGCTTGTTCAGTGTCGCAATGACATTAGCGGCAGTGAACGTTTTACCAGAGCCGGTCACCCCAAGCAGCGTTTGATGCCGATGCCCTGCCTGGAGCGAACGAGTCAGGTGGTCGATCGCCTGCTGCTGGTCACCACGTGGATAAAATTGCGAAGAGAGGGTGAACATTTATTCAGGAGACAGGAGCCGGGAGCCGCGAGGCAGGATTTGGTAGCCGAGAGCCGATTTCACGCCGAAACGTAG
>Ga0210386_10002526_pt1 | contig 15698 bp, 17 predicted proteins | sample IncBWH32OmetaG_FD_160091 | JGI IMG/M metagenome (GOLD analysis project Ga0210386, IMG submission 160091) | Forest soil microbial communities from Barre Woods Harvard Forest LTER site, Petersham, Massachusetts, United States - Inc-BW-H-32-O ... | reverse complement strand
GCTACCGCGGATATCTCGCTATCCTGGGTGAAGGAACGGAACCTCTACCGACCGCCGGCGGAAACGGAGGGACCAGCTAGATGCAAAGAATGCTCGGGACGGCGGCAACCGCGCCATCCGAGATAGCGCCGGTTCGATTCTCAAACCGAAATCCAATTGGCCCCAAATATCGAGGTCTGAAGTTCGCCGAGACCTGCATCACGTCGGAAGGTGCGTTCGCACTGCATTGACGAGGGGAAAATGCCTGCAGTCTTCATTCACCTTTCGGACATTCATTTCGGCCAGGAGCGCGACCATCGCGTCCACATCCACGCCGATGTGAAGGAACAGCTGATTGCCGACGTCGGCGCGGTCGCACGAGCGCTTGCGGCACGGGTCGCTCATGGGATTCTCGTTACCGGTGATATTATATCTTATGGAAATCAACCTTCCCACCAGCGCAGATACGACAGTCAATGTGCGCGTCGGACGCCGGGAGATGATGTTCGGCTCGAACCGGCTCGTCGATATCAGAGAAGGGCCGGATATTCGCCAGAGTTTCGATGGTGCGTGCGCATGGGCCACGCTGGGGGACGCTCGGGTCGACGCTTTCTGGACGCGACCGGTTCTCAATAAAGAAGGTTGGTATCGCTGATACGCCGGACCAGGATCAGCAATTCTTTGGGGTCTATTCCACGGCGCCCGTTGCCGTGATTCCCGGATTGTCTGCCGACCTCTATATCTTGGGTCTGGACCGGACCAATGCCGTGCTCGACGCGGGAATCGCGAACGAGCAGCGCTATTTCCTTGGCATCCGCCTGTTCGGCACGGCGGGCCCGATCGATTACAATTTCGAAGGCATCTATCAGTTTGGTCATTTCGGTACCCGGCCCATCAGCACTTTTGCGCTATTCTCTGATACCGGCACCACGATCGCATCCATATGGGGCAGGCCGCGCCTGGCGATGAAGGCGGATGTCGTAAGCGGGGGAAACAGTTGCGGAACGGGGGCGTTAGGCACGTTTTACCCATTGTTTCCGAAGAACAACCACTTCAACGAGGCCACTATTCAGGCGCCGATGAATTACATGGACATCTATCCCTACGCGCAAGTGCAGCCGCGAGCCGATTTGGCCTTCATGGCCGCTGTCGACATTCTCTGGCGCCAGAACGTCCACGATAGCTTCTATCAACCACCCGGTGTGCCGGTAATACCAGGTAACGCCAACACGAAGCGATTTCTGGGGGAGGCTCTGAACCTGCAGACTGAGTGGCAGGCGACTGCAAATCTCGACGTCAATGTCCCAGTCGTTCGTTTTATTGCGTATGGCTTTCTGCACGCAGCAGGTGGCCACGACGTTACCCGGACGGGCGCTTGGGCGACCTTCAATTTCTGATATGCGGCTTGCCGCATCGGCAATCCGTGGGCCGCGGCCTGACATTGGTACTGGCTGCGTTCTGTCATCCGGGAGGCAGAACCCCATGGACCTGTCAGAGATGTGCGGCGTTGGGTGCCCCTGGCGGGAGATCGCCGTGGCGCTGCGCGCTTGGCGATGATGCCGGCAACGCCCGCCAGGGTATCCCAGATGGCTGTGATGGCGTAACAACCCCCGCCAACCCTGGCATCCCTTACGGCACGCGAACGCCCGCAGTGCCGTCCGTCACAGAAGGACCAGAAATAATGAGACACGTTATTGCCGCATTGCTGACCGCGATGGGCGTCGCCGCCTGGGCGGGATCCGCCGCGCTCGCCGCACCCCAGCCCGCGCCGAAAGGCGCTGAAGTGTTCGTCCGGGCCGAACTGCGCGCGACCGTTGAGAGTGTCGATATGACAGCGCGTCAAGTGCTGCTGCGCGACGAAGCGGGCAAGCTGGAAACCGTCAAGATCGGTCCGGAGGCGCGCAATCTTGGGCAGGTCATGCCCGGCGATCACGTCACGGTCGCCCTCAACCTGGGCGTCCTTGCACAACTGGCGCCCTCGGACGGCACCGGTCCGGTTGTCGCGCGGGCGGAGTTTGCCGGACGCACCCCGCCGGGTGCGAAGCCGGGCGGCGGGGTCGGCGACGCGCTGCGCGTCCGGGTGCTGTTCCACAGCTACGACCCGACGACCAAGATTGTGACCTTCACGCTGCCGTCCGGCACCACAGCGGCGCGGGAACTTCTGACCCCGGAGATGCAGACATTCGCCTCTGGCCTGAGATCCGGCGACAAGGTGGATGTGACTTTCGTTCGTGTCGTTGGCATCGCCGTCACGTCCGCGAAGTAGCGATACGGCTCAAGTCACCATGGCGGGCGAGGGCGCGCCATGGTGATACGCGGCGCGGCGCTTGGCCTGCGATCGTTGTGTCTAGGTGGCGGGGCGGTGGCCTGGAGTCCGGGTTGTGACACGACCCTGCGCACCGTGGGCGCGGCCTCTCCCACGCCGCCGCCCTGCCGCGCGGCGAACCCTGGATGACAGCGGCGCCCTGAGCCTCTATGTCCAGCGTCGGCGCTCCTGACCCCTGGCGGAGGCGCCCCACCCCTGACCCCGACGGACCATGACCGACACGCCGATCGCCCATATCCGCAACTTCGCGATCATCGCCCATATCGACCACGGGAAGTCCACCCTGGCCGACCGGCTGATCCAGGTCACCGGCGCGCTGAGCGACCGGGAGATGACCAACCAGGTCCTGGACAACATGGACCTGGAGCGCGAGCGCGGCATCACCATCAAGGCGCAGACCGTTCGGCTGACCTACAAGGCCAAGGACGGGCAGGTGTACGAGCTGAACCTGATGGACACGCCGGGGCACGTGGACTTCGCCTACGAGGTCTCGCGCAGCCTGGCGGCGTGCGAGGGCAGCCTGCTGGTGGTGGATGCGTCCCAGGGGGTGGAGGCGCAGACACTGGCGAATGTCTACCAGGCGATCGACGCCAACCACGAGATCGTGCCGGTGCTGAACAAGATCGACCTCCCGGCGGCCGAGCCGGAGCGGGTGAAGCAGCAGATCGAGGACGTGATCGGGCTGGATGCGTCGGACGCGGTGGAGATCAGCGCGAAGACGGGGCTGAATATCGAGGGCGTGCTGGAGGCGCTGGTGACGCGGCTGCCGCCACCGCGGGGAGATGGCGGGGCACCGCTAAAGGTGCTGCTGGTCGATAGCTGGTACGACCCCTATCTGGGCGTGGTGCTGCTGGTGCGGGTGAAGGACGGGCGCCTGAAGCGCGGGCAGCGCATTCGCATGATGTCGACCGGCGCGGCGTATCAGGTGGAGCAGGTCGGGGTGTTCTCGCCCAAGATGATCCCCAGCGACGATCTGGGGCCGGGCGAGATCGGCTACATCACCGCGGCGATCAAGACGGTGGCGGATTGCAATATCGGCGACACGATCACCGACGACCGCGCCCCGACGGCCGAGGCGCTGCCGGGGTTCAAGCCGTCGATCCCGGTGGTGTGGTGCGGGCTGTATCCAGTGGATGCGGATGATTTCGAGAAGCTGCGCGAGAGCCTGGGCCGGCTGCGGCTGAACGATGCGAGTTTTCATTACGAACCGGAGACGTCGGCGGCGCTGGGGTTCGGGTTCCGCTGTGGGTTCCTGGGGCTCTTGCATCTGGAGATCATCCAGGAGCGGCTGACGCGCGAGTTCGATCTGGATCTGATCGCGACGGCGCCGTCGGTGGTGTATCGGGTGCAGCTGACAAACGGGACGGTGCAGGAGCTGCATAATCCGGTGGATATGCCGGATGGGAGTGTGATCGATCACATCGATGAGCCGTGGATCCGCGCGACGATCATGATGCCGGACGATTATCTCGGTACTGTTCTGAAATTGTGCAGCGATCGGCGTGGGGAGCAGGTGGACCTGACCTATGTCGGCAATCGAGCGATGGCGGTGTACCGGCTGCCATTGAACGAGGTGGTGTTCGACTTCTATGATCGGCTGAAGTCGGTGTCGCGCGGGTATGCGAGCTTCGATTACCAGATGGATGGGTATGCCGAGAGCGATCTGGTGCGGATCTCTATTCTGGTGAATGGCGATCTGGTGGATGCATTGAGCTTCATTGCGCATCGATCGGCGGCTGAGGCGCGTGGGCGGTCGATCTGCGTGAAGCTGAAGGATCTGATCCCGCGGCAGTTGTTCAAGATCGCGGTGCAGGCGGCGATCGGTGGGCGCGTGATCGCGCGCGAGACGATTAGCGCGTTGTCGAAGGATGTGACGGCGAAGTGTTACGGTGGTGACGTGACGCGCAAGCGCAAGCTGCTGGAAAAGCAGAAAGAAGGCAAAAAGCGCATGCGGCAGTTCGGTAAGGTTGAGATCCCACAGTCGGCGTTCCTGGCCGCGCTGAAGATGGACGGGTAAATCACGCTGCGAGGAGCGCAGCGACGCAGCAATCTCGATGAGAGGGCACATCGGCCGTTGGTGCCACGTTGGCGCGAGATTGCTGCGTCGCTGCGCCCCTCGCAATGATAGGGCTACGGGGTGCGCATGAGTTCATTTCTGTTCAGTGGCGGCCGGTTGCTTGATCCGCGGTGTGACGAGTTGCTCGACGGCATCGAGGTGCTGGTTGAGGGCGACGTGATCAAAGAGGTTTCCGATCGGCCGATCACGTGCGTGTCGGCACAGCGTATCCCGATTGGCAACCGGACTCTGATGCCGGGGCTGATCGATGCGCATATCCACATTGTGCTGACCGAGGTGAATCTGCGGCTGCTCGCCGATGTACCGCTGACGCTGCTGACTGCCAAGGGCTCGGTGCAGATGCGGGCGATGCTGGAGCGCGGGTTCACCACGCTGCGCGACACCGGCGGCGCGGACTGGGGAATCAAGGCGGCCGTTGAGCAGGGGCTGTTTGTTGGGCCTCGGCTGTTCATCGCCGGGCAGCCGCTGAGCCAGACTGGCGGGCATGCCGATCACCGTCTGCGTACGCAATCCACTGTGTTCTGTGCGTGCTGCTCTGGCCTGAACTGGACCGCGCGCGTGGCGGATGGCGTGCCGGAGGTGATCAAGGCGACGCGCGACGAGCTGCGCAAGGGCGCCGACCACATCAAGATCATGGTCTCGGGCGGCGTGGCGTCGCAGGCCGATCCGCTGGAAAGCCTGCAATACCGCATGGACGAGATCGAGGCGGCGGTGGAGGAGGCGACGCGCTGGGGCAGCTATGTCTGCGCGCATGCCTACAGCGCCAAGGCGATTGAACGCGCGGTACGCGGTGGCGTGCGCACGATCGAGCATGGCAACCTGATCGATACGCCGACGGCGCAATTGATGGCGGAGCGCGGGGCGTATCTGGTGCCGACGCTGGTGGCTTACGATGCGCTGAAGCGGCGCGGGCCGGACTATGGGCTATCGACGTACAGTCTCGCGAAGAACGAGCTGGTACTGGAGGCGGGGTTAAGGTCGTTGGAGATCTGCCGCGCCGCCGGGGTGAAGATCGGGTTCGGCAGCGATCTGCTGGGGCAGCTGCAGACCGATCACTGCACCGAGTTCACTCTGCGCGCAGGTGCGATGTCGCCGCAGGAGATCATCCGCTCCGCCACGCTGGTGAATGCCGAGATCGTGCGGCAGGAGGGCAAGCTCGGCGAACTCGTTCCGGGGGCGTTCGCCGATCTGCTGGTGGTGGATGGCGATCCGTATCGCGACCTGGGCGTGTTCCGCAGCGACGGCGGGCGGCTGGATGCGATCATGGCAAACGGCGTGTTCGTGCGGAACCGGTTGTAGCCTGCGTGGCGGAATGCGCAGCGCGTTCCGCGCTACGCGGCGGCGGTGATCCCGGGGTGTTGGCGCGTGCGCGCGGCTGCGGCGCGGCGGAACATCACGTACTGGGCGAGCAGCATGATCAGCTTGGCGCCTAGCGCGCCGATTGAAATGAACCAGGACCAAACCCACAATGGCAGCGTCAATGCCACCGCCAGGTTCACCGCGCCTAAGCCGAACATCAGCAACGCCCAGGCCTGACCGGCGCCGCTGATCAGGCTTGGCGGCAGCGCGCGTGCTGTCCCTTCGGGCAGGTAGCGCCTCATCCAGCCGCGCCGCAGCATGATGGCGCCGAGTGCGAAGTGGATGATGCTCGGCTTGGCCATGATGAAGCGCGGATCGTGCAGCGCGATCGTTGCGGCACCGAATAGCAGGCTGAGCAGCAGGCCGAACCACTGCATCGCGTCGATCGGCTGGTGGCGCAGCAGGCGCAGCAGCAATTGCACCAGCCCCGTGGCCACCGCGGCGATCACGGCGATTCGGGCCTGGCCGGTGATGGTAGCGATCGCCAGGAACACCAGTGTGGACAGGAAGTCAGCCAACAACAGGCGCGCCGCGTTGATCATGATTGCGACTCCTTCGGTGGCAGCAGCGCTTCGAGATGCGCGACATAGGTCAGTAATGCCTCGCGCCCCCGATCGGTCAGGCGGTAGAGGGATTGCGGGCGGCGGGCGACGAATTGCTTCGAGACCGTGACGTAGCCGGCGTCTTCCAGCTTGCGCAGATGCACGCCGGCATTGCCGTCAGTCGTCTTGGTGGCGTCCCGGATGGCGGCGAAGTCCGCCTCGCCGGCCCCGGCGAGGAACGCCACCATCGCGAGCCTCACGCGGCTCGACAGTAGCTCGTCGATCGCACCGTGATCGAAGTCAGTCATACCGCCTACGGCCTCAGGCGCAGCACGAGGCCGGGGCCGGCCAGCAGCAGGACATACAGCGCGGCGCTGAACGGCAGGATCAGGATGTTGCCGTGCAGCCAGAAGGCCGCCAGCTCGCCCACCCACCAGGCGGCCGCGACCCAACGCAGCCAAGGGAGGTTGCTCAGGGTCGCGCTGGCGAAGAACGCGGCACCCAGGATGCCGGCGGCGAAGGGCTCGAACCAGCCCGCGCCCATGTCGCCCCGGTAATTGCCGACAACGGCGGTCAGCGTGAGGCAGATGCCGATGCCGAGCCACAGCATACGCAGTGCGATGACCAAAGGCCGGCGCGGCGGGGCGGGCTCTTGGCTAGGCCGGCGGCGCACCACATAGAATATCCAGCCGAGCGCGAGCACCCCGAGCCAAAGCGGCCCCGGCCGCAAGGGCAACTGGCCGGTGAGGCATGCCCAGGTGCCGAGATAGCCGGCGCCGATCAGGAGACCCCACACAATCATGTCGGGACCTCGGGCGGTGGCGTAGGCGCGGCCCTGATCGAGGGCGGCACGGATCAGGGCGATGTCCGCTCGGGCCTGATCGTCTATCATGGTGTCCTCCATATCAAAGTGTTCTCTGCTAGACAGAGTTGCTCTGAAGAACAGAGTATGTCAATACCGAATCGATCGATCGGCGTTGACACCGGCAACCGGGGCGCGGGAACCTGCCGTGCGGGCATTTTACGGGCTGGAAATTGCATGACCGACGCACTGGCGCGGCTCGAGCACGCGGCCGTGTCGCTGCTGGTGGCTGTCGGGGTCGCGCTGATCGGCGTGCCGTTGCTGTTGACCGTGTATCTCAGCGTGTTCGACGAAAAGCTGATCCTGTTCCCACCGCGCGGCTACACGCTGGCCTGGTACCCGGCGATCGCAGCCAATTTCGGCGGCCCGATCTGGAACAGCCTGCAGCTCAGTGCCGCCGCGGTGGCAGGCAGCCTGCTGGTGGGTGTGCCCGCCGGCATCGGCCTGTCGCGGTTGCAGTTCCGCGGCAAGGGCATGATTAGCACGCTGCTCCTGGCGCCGATCACCGTGCCGGGCATCGCGTTGGGATTGGCGGTGTTCATTCTGCTGGTGGCGATCGACGAGCGGTTGGGCTCGTCGCTCACGGGTGCGATGCTGGGTCTGGTCCTGGGCCACGTGATGATCACCACGCCCTGGGTAGTGCGGCTCGCTCTGGCGAGCCTGGTTACGCACGACCGGGCGGCGGAGGAGGCGGCGGCTAGCCTGGGTGCGCATCCGCTGGCGGTGATCTGGCGTGTCACGTTGCCGGCGATGCGGCCGGGGATCATTGCCGGCGCGCTGTTTGCATTCGTGATCTCGTTCGAGAATTTGGAGCTGGCATTGTTCCTCAGCAGTCCGGGCGTGACGACGTTGCCCATGGCGGTGCTGCAATACCTGGAATACCACGTCGATCCGCTGGTGGCGGCGGTGGCGGTGGCGCAGGTCGCGGGTGTTGGCGTGCTGCTGGTGGTGCTGGACCGCTTCGTGCGGTTGGGCCAGGTGGTGCGGTGAGCGCGGCGGCGTTGACGCTGGATCGGCTGGTGCGGCGGTTCGGAAGCCATAACGCTGTCGATACGATCAGTCTAGAGGTCGCGCCCGGCGAGCTGATGGTGCTGCTGGGACCATCCGGCTGCGGCAAGACCACAACGCTGCGGTTGGTCGCCGGGTTCATCACGCCGGATGACGGGGATATTCGGCTGGACGGACAAAGCATCGTCACGCTGCCGCCGCACAAGCGCGACATGGGCATCGTGTTTCAGAGCTACGCCCTGTTCCCGCATCTGAGCGTGGCGCGGAACATCGCGTTCGGGCTGGAGATGCGCCGCATCAACGCGGCTGCCACCGCCGCGCGGGTGGAGGAGATGCTACGCCTGATACGGCTGGAGGCGCTTGCCGCGCGGCTGCCACGGCAGCTCTCGGGCGGGCAGCAGCAGCGCGTGGCATTGGCGCGCGCGCTGGCCATCCATCCGAAGCTGCTGCTGTTGGATGAGCCGCTGTCGAACCTTGATGCGGCGCTGCGCGCGGACATGGCGCGGGAAATTCGCCTGCTGCAACAAGTGCGCGGCATCACCACGATCATGGTGACGCACGACCAGGCCGAGGCGATGGCCATGGCCGACCGACTGGTGGTGATGCACGATGGGCGGGTGGAGCAGATCGGCGCGCCTGAGGCGTTGCATCTGCATCCCGCCACACCATTCGTGGCGCGGTTCATCGGTGGCAGTAACGTGATCCGGGGTCGGATCGATGCCGGATCGCATCTCGTCCTGGAGAACGGCGCTTCGGTGGCGCTGGTGGGCCGCTATCACGCCGCGGGGTCGGCGACCCTGGCGGTGCGGCCGGACAGCATCCGCCTGGGGTTGGCTGGCGCACCGCGGGCCCGCGTTGAAGGCGCGGTGGAGCTGTGCACCTGGCTGGGCGCGACCGTGGAACACGTGGTGCGCATCGGGCCGGAGCTGACGGTCCTGGTGCGCGGGCCGGGACTTGGTCCGGATGCGATACAGCGGCATGCGGCCGGGACGCGCGTCGCGCTGGACTGGGCCGCTGAAGACGAGTTCCTGTTTGACGGCGACGATCGTCCCCTGGCGGCGACGCCGACCGAGCCGGCTGCCACGAAGGAGATCCATCATGCCTGACCTGCCTTTGCGTCCCACCATGTCGCGCCGTTTGGTGCTGGGGGCGGCCGCCGTGCTTGCTGCGCCTGCGTTGCTGACGCACCGCGCGGCTGCGGCGGAGACCTGCGTTGTCGGCACCTGGGGCGGCGATTACGCGCGGTTGCTGCGGGAGAACGTCGACGACCCGATCCTCAGACCGGAAGGGGTGACGGTGGTGCAGGATGTCGGTGACGAGGTGCCACGCTACGCGAAGCTGGTCGCGCAGAAGGCGCTGCCGCATGGCGCGCAGGACATCTCCTGCTTCGGCGCCATCAACGGCTATCGCGCCAATGCGGCGGGCCTGGCGGAGGTGCTGGACGAAGCGAAGGTTCCGAACATGAAATACATCATGCCGGAGCTGCGCATGCCGGGGTTCATTCCGCATATCTATAGTGCGCAGGTCATCCTGTACAACCCGGCGACAGTGTCTGCGCCGCCGCAATCCTTTGGCGAGCTGCTTGACCCGAAGTGGAAGGGCAAGATCGGCCTGTCAAATCAGAGCTGGCAATGGCTGTTCGCGGCCGCCAGTCTCTACGCCACGGGCACAACCACGGATTACGACAAGGCAAAGGAGTACCTGCTGAAGCTGAGTGCCAACGACGTCCGGCTGTATCCGCAGACCGATGACTTTGCCGCGGGGTTCAAGTCGGGCGAGATCGAACTGGGCGTGATCTGGCTTGCGCGCAATTTCATGTGGCAGAACGCGGGCGTGCCGGTGAAGGCGACTTATCCGAAGGAAGGCGCGATTCTATACGTGTCCGGCATGGTGATGCCGAAGAATGCGCCGAACAAGGCCGCCGCACACAAGTACATGAACGGATTGCTGGCAGCGTCAGCGCAGCAGGGGTTCGCGGCGAACATGGGGTATCTGCCCACGGTCACCGACGCACCGCTCAACGGCAAGGTGGGCGAGCAGCTGGCATTCCCCACGCCGCGGCCGAAGCTGGTGCCGGCGGATTATGGGGTGTTGAGTGCGGCGTCGTCGGAGCTGAACGATTGGTGGTTGAAGAACATCCAGCATTCCTAGCGGAGCGGGCGGCGCGCCGGCGCAATGCCGGCGCGGCGCTGACGTTGCTGGGACCGGCGAGCCTGCTGATGCTGGTGATGCTGGTCGCACCGTTGGCGACGATGCTGCGCGACAGCATGAACAAGTTCGATCCGAACGCGCTGATGGTGGCGGCGGTGACGCCGCAGAACTATCTGCGGTTCCTGGTCGATCCGTTCTATCGCGGCGTGCTGTGGACGACGATCCGGGTGTCGGTGATCGTGACGGTGGCGTGCCTGGTGCTGGGTCTGCCGATGGCGTGGCGGCTGGCGCGCAGTACCAGCCGATGGAAGTCGGCACTGGTGGTGCTGACGGTGCTGCCGCTGTTCATCGGTACGACTACGCGCACGGCGGGGTGGATGATCCTGTTCAGCCGCGGCGGCATGCTGGACATCGTGTCGCAACGCGTGTTGCACGCGGGGCCGGTCAATCTGATGTTCACCGAGATCGCGGTGGTGCTGGGCATCATCGCGATCAATCTGCCGTTCACTGTGCTGACGTTGCAGAGCGTGTTCGAGGGGATTGATCCGCGGCTGGAAGAAGCGGCGGCGTCTATGGGGGCGCCGCCGTCTCGGGCGTTCTGGCGGATTGTGTTTCCGCTGGCGCTGCCGGGGGTGCTGATCGCGGCGGTGCTGTGCTTCATCCTGTGCATGAATGCGTTCGCAACGCCGGTGCTGTTGGGTGGACCGAAGTTCCAGATGATGGCGCCGCTGTTGTACTGGGCGTTTTCGGGGGCCAACAACTGGCCGTTCGCGGCGGCGCTAGCCTTCATCCTGATGGCGACGACGCTGGGGCTGACGGGGCTGGCGAATGTGGTGATCCCGCGAAGGTATCGGGTTGGATGACGCGCAGTCGCCGCCCGTCAGCCGGTGCGTGGCACCGGCACTCACGCCTTACGATGTTACGACAGAGAAATGGCGTGGATGCCGGGCCGGCGCTCGCCATGACGTGGCGAGGGCGCGGTGGTCGATCAGGCGTCGACCTCTCGCAGGACGTCGGTTTTCAGCGGCAGGACTTCGCCCATCCACACTGCGTGCAGCGTGTGATCGTCACGCGGGCGGCCCGATTCGGGATGCAGCAATACCGTCAGGCCCAAACGGTTCAGCATGATGAAGGGGGCGAGCGTGGGGAAGATTTCGGGCTGGAAGGCGATCTGATACATCGCCGTTGGATGCGGTCCTACTGCTACATCGTGCCAGCGGCCCATGCGCACCGTGAATCGCGCTTCCACCCATTCACGCAACCGCGCGGCGCGAGCGCGACTGTCGGCATCCGCGGGGTCGTAATAGATGTGCGCGTGATACTCGGTGATCTTGCCGACGTCCTTTGCTTCGGTCATGCACCGTCCTCCTGCAACAGGCGTTTCACATCGCGCTTCGTCACCTTGCCGTAGCCTGATTTCGGCAGCTCCGGCCAGAATACCACGCGCTGCGGCCATTTGTACTTCGCCAGCCGCCCTTCAAGATAGCACAGAATGCGCGCGGGCTCCGGTGGGGGCTCGGCGTCGGCGACCAGCACCGCGACGCCGCTTTCGCCCCATTTCGAATCCGGCACGCCCACCACACAGGCCTCGCGCACGCCGGGGCAGGAGAGCAGCACTTCCTCGATCTCACGCGGGTACACGTTTGACCCACCGGAGATGTACATGTCGGAGGCGCGGCCGGTGATGTAGACGAAGCCGTGCGCGTCCACGTGGCCGAGATCGCCGGTGTGGAACCAGCCAAAGCGGGTGGCGGCTTCAGTGGCTTCGGGATTGTTGTGGTAGCCGGCAAAGACACCCGGGCCGCGCACGCAGATTTCGCCGGTGGCATCAGCCGGCAGACGGGCGCCGCCGACGTCGAGGATCGCCACGTCCATACCGGTGCGGGGAAAGCCGCAGCTTCCGACAGGCATGTTCGCGTCGTCCAGACTGTGCAGCGTGGCGGGCAGGACGGTGATGTTGCCGGTGACTTCGCCCAGGCCGAAATATTGCACCAGCACGGTACCCAGTTTGGACAGTGCGTGTTTTTGATCAGTACGGTACATCGGCGCCCCGGCATAGATGACATAGCGCAGGCTGGAATGATCGTAGCGGTCCACTGCATCGTGCCGGGTGAGCCTCATCACGATGGTCGGCACGGTGAACATGTTGGTGACGCGATGGCGCTCGATGAGACGCCAAGCTTCCTCGCAGTCGAGGCGTTCGCTGGACAACAGCACCGTCGCCGCCCCACGCGCGATCTGCGGCAAAGCGTGCACGCCGGCGCCGTGCGATAGCGGCGCGACGACCAGAGAGACATCGTGCTCCGTGGTGCCGGGCATTAGGTCGCACAGATGATTGCAGACGACGTATGCCATCTGCCCATGCGTCAGCACGCCGGCCTTTGGCCTTCCGGTGGTGCCAGAGGTGTAGAAGAACCAGCAAGGGTGGTCGCGGTCGACATCGGCCGGGTCCGAGAGCGCCGGCCCTTCAGCGGTCAGCGCGTCCCATTCGGCGCCGATCGAAATCTCCAGCTCGCAGGCGCGGTTTGCTGCCTTCGCCGCGGCCTGATGCTCGGGAAACGTCGGATCAAAAATATGCACCGTGGCACCCGAGGATTGTGCGAGGTAGGCCACCTCGGGCGGGGTAAGGCGAAAGTTCGTCGGCACCCACACCGCGCCCAGCATCCAGGAGGCGAACATCGTCTCCAGCACCGCATTGGAATTGCGGGCGTGCAGCAGCACACGGTCGCCATGCCGCACGCCACGCGCCGCCAGCGCCCCGGCTGCCCGCTGCGTCCGGGCGGCGAAGTCTGCCCAGGTCCAGGTGGTATCGCGCCAGATCAGCGCCGGACGGTCGGGAAAGCGCCTCGCGGTCTGCAGCAACAGGTGTGCGAGGTTGCTGGTCGGGATCAGCGCAGCGGCTCCAGGATCGAGACGTAATTCGCGACCGCAGCGCCGCCCATGTTGAACACCGCGCCGCGATCGGCCGTTGGCAGTTGCATGCCATGTGGTGCCTGCCCGGTGAGCTGCATGGCAGTGATGGCGTGCATGGAGACGCCGGTGGCACCGATCGGATGCCCCTTCGCCTTCAACCCGCCGGAGGGATTGACCGGCAGGCGGCCGTCCTTCGCTGTCCAGCCTTCCAGCACCGCACGTGCGCCCTGACCCGGTCGGGTCAGACCCATCGCCTCGTACTCCAGCAGCTCAGCGATGGTGAAGCAGTCGTGTGACTCGACGAAGGACAGATCCTCCAGCTTCATTTCGGCAGCGGACAAGGCCCGCGCCCACGCCTCGGCGGCACCTTCGAAGCGGGTGATGTCGCGCTTGCTGATCGGCAGGAAGTCATTCACCTGCACCGCGGCACGGAAGCGCACCGCCTTGCCCAGGCTGCGCGCGGTTTCCTCATCGGCCAGCACCAGCGCGGCGGCGCCATCGGACACGAGCGAGCAGTCGGTGCGTTTCAACGGCGGTGCAACGTAGGGGTTCTTTTCGGACACGTTCCGGCAGAAGTCGAAGCCGAGGTCCTTGCGCATTTGCGCAAAGGGGTTGTCGACGCCGTTCTTGTGGTTCTTCGCCGCGATCGCGGCCAATGCGTCGGACTGGTCGCCATAGCGCTGGAAGTAGCTGTCGGCGATGCGGCCGAACACGCCGGCGAAGCCCGCGGGAATGTCGGCTTCCTCCTTCTGGTAGCTGGCCTTCAGCAGGATGTCGCCGATCTCGGGGCCGGAGGTGGCGGTCATTTTTTCGACACCGATCACCAGCGCGAAACGGCCGCGCCCGGCACCCAGGAAGTCGCGCGCGCCATGCACGGCGGCGGAGCCGGAGGCGCAGGCATTCTCGAACCGTGTGATCGGTTTGAAGCGCAGGTCGGGGACGTGCTGCAGCACCAGCGAGGCGGGGAAGTCCTGCTTGGAGAAGCCGTTGTTGAACAAGCTGACGAAGGTGGCATCGACATCGCCTGGCGCGATACCCGCGTCCTCGATCGCCGCGCCGGCGACACGGCCGATCAGCGACTCGATATCGGGGTCCGCCAGCTTACCGAACGGCGTGTGCGCCCAGCCGACGATGCAGGCTTCGGTCATGGCGGAACTCCTCCTTGATTGGCGCGAATCTAGTGCGTTGGCCGCCCGATGGGTAGCGCCGGCCTCAATGCAGCAGTGACAGCGTCAGCAGGATACCGGAGATCAACAGCAGAATCAGTACCATGCGCTGGAACCCGACGGTGCTGAAGCGGCGGTATAGTCGCACGCCGGCCAGCGTCGGCAGGATCGCGGCCGGCAGCATCACCGCGAAGATGCGGGCGATGCTGGCGGTGACAGTGCCGTCGACCAGGTAAGTCGCCATGGTCACGATCTGCATGCTGAGATTGAAGGCCTGGAACACCGACCGCTGCGTATCCCGCTCCCAGCCACGCAATGTGCACCACAGGGTCGGCGCCGGACCGGTCAATCCGCCGAGACCGCCCATGACGCCGCCAATCCAACCGGCCACGGCATCCCACACAACACCTGCACGCGTGATGGCCGGTAGGTGCCGCGACAGCAACATCACGGTGCAGTAGCAGATGAGGAAAATGCCCACGCCACCTCGGAACATCACCGGATCGACATAGCGCAATAGCCAGACTCCCAGCGGAATCCCAAACAACCCGCCGATAATGAATGGCATGGCACGTCGCATCTGCAGATTGCGGCCGATGGCCATGATGCCGAGTGATTGGCCAACGATGGAGCCGAACACCACCATTGGCGCGGCGAGCTGGGGTGCGAGCGACCACGACCAGACGCTCATGGCGACGAGACCGAAGGCAAAGCCCGACAGACCCTGCACGAAACCGGCAAGGCAGGTGCCAACAATGACAGAAACCACGATGTCGTATGTCACGCTGGATCAGTCAGCCGTCCAGCCGCCGTCCACGACCAGGCTTTGGCCGGTCATGTAGGAAGACGCATCGGCGGCGAGGAACACCGCGGCGCCAGCCATCTCGCGCGGTGTGCCGAAACGGCCCATTGGCACGTGATCAAGGAAGGGTTTGCCGTGCATTTCGTGTGACAGCAGCGCGTGGGTTAGATCAGTGTCGACATAACCAGGTGCAAGGCAGTTCACGCGCACACCGAGCTTCGCCCAATCGAGCGCCAGTGCCTTGGTCAGCAGCTCAACGCCGCCCTTCGAGGCGCAGTACGGCACCGACCGCGTCAGGCCGACATGGCCGGCGATGGAGCTGACGTTGATGACGGAGCCGCGCGACGCCATCGCGGCGCCGAGGTATTTGCAACACAGGAATGTGCCGGTCAGGTTGGTGTCGATGATGCTCTGCCACTCGGCGAGGCTGGTCTTCTCGACGCCGCGCCAGACCGGATTGATGCCGGCGTTATTCACCAGCACGTCGATGCCGCCGAAGGCGACCTCCGCGGC
>Ga0210386_10002525_pt1 | contig 15704 bp, 15 predicted proteins | sample IncBWH32OmetaG_FD_160091 | JGI IMG/M metagenome (GOLD analysis project Ga0210386, IMG submission 160091) | Forest soil microbial communities from Barre Woods Harvard Forest LTER site, Petersham, Massachusetts, United States - Inc-BW-H-32-O ... | reverse complement strand
CGCCTGGTATAAGCGCGCTCTACGCAATTGAACGGAAATCGCCGGATACCGTGGCCTGGGTTGTTCCACAGGTGGCGCATTGAGGATCGCTCGCCCGCGTGTCTGCCCTATACTGATTCGTCCGCGGATTATTCAGCCGCGATTGCCGTACCGCGTGCGGCCCCCGGCTGCCAGTGGATGCCCAATCGGTGTAATCCCGCCATTACGTAGTAAACTGACTTGAATGCCAGGACCGGGAACACCAGACGCCGGTTCGTCCGCAGATTGCCGGCCAGCAAGCTGATCAGAGCGTCACGCATGCGGAACTTGTTGCCTGGTGCCATGAACAGCATGCGCAGCGCGGGTGTATTGATCCGGTAGATCAGCCAACTGATTCGCCGCATCGCCGCGCGTAGCTCACGCTCCATGCGGCGCGCCATGGCCCGCGCGGCCACCTTGTCGTCGAGCCAGGTGTCGGCCACGCCGGCGCCAAGATCACCTGAGGTCATCGCCAGCAAAACCCCGCTGGAGAACACCGGGTCGATGAACGCGAAAGCATCGCCGATCATCAGATAACCATCTCCCGAATGGACGCTCGATGCATACGAGTAGTTCCCGGTGCTGACGACGTCGGAAATTAGCTCAGCCCCTTCTATTCGCGCGCGCGCGGTCGGGCTGCCCCGCAGACGGGCCATGAACAGCTCGTGCGGACTGCCCTGGCGACCCTTAAACGCGGATTGATCGCCGACAAAACCAATGCTCATCACCTTATCGGGCAGCGGAATAAACCAGAACCACCCGTCCTCAGCCAGGTGAACGGTGATGTAGCCGGCCAGCTCATCGGTGCGGGTGACTGCGCCCTTGAAGTGGCCATACAGCGCTGCGGTCTTGTGAACCTTGTTCGCCTGGATGGAACGCATCTTGCGCCCCAAGAACGTATCGCGACCCGACGCATCCAGCACAAAACGTGGCGCGTACAACAACGTCTCACCGTCCGGTCCGATGGCGGTCACCTGTGCGCGGGCACCGTCCACCCCGAACTCAACGTCTGTCACCCGCGTGCGCTCCGCCACCCGCGCGCCACGCGCCTTGGCGTTGGCAAACAGCATCGCGTCGAATTCCGAGCGGCGAACCTGCCAACTGTAGGTGTAGGCTTGGTCCAGCCCATCGGCGAACTCGAAATGCACGCTCTTGCCCGTAATGTCGGAGACGAATTCGGCACCGGGCTTGTGCACCCCGATCGCCGCGATTTGCTCGCGCAGCCCCAAGCGGTCGAATAGTTCTGTGTTCCGGGGTAGCAACGACTCGCCAATGTGGAAGCGGGGATGCGCGTCCTTTTCCAGTACCACGACATCGCGGCCACGCTCGGCAAGCAAGGCGGCAGCGGTCGACCCGGCCGGCCCGCCGCCAATCACCAGAACATCGCATTGGCAAACTTCACCTGGTGCTGGCAGTGCGGCAGTGCTGCGGGTGGCCGCAGAATAAGCAACTTCGGTCATCGGGTCGTCCTTTCTCATGCACGCGTCACGAACGGCGGATCAGGCCATGCCGCTATTGATCGAGATCACCTGGCCTGTGACATCGGCGGCTCGATCAGATACCAAAAACGCGACCAGCGAGGCCACCTCCTCGGGTGGCCGGCACGCTTCATCGGCACCGGCGCGGCGATGCCGGCTGCATCCGTCGTCGCATCCACCACGGGGGATGCACGCACGCCGGGTGCCACCGCGTTGACCGTCAGACCGCGGCCGGCCACCTCGCGCGCGAGGGATTTTGCCGCGCCGATCAGTCCGGCCTTGGCCGCGGCGTATTTCACCCGTCCGCGATTGCCCAGCAAGGCCGATACTGACGGGACCGCAACGACCAGGCCCCAGCGCGTCGCCATCATGTCAAGCAGCAACGGCCGCACCGCGGCAAAGAAACCACCGAGCGAGACGTCCACAACGCCGCGCCACTGTGCTTCGGACATCCCGGCCATCGGCACGCCATCATGCGTACCTGCGCTGTGCACCACGATCTGCGGCACGCCGGTCGCAACAACTGATGCCAGAGTGGCCTTAGTCGCCGTGAAGTCGGCTGGATCGCAGACCAACAGCTCGGCGAACCCACCCGATGCGCGAATATCCGCGACCAGGGTGACGGCACGGGCAGCCCCGGCATTGGCATGAATAAGAACGTGGAGCCCATCCGCGGCCAAACGCCGGCTGATCGCCGCGCGGAGCGGACTCGCCCCACCTGTCACCAGCGCACGTTTCATGTCCGACTGATCGACGGCATGAGCGTCATGCCACGTGCCCGTGCGGCAGAGAAATGATGGCGCGTCCGGACAGCAACAGCTCGCCCGCCTCCGTGTGCAGCTCGAAAGCGTAGATCAATCCACCTGTCTCATGATGTTCCATTCGCGCACTCACTTGTAAATCACCGATCGTCGCGTCGTCCAACCGGTCGGCGTGGAGTGACACGTCGCGCAACGCCGCCAGGTAGCCAGCGGGTTGAGCGACACCGCCGGCCGCAAGCCCGCCATGCAACGCGGCTGCCTGCAGTGCATATTCAACACCGCAGGTTGCCGCCAGGCGGCCGGCGCATCGCAGCGGATTTTCGGGGTTCAAATGCGACCGTGTCCAACAGGTGATAAAATTGTCTCCCCACGACCTCACGCCGTCCAGCAGCACCATCCGGCCGCTATGCGGGACGAGTGCCGCGATGGGATCCCGGCCGATCGCCCAGTGATCAGGGATGCAGTGATCAGGGATGCGATGATCAGGGATAGGGTGATCAGGGATGGAATGATTGATGCCGGGGCGCTGGCCCACAGCACGCTCCACCCCTGAGCGTCGCATGCTGGACCGCTCCGTGACTGCTCGGTTCCTCATGGCATTACCGTAACATCCAGGCGACCGTCGAGATACGTTAGTGCATGCCGATCTTGTACCCCACGCGCCAGCGTTTCGAGCAGCCGCAGTGCGTGAGCCGCAGGGTTTCCCGCGGCCAGTGCGCGAAGGGCCGGTTGATACGGCACCGCCGAATTGTCGGGAGGTGGCTCTGGCGCAAACTGAACTTCAATCTCAGCCATGCCGCCTTTCTGCCCTGCCGGGGCCAGTACCAGCCCCAGACCGAATGGCGCGATCAGGCCGCGCTTAGCATCCAGCGGTGCCGGCATCGGGTGATCGTAGACACACAACAGCACCGCCTCCTCATGCACCGTCACCTCGGCCATGGCAGCAAGCAGCGAAGCCGGCCAAGTGAAGTCGTGGCACGCAAGGCAGGTCACGGGCTGCCGGCAGGACGTGGCAATCGACCAGTAGCCAGCAGCGGCGTTGTGTACCGAATTGTGAAATTGCGTCGGTGATATCAGCCGCTCCTGCTCGCCCGGCTTGGTCAGGTCCGCCAGAATGCTGCCGACCACGATGCCGTCGCCGTTGCCACTGCCGAACACGCTGCGCAGGCGGTCCAGGGGCAGGCCGGACATCGCAGCCGCTTCCCCCGCCACGGTCAGCGCCAATCGGGCGACCGGCCCGGTACGCCGCCGTTCATTGGCCGATAGGATGGCCGGTGGCGGCGCCGGCGACACCGTCGGTGCATAATCGACTTCACCGGCGAGCACAGGTTGGCTCGCAGGCCAGCCCTCCAGCCCCGGACCCCACACCGAGACCCCGACAATGCGCGCTGTCAAAGTGCTCACGCCACGTGGCCCAGCACGAGGCTGCAGTTGATGCCGCCGAAGCCGAACGAATTGCTGAGCGCGACGCGAATCGGCCGCTCCCGATTGGCAACGACGACGTCGGCCCGAAAGTCAGGATCGACAGCGTCTACCCCCAGACAGCCGACGAGGAAGCCTTCTGCCATGCATTGCCCGGCAATCACGGCCTCAAGAATGCCGCAGGTCCCGAGCGTATGACCGGTCCAGCCTTTGATCGAACTGCACGGCACAGCGGCGCCGAATACCTCGAAAACGGCCAGATCCTCCATGGCATCGTTCGCCCGCGTGCCGGTCCCATGCAGCTTTACCCAGTCCACCTCGGCGGGGGTCATCCCGGCGCTGCGCAGGGCCTGCTGCATTGCGCGAACCGCGCCCGCACCTTCGGGATGCGGTGCTGACATATGGTGGGCGTCGCTTGCCGCGCCCATCCCCAGCAGCGCCAGACGCGCGCCGGTGGCGTCATTGCGGCGTGGCGCATCCAGCCGTTCCAGCAGCGCAAATCCCGCCGCCTCGCCGATTGAAATGCCGCTGCGCCCGGCGTCGCAGGGTTGGCATGGGGTCGGCGAAATCAACTCCAACGCGGCAAACCCGTGCAGTGTCATGCGGCAAAGACTGTCGGCACCACCCACCACCGCGGCATCGCAAACACCGCTGTGGATCAACTGGGCCGCCTCGATGAAAGCGCGCGCGCTGGAGGCGCAAGCGGTTGACACCACCATTGCCGGGCCACGCAAGCCAAGCACCGTGCGCACATAGCGCCCCAGAGAGAACGGGTCCTGGGTCAGATCGTACTCGAACCAGGCCGGCAATGCCCCGCTCGCGGTGTCGCGCTGCCGATAGGCCTCCTCGCCCGCGGTGATGCCGGACGTGCTGGTGCCCATCACGACGGCCATACGTCCAGCCCCGTAGACGTCACGGGCCGCGCGGACAGCATCGGCAAATCCATCGGTGTGCAGCGCCATGTCGGTCAGCCGGTTGTTGCGGCAGTCGAACGCCGACAATGAAGCGGGCAGCCGATACGCCTCGACACCGGCGATGCGGCCGATCCAGCCGCCGGCGGTCGGTTCAAAATCGTTCGGCCGCAACCCGCCGCTGCGGGCGCGCAACGCCTGCACGTGGGCAGCCGCACCGAGCCCGATGGCACTGATGATCGTGCACGCGGTCAGAACAAGTGGTCGCATCACAGAACTCAACCAAACCTCTCGTTCGATCCTGTGCGAGGCACCCCGGTGGCGGGCCGTTCCCCCGCAAAAAGAAACGCGAACCCCATCGCCGATACCGCACCACAGGCTACTGTCATGCCAATGTCGCGCAGCAGTGGTGTTTGGCAAGCCGCCAGCATCCCAAAGGTGAGTAACGTCATCGCGTTGCAGGTCACCAGCGTGCGCAAGGTGCGCGCGCGTTCCTCGGCATCGAGCTGCCGGCGGGCGAAGAACAGGGCATAATCCAGTCCGACGCCGGCAACCAACTGCAACGCCACCAGATGGATGAGTGACAGCCGCGTACCCAACAACGTCAGCACTGCGACAGTGACCAGCATCGCCGCCACGACCGAGCCGAGCACGCGCAGCACCCTGGCCGGGGCGTGCAACCCGACCGCCAATGCCGCCAGCACCAACACCCCACTCCATCCGAGCCAACGCCAGGCGCGCGCGGTGTAGCCGGACAGGATGTGACTGAGCTCCGCCCGCATATCGACATAGATCGCGGCGTTCCGCGCCGCGGCCGGGGAACCAACCAGTCCGGGGTCCGCCTCCCGGTGAGTCGCAACCCCATCCGTCACAACGCCGCCATCCGCCAATGCCACCGCCAGGCGTGCTGGGTTCCGCACGCCCTGCAGCGCGATCGGGCCTTGCCACGCCGCGTCCCGGGCGAACAGCAATGGCGTGAGCCGGGCCCCGAACGGCGTGCCCGACAGATCCGCCGGCAACAGCGGCGCCATCGATCGCGACGCTCGCACGGCCGCCACGAAGGCACCAAACGCCGTCGGGCGAAATGGGAGACCAACCCTCGCCGCGTCGAGCCGTTCCGCGAGGACATCGGGGTCCGGCAGGGCGGCGCGCCTTGCCTCCTGGGTCGTCGCGCTGGGCAGCAGCCGCGCCGCTAAGTCAGCCCCGTCGATCAAACCCTCCGCCTTGAGATGATCCAGCAACGGGATCAGCGCCTCCTGCCGGCGCAGCACCGCCTGATCATCTTCCCCCTGTACCACCACGAGCTGGCCGACGTCCGGCGCCCCCAGCTCACCGCGCAACTCGGCGTCCAGCGCGCGTGACGCCGCGGGAACCGGGCTCAAATTCTCCAGATCGTCCTCCCAGGCCGGCCCACCGCGGGCGGCGAGCCATCCCGCGGCGAGCACCACCGGCAGCAGTCCGACAAGGCGCCAGCGCCGGAGAGCCTCGATACGACCCAGCCAGGCGGCACTGCCAGCAGCGACTGGCGCAAGATTCGCTGCCACCACCAGAGGCGGCAGCACAAACCAGGTCACCATGGCCGCCGTTATCAACCCGATCGCGGAGAATACGCCAAGCTGCGACAGGCCCGGGAAGCCGGAGAACACCATCGCGGTCAACCCAAGAGTGGCGGTGATTACCGCGAGAATGAAGGCTGGCCCGATGCGCGCCCGTGTGGCCGCGGCAGTTTCACCGGACTTGCGGTGGCCGATCATGAGCACGGGATAGTCCACCGACACGCCCAGCATGGTGACGCCGAAACCAAGCGCTACGCCATGCACCGCACCGAACACGATCTGCACCACAAGCGCTGCCACGGCGATGCTCGACACCACCGGGACGGCAATGGCCGCGATCACCAATGGCGAGCGGAAACGCCACCACAACAGCAGTATCACCAGCAGGGTCGATACAATCGCGATGCGGTGCACGTCCGTGCGCATGGCGCGCGCCGCGTCGCGCGCGAACACCGCGGGTCCCGCCTCCAAAAGTCGAGCCCCTCCAGGGTTTGCCGTCGCGAAAGCATGCTCGATCGCCGCCGAAGCGGCCTCCTGTCCAGGTACGTCCATGCCCCCCGCGCGGGTCCTGGCCAGCAGCAAGGCGCGATCGCGATCGGGGGCAAACCAGGCGCCGTCGATCGTGCGGATCCGGCTGGGGCCGATCCAACTGCCCATCGCCGCCAGAAACGCGCCCGGTGGATCGCGCAGGCCGTACCGCACCGCGAGAGGCGCGGCCGATGAGCGCAACTGGCCGAGCAAGCGCTCCAGATCCGCATGCAGCGCCGGAACGGTAAACGCAGCTTCACTCGTCGTCGGAGACAACAGATATCGATGCGCGAACAGCAGCGCCTCGTCCTGCTCTGAAATGGCGGCCTGGCCGCCGGCGACCACGGCGAAAAGCCCCGATCGCGTCAATCCGCCCGCCACCGACCGACTGATCCTGGCAAGCTCCGCGACCGGGGCGCCATCGATGCCAATCAGAATCAGTCCGGTCGCCGATCCCTCCCGCGCTTCGCGCAGTACCAGGCGTGCGGCCGGGGTCTCACCGGCGGGCAGGAACGCCAGCATGTCGGTGTGAACCTCGATCCGCGACAACACCCCCACCAGCAGCACGATCGCGACGCCCAGTGCCCCCAGCACCGGTGCCGCCTGCCGCCACGCAACCGCGCGTTGATGTCCCCGCTTCATCAGCGTTGAGGTCAGGGCTCGATCGACATGTATTGGGTGTCGCCGTTGGCCTGAACCAGCAGCACTTCGCGCATCGTCGGGCCACTGCCGCTGATGCGGACCTCGATTAGCAGTTTGGCGGCACGCGGGTCGATGGGAGTAAGGTCGAGCCGCCACGCCGCCTTGGTGCCGCGCACGGCGACCTTGAAGGCGCGTTCGAGCGCCGCGGTGTCGCCGGCAAGTGGGCCGCGCATGGCATCCACCAGGGCGCGTAATTCCGGCTGGGCGGCAAGATCGGTGACGTGGGTCGGCCCGCCGGCGACGGTTAGCGACAGCCGGTCGCCGTCGACAACCAGGCGTTCGGCCTGCGGGGCGTCGGTGATCTTCTCTAAATGGTCGGGCCGGCGATAGAGCAGATGCCCGGTGCTTTCCAGCGGCTCGGTGAGCGCGGCAAAGCGCCTCTCCTCATGGAATGTCGCCCGACGCTCGGCCACCGAGCCCATCATCGCCATCAACTCGGCAAGTCCGATTGGGCTGTCGGCCGCAGGGTCAGGACCCGCTCGGGCGGGCTGCGCCGATGCCGGATCGCTCAGCGCAGGGAGCGACGCCAGCACGCACATGATCAGCAGGAACCAGGCCAGCAGGAACGGGGCGCGCACCATCCGGGTCGCGGTCGGCATCGTCTCCATGCTCCCAGAACGCAAAAAAGTTGAACCAGTTCAAGGGGTAAGCGCGACAGTCCCGTTCCAGGGCAGCGGCGTAGCGCGCGACCACGGCACGCAGATCGTCTGTCCTGGTAGCGCGGCGCAATACCACCCGGTCGGCGAAATGTGCGAACCGGACGGCATAACATTGCGGCCCGGTTCGTACCCCGTGAAACAGAACGACAGGCACGTCGAGCATGGCGGCCAGGACGAACGGCCCAGCCGGAAACAGCGCTGTGCTGCCCAGGAACGGCACCGCGACCCGACGCTCGTCTGCGCGATAGCCGGCCTCCCCTGATGTGACCGACCGGTCGGCCAGGATGCCGACAATTTCGCCGCGCGCGATGCACTCGCGCACGCGCAGCATGCCTGAGGGTTCCCCGATCTCGATGACGTTCTGGTGCAGCTCGGGGTTCAGCCGTTCCAGCAATCGGGTCAGGGCGCCCCGATTGCGTCGGAACATCAGCGCCCACACCGGCACCGGCGCCTGTGCAGTGAGCGCGCGCAGCACCTCGAAGCTACCGAGATGCGCGCCCAGCAGAACACAACCCTGGCGACGCACCATGATGTCGTCCATCACGTCCAGGCCCTCGGTGGTGATATGGAACCCCTCGGTACGGCCCGCCAGCAGGAACACACGATCGAGAATGGCGCAGCCGAAGCTGTGGAAATGCCGCGACACGTCACGCCATTGCGCCGATCGGCCAAGCACGCGTCCCAGATAGGCGCGCGATGCGTTCCGCGCAGCGCCCGAGGTCGCCAGGAACCACAGGCTGATCGGGGGTACCAGCCACCGGCTCGCCCGTGGCCCGAGGCGCAGCACCAGCCACAGCATGGCGCTGACAAGCACGAAGCTGCCGCGTTCCGATCGCGCCGCCCACTCGCTCGACGCCCTCACCCGTCGGACCCAGGCGGAGCGGGGCCAAGTAGGATGCTGCCGTGCAGCACCACTTGCGTGGCCACGCTGCAGCTAAAGGCGATTTTGCGGTTGCCGGTCTCACGCCACGACATCGCCACACGCTGCCCTGGCAACACCGGGCGGACAAATTTCACGCTCGGCATGCCGACGACCACGTGGCCGGGATGCCCTGCCAGGATGAGCGCGAACGTTTCATCGAGCAGGACCACACCGGGCACGATCGGACCACTTAAGAAATGACCCGGCAGGCATGGGTGATCCGCCGGTATCGCAAACGACCCGCCGGCCTGCATGTCGCCCCGCATCAAGCCTCGCTGGCCGGCGGGTCTTGTGCCGCCAGCCGCAGCAACGCCTCGCGCGACAATTTGCCCACCTCATTACGCGGCAGAGCGGGCACCAGGATAACGCGGCGTGGCAGGAACAAAGCATCCAGCCGCATCCGCAGATCACGCAGGATGCTGCTCGCACTGCGCTCAGGCGCCACCACGACCGCTATCAGCCGCGCGGTCGGTTGCTGATCGAGATTATCTGGCACGACGAATGTACCGTCGATCACGCCGTCCAGCCCAACGAGTACGCGGTTGAGTCCAGCCAACGAGGCGCGATGGCCGCCGAGCTTCACGATGTCGGTACGCCGGCCGATCAGGCGAAACTGGGTTTCGTCAAGCCGCTCAACGTTGTCGGCGAGCGGCACTTGTGGCGCGAACGGGGCGGTCACAGCGACCATTTCATCCCCAGCGTCAGCGGCCGCGTCGTCGGAAACCAGGCGCACCGCCGGATACAGATTCCAGCGATCACCCTCGACGGTACGTCGGCTGGCGATGGACCCGACTTCGGTGGCGCCGAATATCTCAAGCACCCGGGTTTGCCAGCGCGTCTCAGCCGCCGCAGCCAGATCAGCCTCCAGCGGTGCTGTCGCCGAGATGACCGCACGGAGTACGGGCAATCTGGCGGCCGCGCGGAGCAGCCCACCCATCTGCAGCGGCGTGGTAACCAGCACCCGCGGTGCTGGCACCGCCTCGAGCGCAGCCTGGACATCGGTGGGATAGAACGCCGCCCCACACCAGCTTGCGGCCGGCGCATGCAGCGGCAGCAGGACCGTGGTCTCGAAGCCGTACATGTGCTGTGGCGGCACCGTGCCGACCACGGCAACGGGATCGGTCATGATCAGGCCGAACTGCGTTGCCGCCGCACGGCTGCGCTCGGCCAGCGCACCCCATGATTTGCAGTGCGGCGTCGGCGCGCCGGTGCTGCCCGAGGTGAAAACGATGGCGGCAAGCTGATCGGTCGGGATCCCCGGATTGGGTGGGTCGTCACTTTGCTGCGCGCCGCTGCCGCCCGGCCTGGTATCGATGACATGGACCGGCAGCCCGGCAGTCGCGGCCGCATCGCGCGCGGCGCCCGCCTCGTCGGTCACGATGTAGCTGTCTTTGTAGGTCTCCGCCAACATCCCCAGCCCGGCCGCGGACCGGTCACCAGTCAACAGGCAGGGGGCTCCACGCAGCACCGAGGCCGCAAACGACACCGCGAAAGCATAGCGGTCCCGGCATTGGTTGATCATGTGCCCGTGCGCGGGGAGCGTCGCCGCCAGGGCGTGGCAGTGCCGCAGAAACGTGGCGGCGTCGACGGCCGTTTCGCCGCGGTAGAACAGCACCGCGTTCCCGGGCCGCTCGACCAGGCGAAAGGTCGGGTCGGTGCTCAAGGGGGGGCGGACGGCGTGGATTGCAGCGTGCCCGCCCGATGCGCCTCGATGTGCCGGGACAGGCTGGCAAGCGAAGCAAAGATCTGCAGGTTCCGCTCGTCATCGGAGCGCAGTTCGATGCCATACGCGCGCGACACCGCGAGCGCCAGTTCCAGCGCATCGATCGAGTCGAGGCCAAGCCCTCCGCTGAACAGAGGCTCGTTCGGGACGATCTCGTCTGGCCCCATCTCCAGCCGCAAGGTTGTCACGATCAACTCAGCCAGCTGCCGCTCAGCACAAGTCTGATCGGGCGCCGTGTTGGCCTGGAGGGGCATTGGTGCGTTCATGACTCGCTCACCGACGAACCGTTTTTGTCTACTGACAAACGCGCCAGCCGGTTCAGTGGTTGCATCCAGGCGGTCGCCGTTGGGCGGTCATCATCACCCGGAATCGTACCAGCAACTGGCATCGGATCACCCCCAAAATCAGAGCCGGCGCGCACGCCCGAAAGGTTACAGGTGCGGCTCTTCCCGGAGTATGAGGAAATCTCACCGGCCCGGGAAGTGTGTGGGCGACGGCGGCTAACCACCATATCGTTATCGGGGCGGTGCGGCAGAGGGCAGATTCGGAAACTACTCAGCGTCGCGACAAACAGGTTGTGGGCCTACAATCCGCGGTGATCGAGGCTGCCGCCTTCTCAACGGCCCAGTCCGCTTGATCAAAACGTCGTGCCTGGATCAAACTTTGGAGACCACGTGCCAGCCATGAGCGACCGAGGCCGCCGCTTGACGCGTGCGTTGACAATTGCCCTGGTGATCGTCGCCGCGGCCGCGCCGGTGGCCAATCATATCGTTGTGATGACCGGACACGGGGTCGGCATAGCGGTGACGCTGGGCGTGCTGCAGGCGATCGCCGTAGGTGTCATCATCGCCGGCGTCGGTGGCGCCGGCCACCACTGGCGCCTCGCCCTGCTGGCGTCCGCCGCCATGCTCACCGTTCTGGTCCTGGGCCTGTTGCGCTCGCCGGTCTTCGGTCTGCGTCTTGCCGCGGGGTCGTCACATACGCTGCTCTACGCCAGTTTGCTCGCGGTGTTCGCCGCCACGTTGCTGCCCGGACGCACGCCGATCATCACCGTCGTGGCGCAACGGCTGAACCAGCGGTTCCACGCCGGAATGTTACGCTACACGCGCCATGTGACCATCGCATGGTGTATCTTCTTCGCGGGGCAGCTCGTGGCCTCGCTGCTGCTGTTCTGCTTCGCGCCGGCGCGCTGGTGGTCGCTGTTCATCAGTGGCCTTAATGTGCCATTGGTGGTGCTGATGTTCTTGGGCGAATATGCCATTCGCAGGCGCCGGTTCCCGGAGAGCACCGATATGGCGACCATGATCCGTGGCTATCGACAACACCACGCGGCGCTCGCAAGGCACGGCGCCGGAACACCAAGCGAGGCCGCCGCGCCACCCAACGATGGCGATTAGTCCGGACATGGATCTATTTGCGCGGCGGCCTTGGGCCGGCTCCGGCCCAAATGCGGTGCGCCGCGATGGTCGAGAGCGTCCGCAGGCGCGCCATCACCCGGCACAGCAAGCCGTAGATCAACCGCACATGCATCCAGCCCAGCAGAAGATTGTCGCGACCGTAGCGGAAATGCGAGACCCCCCCCTCCTGCGCCGACAGATAACGCACCGGAACGTCCACGTTGATCGGATGAATGCCAGCCCAGCACAGGCGGACCGCGGCTTCCGGATCGAAGTCGAAACGCCTCATCCACCTGGTCTGACGCATCACCTCCAGCAGCGGTCGCACCGGATAGACGCGAAAGCCAAACAGCGAATCGCCGACGCCAGCCCATCGCGTTTCGACATCGACCCAGAAATTCGACAGACGCCGCCAATAGACGCGCTCAATGGGTGCATCAGCACCGAACAAGGGTCGTCCCAGCACCATCGCGTTGGTGCGTGCCGCCGACATCGCCATCAGCTTGCCGATGTACGCCGGCGGGTGCTGACCGTCCGAATCCATCACCAGTACATGGGTAAAGCCCGTCGCGTCGGCGCGATCCAGTGCGTCCAGTACCGCGGCGCCCTTGCCGCCGTTGTGACCACGATCGATAATCGTGAGATGAGGATCGCTTGCCGCCAAATCATCGAGGGTCGCCCCCGACCCATCAGTACTGCCATCCAGCACGATCCAGACGGGTGCCCACGCGGCCAGGGCCTGGCCTACGGTTTCGCGGAGCAGACGGCCGGTATTGTAACTGGGTATCACCACCACGTGCGTGCGCGACGGGTTCACCTCGCGGCGGCCTGATCCAACGGCCGCAGCCGTATATTGTCGCGTGTCATTGTCGTCAGCCGCGCGAGCCGCGCTTCGATCGTGACGTCCTCCTTGGCCACAAAGGCGTAGAACTGGCGATAGAAATCGGTGAAGCGTTGCCGCGCCTCCGGGTCGCGGAATTCCTCGCGTGCAAGCCAGGTGCTGAGCGGGCGGCGCTCGGCGCCGAGCCGATGGAACAGCGCAGCGAAATATCGGAGATTCTGCTCGATATCGAAATAACGGGGGTGGCTGAATATCTGATCGAGGCGTGCCTGATAACGCCCCGTGATCGGGTCGTCGTAGAACAGCATACCAAGATTGGTGTCGTAAACGTCATTCGGGGTCTGCGGCGGGCGCGACTCCACCACCGCGCCCGGTTGCCATGGCAGCCGGTCAAACTCCGCGAGAGATCGCGCCGCCGTGGGGTCATGGTAGATCGCCAACAGATCGAGATCCGGCGGATCGTTGACGCGGAGCACCAGGTTGACGAAGTCGTTCTTCGGCACCGGGAAGTCGAAGATGGCGAACAGCAGTGGCATGTCGATCGGCCATTCCGGCCACACCCCGGCGGCCGCGAGGGCGTTGTGGGCCAGATGGATGCAGTTGTCCTGGAACACACTCCACTCGAAGGTCGCCTTCCCCTCGCGGTACGGCGCATTCTGCGCATTGAGAAACGCGATCATCCGCTCCATCTGCGTACGGTCGACCGGTACCCTGGCGCAGAACCGGCCGCGACCAAAGCTGATGGCATAGTCGGTCGCGATAGATACCTCGTATTTCCAATCCTCCTCTGATACGTCAGCGGGCTTGTCGTCGAACACCTCCTTGTGGAACTTGATCGCGCGGTAGATGCCAAGTTGTTTCGCTGTTGCTTTGGCGCGCAGGTAATCCGCACGGGTCAGCCCATGGTTGGGCGGCAGGCCACCATCGAAGAAGAATGCCCGACCGGGCACGGCGACCCATTTGGCATTGCTGAAATGCGCGTTCATGCTCAGACCGACGCCGTCGAGCCGGCCATCGTCTGACCGAGCGCTTTCATCCCCGGCCCGCTCGCTTGGATCGCAAAGACGCAGCACCGGATATGCCGTTCCAGAATCGCGGCAGGCGCCGTTGAGATAGAACACCGAATGACCGCCGGGCTGACCACGAATGTCCGCGCCGAAGCCGACCTTCTTGTCGATCTGCGACACCGCGCAGAATTCGGCGTAGTATGGATAAAGCGCGGTGTAGAGGGTTTCGTTGCCGCCGTCGCCGGGTCGATTGAAATTCTCGGCACCGCACCCTGCCAGCCAGACCACCATCATCACGCATAGACAGCGCAGCAGGTTGTTCGCGCCTCTCGCGCCCGCGGTGAACCAGGATGCGTTCGTCCCATCAATCACCAGTCGAGCCAAGCACTTATGTGTCTGCAAGTAGTGGCATCCTTCGTCTTCCCGGCATCGATGCAGGGCGAGCCAGTCCCTATGAGAGCAAGCCGGAGTGTCCCTGACCTCGCCAACGGCATGCATATGGCACGTCGGGCGCCCCACTTAAAAGAATGAGCGGGCGCTCGTGAGGAGGAACCCAGGAAGCGCCCGCTCTGAGGAGTACTCAGTGTCGACCGGGAAGGGCCGGGATGGGAGTCCCGGTGACTGACGGCGCGGATCGTAGATTCTGGCCAAGCCAAAGCCGCAGGTTCGGAAACTACTCAGAGGACACCGCGTATCAACGTGTGGCCGCGACCAGCACCTCGTCGCATAACCCGATCATGCGATCGTCATTGCCGATCCGATGTTCATGGCCTTTCAAGCCAGCGCATCCATTCTGACGCTATCGCCCTTCGGGCATGATTTTGGTGTGTCACGTCTCCTTCCTGGCCTGAGCGGCGAGGACGCCTACGCGCAGACCAGGTCGTTCGCCTGATAGGTCTTCGGCGGCAGCAACGTGGCGCTGCTGCTCGGCACCGTGCCATGGCGGACGGGCCATGACCGACTGCCTCCGGCCGATGGCGGAACTGGTGCCGCGCGCAACGCCCACGGTCCTACTGGACAAGGTCACCGCCTGGAGCACCACCGGACTGACCGCATCCCTGACCATCCGACCGGAGACGCGGTTCATGAGGCTGGGCCAGAGTGCCGGCACATATTGGCCTGGAATGGATGGCGCAGGCATGCGGCGCATTTGCCGGACTGCGGGCCAGGGAAGCGGGCGAGCCCGTGCGGCTGGGGGTTCTGCTCAGCACGCGGGATTTCAGCGCGGATCGGCTATGGTTCATCCTGGGAGGGACGCTGTTGGTTTCGGTGGCGCAGGTGTTCTTGGACGCGGGCATGGCGGTGTTCGATTGCCGGATCGACGCCGGCGACGAAACCTGCACGTGCGCCCGGTTGACGGTGTTCCAACCCTCGGGTGATGGTACCGGCACGATTTCGGCTACTGAGGCGGAGCGATGAATCCGGAGCGGACGATCCTGGTCACCGGTGCCAGCAAGGGGATCGGCCAGGCGATCGCCCTGCGCCTCGCCAGAGATGGTTTCCGGGTCGCCGTGCACTGCCACACCGATACCGCGGGCGCGCGCGCGACACTGGACGCCATCGCCACGGGTGGCGGTGACGGGCGCATCATGTGCTTCGATATCGGTGACCGTGCGGCGTGCCGGACGCATATCGAGGAGGACATCGCAACGCACGGTGTTTATTACGGTGTGGTGCTGAACGCCGGCATCACCCGTGACGCGGCATTTCCGGCCATGGAAGACACTGACTGGGACGCGGTCCTGGGCACCAATTTGGATGGGTTCTACAATGTGCTCC
>Ga0210386_10002522_pt1 | contig 15724 bp, 11 predicted proteins | sample IncBWH32OmetaG_FD_160091 | JGI IMG/M metagenome (GOLD analysis project Ga0210386, IMG submission 160091) | Forest soil microbial communities from Barre Woods Harvard Forest LTER site, Petersham, Massachusetts, United States - Inc-BW-H-32-O ... | reverse complement strand
CGCCGATACGTGTAAAAATCCGGTCCGTGATTGGCAATCGCGCCTGATCCGCCGGAACAAACGAGCCCATCTGCGCCATCAGAATAATCAAAGCGGCCTGCCGCAGATAGGTGGATTTCCCGCCCATGTTCGGGCCCGTAATCAGCAGAATTTGTTGCATGGAGTCATCCAGAAATAAATCGTTGGGAACGAACCGTTCGCCCTTTTGCTGCAGCAATTGCTCAATCACAGGGTGACGCCCCGCGAGGATCATGATCTGCGTGTCGTCAATGAATTCAGGCCGGGTGTAATTCCGCGAGGCAGCCAGTCGCGCGAAATTTCCCAGCACGTCCAGCTGAGCGATTGCCATACCGGTGCGCCGCAGGCGCGACGCCTGTTCGCCCACCCACAGCCGCAGTTCGCTAAACAGCCGTCGCTCAATATCCGCGATGCGTTCGTCCGCGTCCAGAACTTTGCGCTCGTAGTCCTTCAGCTCCGCGGTCGTAAATCTTTCCGCATTCACCAGCGTTTGCTTGCGCTCAAAATCGTCCGGCACGTGATGCAGATTCGCTTTGGAAATTTCAATGTAGTAGCCGAACACCTGGTTGAAGCGAATCTTGAGCGACCCAATTCCCGTGCGCTTGCGCTCTCGTTCTTCCATCGCGGCAATGATTTGTTTTCCATGCTGTGAAAGTTCGCGCAGCTCATCCAATTCCTTGTCGCAGCCGCGTCGAATCACGCCCGGGTCGGAAGCGAGAGCCGGAGGATCGTCGGCCAGCGTCAATTCAATTCGTTCGCGCACATCCGCCAGCTCGTCCATTTCCATGTGCAATGCAGTGAGACGTTCGCACGAGCAATTCGATAAATATTTTCGCAGAAGCGGGATGCGCGACAAGGATTGTTTGAGCCCGAGCAGATCGCGCGGCGATGCCACGCCGAGCGTCACGCGCCCCGCGAGCCGTTCCAAATCCTGCACACCCGAAAGGTTGTGGCGAATCTCTTCCCGCAGTACTGTGTGATTCTTCAATTCAGTAACAGCGTCAAGCCGCGCATGAATCTCGTCGCGATTCACCTGCGGGCGTAAAATCCATTGCCGCAGCAGCCGCGCTCCCATGCCCGTAGCCGTTTCATCCAGTGCCGTCAGCAGGGTGGGCGAAGCGCCTTTCACGCCATCTTCAAAAAATATCGGCGCTACGAGTTCCAGATTGCGCACTGTAACAATATCGAGCACCAGCGCATCCGCTTGCTCGTAATACCGTACCTGCTCCAGATGCCCGAGCGCGGCGCCCGAACGATTCCCGTTTTCCGGGTCCATGGCCGACGTCTCTCGCAAATAATGAACCACGGCACCCGCTGCGGAAACCGCATGCGGATGGCCGGAAAGCCCGAATCCATCGAGCGTCGCCACGCCAAACTGCTCCCGCAGCACCCGCTCCGCATAATCCGCCCGAAAAACCCATTCATCGATCCGCGTTTCGACCCCTTCGCGAATATCCGGCCGCGATCCGGGAGCATGGGGAGCCGATTCCGATTCCGTTCCCGGCGCGCTGAACAAACTGGCTTGCCGCGGAATCAAAATCTCCCGAGGCTTTAGTCGATGAAGTTCGTCGCGCAACTTGTCATCCGCATCTTCGCCTGAAAAGGCCGCAGCCCGGAACTCGCCGGTCGTTACGTCAGCGTAGGCAAAACCAATGGGCGTCCCGCCAACCGCGCGGGAAATGGCAGCCAGATAATTATTTTCCTTGGGTTCGAGGACGTTGAGGCTAGTCGCGGTCCCGGGAGTGATGACCCTGACCACTTCGCGCCGTACCAGTTTCTTTCCAGGGGTCGGCGCTTCCATCTGATCGCACACGGCAATCTTGTACCCCGCGCGAAGAAGCCGCGCGATGTATCCTTCCGCCGCATGGAAGGGAACTCCGCACATGGGAATCGGCTCACCGCGCTCTCGATTACGGGAGGTAAGAGTAATTTGAAGCTCGCGCGAAGCGGCTATCGCATCTTCATAAAACAGCTCGTAGAAGTCTCCCAGCCGGAACAACACGAGCGCGTGAGGATACCGCCCCTTAATAGACTGATATTGCCGCATGAGCGGTGTGGCTGCTTCTATCATGTGTCGTGGATCGCCGGTCCCGTGCGCGGTCTCCGTATTAAGTCCGCGGGGAAGGAATCTCCTGTCGGCGACAGAAAGTTATACCGCGACGCGTTCGCTCCTGTCGAGCAAGTGAAGCGAAAAAATGAATTGCGGCAACCATTTTTGGTCACATTTTGCCAACCTCCGTTCACGGAAAGGCATCCAACCGGACAAAGATTTCCGAAGAGGAGGCGCTAGAGACCTCACCTGCGAACAAAATCTGCCGTAAGACGCCGAATTGAAGTGGCATGTTCTTCTCGATAACAAAAAAGTTGAGGACTTGTGCAGTCTTTCCTTGACAAAGATTTGAACAGCGTTTACCTACTGTGATGGAGTTTTATTTGCTGTGATGAGCGCATCTGAAAAGTTAGAGCCCTTTTCGGCTAGGAATCGATCATCGGTCGCGTGTTCCGAAACGGCATGGTGTAAGGATGCCGAACCACCAGTGCGCCATGTGTTGAACGTAACTTGCAAGGGCCTCGGGTAGACCCGGATTTCTTTCCTCACCCGCGGCCGGGCCATCCTGGTTGCGGGTATCAAGTCTCAAAGTACCCGCCGAAACCGGCAAATTGAATAAATTTAGTTAGTCCAAGGGCGCGGAAGCCCGCTCTGCGCATCTGTCCTGGATATGCCCTGTTCTCGGGGTTCATCAACCTACGGAGACTGGGGAAAGGAGGCAACCATGCTTCACGCTACGGATCTTTTAGGGGGGGAAGCCTATGACCGCGACGGTCATTTCGTCGGCCAGGTCACTGAATTATTTATCGAGCCGGCTGACCAGCCTAACCGCGTCGCGCGCATCCTACTTGGCAGGGGAAAATTTCTGCCGTTAATCGTTCGTTACGATAATGTTGCCTTCGTCGCCCCCGGCGTCATCCGCCTTAACGTCGAGGAAAAAGATCTGGAGCATTACCAACCAAACGAAGCGTGGCTGGCCATGCGAAAAGATCTACTCGATCAACAGATTATTGACACGAGCGGACGGAAAGTGGTCCGCGTCAATGACATTGATATGGCCGAGCAGCGCACCAATGGCACGGTCGAAATGCGCGTCACGCAAGTGGATGTCGGCCTGACGGGGGCGGCACGGCGCCTCCTCCACGGCGTAGCTTCGCCCGGCCTCGTGCGTGGATTAACCACCAAGCTGCCCACGCGCGTCATTCCCTGGGAATTCGTCAATCTGATCGAGCCTGACCCTCTGCGGCGCGTAAAACTTCGTATCACGCACCAGAAGCTTGAAAAAATGCATCCGGCCGACCTTGCGGACATCATGGAAGACTTGTCTCCCAACGAGCGCCAGTCGATCATCGCCTCGCTCGATGAAGAAACTGCCGCCGAAGCTCTGGCCGAGCTCGACAAACGCCTGACCACGCAGATCGTCGAAACACTGACGCCAGAGAAAGCGGCCGACATTCTCGAAGAAATGGACCCTGACCAGGCCGCAGACGTGATCGCGGACATGACTCCGGAGAAATCGCGCGATGTCCTCAGCGAAATGCCCGGCGACGAAGCCCGCGAGGTCCGCGAACTCCTTAAATTTGACGAAAATTCGGCGGGTGGAATGATGAATACCGATTTCATCTACGTAGGCGAAGCCGCCACTCGCGACGAAGTCGTCTCATGGATTCAGGAAAAAGACGTCGACCTGGAGCGCCTCGACACGGTTTTTCTTATCGACAGGGAAGCCAAATTTTCCGGCGCCGTCTCAATCGGACGATTGCTGCTCGCCGCGCCGGATGAGCTGATGGAAACTCTGAAGATGGAGCCGCTGCTTTCCATCCCGCCGGACGCCGAGGATAAGGAAGTATTTGAGTTATTCGATAAATACAACCTTCATAGCCTCGCCGTGATCGACGAACTAGGCCGGCCAATCGGAGCCATCGAAGTGGATGACGTTGTATCGCGAATCTGGAACCATTAATCGTTTAGAAGAATTTTGTAATCCTCGCTTTTGTGCGGGAAAGCAGCCTGGTCAGGTCGAATGGCCGTACTCGGAAAACCCGAAGATGAAAAGCAGGCGCAGGAAACTCCGGCGCTTGTGACTCGGTGGAAACTCGTCCCCGGATGGATTGCACCCTATCGTGCACGCCTGTCTGATTTGTCCAAGCGTACGCGTATCCTGCGTCGCCGCCTGATTGTTCTTCTCGCCGTGGTCGGTCCCGGCATCATCACCTCTAACGTGGACAATGACGCCGGTGGAATTTCCGTCTACTCTCAGGCCGGGGCGATGTACGGGTACGCGTTGCTCTGGTCCCTCATTCCAATGACCATCGCTTTGTACGTCACGGAGGAAATGTGCGCCCGCATGGGCGTCGTAACAGGGAAAGGTCTTTCCGACCTCATTCGCGAGGAATTCGGATTTCGCCCCACATTTTTTCTGATTCTCGCCGGGCTCATTGTGGACATGGGCAATGTGTGCGCCGAATTTGCGGGCGTCGCTGCGTCCATGCAGCTTTTCCACATTTCCAAATATATTTCCGTGCCATTGGCCGCGTTCGCTGTTTGGCTGCTCGTTCTTCGTGGAACATCTCGCCAGGTGGAAAAAATATTTCTGGCGGCATGCGTCTTATACCTTTCTTACGTCGTTTCCGCATTCCTCGCCAAGCCGGATTGGCTCAAGGCCGCGCATGACACTGTAGTTCCCACGCTGCACATGGACGGCGGCTACCTGTTGATGCTCACGGCTTTAATCGGGACCACCATCGCGCCTTGGCAGTTTTTCTATATGCAGGCGAGCTTTGTGGAGAAGCGCGTCTCGGCGCGCCAATATGCGCAGGCGCGCCTGGATGTGCTGTTTGGCAGCGTCAGTTGCATGGTCATCGTCTTCTTCATTATAGTGTGCACTGGGGCGACGCTGTTCGTCACCGGCCACCATGTAATTAACGACGCAGGAGACGCGGCACAGGCCCTCGTTCCTCTAGCCGGTAAATGGGCCGCCATGCTTTTCGCCTTCGGCCTCTTGAACGCATCCCTTTTCGCCGCCTCCATCTTGCCGCTCTCGACGGCTCACGTGATCTGCGAAGGCATGGGCTTCGAGGCTGGCATCGATCATAAATTTAACGATGCCCCTATCTTTTACAGCCTCTATACGGGAATGATCGTCGTAGGAGCAGCTGTTATCCTGATCCCGCGTGCGCCGCTGGAAAAAATTCTCGTTCTCTCCCAGGTAGGCAACGGGGTCTGGTTGCCCGTTGTTCTTATCTTCATGCTGCTGCTGATCAACCGCCGCGATTTGATGGGCGACTACGTCAACACGCCTACATTCAACGTTATCGCGTGGATCACAGCCGTTGCCGTTATTGCCCTTACGCTGGTTCTGGTCTACGTCACCATCCTTCATCCGAACGCCCTTCCCGGCGGAGGTTAAGTCAGTTTCTGCTGCCCGTGTGAAAAATTAGGAATCTTTGTGGGTCGTGGGCTTTAGAGGATGTGGAAAAACTCCCACCATGTCATTCCGAAGGGCGGTGTTTGCCTGAGGAATCTGCTGTTTCTTGGAAGCCGAGAAGAAAAGCAGATCCCTCGCTTCGCTCGGTTCACCGTGAGCGTTCACCGTGAACGGGATGACAAAAAGTGCTTTTTCCGCAGCCTGTTTAGCCACGACATAAGCTCTGCAAAATGAGTGCGACTTTACAGGCTGCGAAAAAAAACAACACTCTGTCATTCTGAGCGAAGCGAAGAATCTCTCCTTGTTTCTTTTCCTATACTTAAATCGAAGAGTGATTCTTCGCTTCGCTCAGAATGACAGGACAAGGCCTTTTTTCCGCGGCCTGTTTAGCCGCTGAGTTTCCAGTTTTTCTGTCTTCACCGAGATTCTTTAGCCGAAATCCGAGTACGGTCTTTCGCTGAAAATTGCTGCCCGATTCCGGATCGCTTGCCATACTTTTACGAGCCGTGTCGGACCGTTTGGAAACGCCGCTGTCCCGCGTGAACGATATTTTACTTTCCATTCATCTCAATTTAATTTTTGCCGCGTAACTATCATTGCGCATGTCGGAGCTGGAATAAGCAAGTAACCGGCCCGTCCCGGCTGGAAATCCCCGTTTAGCCGCGACATACATTTACGAATCCCAAATTTCTCTGGAGGAGAAGCTATGCGCTCGAAGTGTACCCACTTGTTCGCCGCTTTTTGCGGCATCGTCGGCCTGGTACTTGCGCTTCCTGGAGGCGCTTGGGCTCACGATGATTCCGATGATTTTTCCACCAAAACGCCCATCAAGCACGTCGTTGTAATTTTTCAGGAAAATATTTCCTTCGATCATTACTTCGGCACCTACCCGTATGCCGCGCCCAACGCCGATGGTTCGGTCTATTTCTCGCACCCGAAGGAAGACACCCCGCGCGTGAATAATCTGAAAAGCGCGGGCCTGCTCACAAATAATCCGAATGCCATCAATCCCTTCCGCATGGATCGCGCTTTCCCCAACACCTGCGATCAGGACCACGTTTATGGTGATGAACAATTTGTGTTTCACGGCGGATTGATGGACGGGTTCACGGGTACGAAGCCCGGCAGCACTGCTCTCTACAGCTGCAACGATCCGCACTACGGAAAGTTCAGCGTGATGGGCTATTTTGATGGCAACACGGTAACCGCCCTCTGGAATTACGCGCAAAACTTCGCCATGAGCGATAACCACTTCGGGACAACCTTCGGCCCCTCCACACCCGGACTCCTTAATTTGCTGGCCGGCTCCACCTACGGGGGAACCATTATGAAAAATTCGCCGGCTGGCTTTATTTCCGGCGGCACAACGTTTGGCACAGTGATCGGTGACGCCGATCCTTTTGGTGATATGTGCTCAGGCGCAACGCGCGGGCAGGTTCAAATGACCGTGAACCCCAGCGTTGGCGATCTCTTGAACAAAGCGGGAATCTCCTGGGGCTCGTTTATGGGCGGGTTCAATAGTTGCACGCAGACCACGACAGGGCTAACCGGCCTCGCTTCGAGCACCGATTACATTCCGCACCATGCCTTCACACAGTATTGGGCGTCCACCTTGAATCCGAATCACACCCCGCCTGCTAACCCCAGCTTGATCGGCACCTCTGATGGCATCTCCAATCACGAGTATGATCTCAGTTTGTTCTTCACAGCTCTTAAGGAACACAATCTTCCGGCGGTTAGCATTCTGAAGGCGCCCGCCTACCAGGATGGCCACGCGGGATATTCCGACCCTCTCGACGAACAGTTTTTCCTCGTCAACACGATCAATACCCTCATGAAATCCGATGAATGGAACGAAACCGCGGTGATCATCACCTGGGACGACTCTGACGGCTGGTACGACCATGTCATGGGTCCGATTGTTAACCAATCGAATGTCGTTGAAGACCAGCTGCTCGGCCCCAAAAATTGTGGCACTCCGAAACCAGTCGATTCACAGGGCGATCTGCAGAATGGCCGCTGCGGTTATGGTCCCCGCATTCCCCTGATGGTCATCTCTCCGTATTCCCGCAAGAACTACGTCGACCATCGTGTCCTTGACCAATCTTCGATTCTCAAATTTATCGAAGATAACTGGAACCTTGGGCGTATTGGAACCGGGTCGACCGACGCGATTGCTGGCTCCCTGAATGGCATGTTTGATTTTGATGGCCGTCAATTCGGGCAGGGATCCAGACTCATTCTTGATCCTAAGACCGGAGTGGTCGTCGATAGCAAGTAACCGCGGCTTCGGCATTTACATTGCCTGGTATCCCGATTCGTCCTCGTTTGTCGCGGGCGAGTCGGGATCTCCGTTTTATATGAAATATTTGAAAGCTTTCGGGCGGTGATGGTCAAATCGCGGACTAGATATCAGGGCTGTGTTGCGCGGTGAGAGACCCTATGTTAGCTTTTCATATGCTCGCGAAACAACTGTCCACTATTTGGGATTCGCGGGAATAGTCGCGTGAAACTACCGGAAGCCCTAAAATCCGCGGACCTCGAAGAAGAACAGCTGCTCCGTGCACTGGATGCGGACCGGCTCCCGCAGCATGTTGCCATTATCATGGATGGAAACGGTCGCTGGGCTCAGCGCAGGCACCTGCCGCGCGTAGCAGGGCATCGCGTCGGAACTCAAACCGCGCGAACGGTAATCGAAACGTGCGCGAACATCGGAATCAACGCTTTAACCCTCTACGCATTTTCCATGGAAAACTGGCGCAGGCCTAAAGCCGAAATCGATTTTCTCATGCGATTGCTGCGCGAATATTTGCGCAAGGAACTTCCCATCATTCATAGGAATAATATTCGCATGCTCGTGATTGGACGTCACGACCAGCTGCCGGACGAGGTTCGCGGGGACATCGAACGCGCCATGGAACAGACAGCAGGGAACACGGGCATGACCCTCGCCGTGGCATTGAACTACGGAGGCCGCGCTGAAATCGTCGACGCTTTTAATCGCATCCTCGATCGTGTTCGTAATAATGGCCTCGAGAACGCCGCTGTCGACGAGGAATTGATTTCTCAAAATCTCTATACCGCCGGATTGCCCGATCCCGATCTGCTCATTCGCACTAGTGGCGAAATGCGTGTCAGTAATTTTCTTCTTTGGCAGATCGCCTACGCCGAAATCTACGTCACCGAAACGCTGTGGCCCGATTTCAGCCGCGCGCAACTCTACGCCGCCCTGCTCGATTTTCAGAAGCGCGAGCGTCGTTACGGTGGTCTGACCGAAACGCGCCGCCGTGTGATGGCCTGACGCTGCGCCCGGATGTGCGGCATTCCGCGCGGCCACCCTTCAAGGCGATTAATCCCAACGCGACACTTTCAAATTATTTCCGTGTGATTGCAGGCCTGCATTGCGACAATGTAGGGACGTGGAATTTTGCGGACTAGTTCTTATGCAACGGTGCGATCATCGTTCTTTTTAAATTCGCAAAAGTATTCGCTGAAGAACGACTTGCAACTTCAAGAATAAATCGTCGATAAGGCGCATAACGGAAAGGGTCGAATGAGTTCAGGGACCGGCAAGCGAATACTGACGGCAGCCATCCTCATCCCTATCGTTGTAGTCGCCATCTGGTTCGGGCCCACGTGGCTGATCGCCATTGCTACAGCCGCGGTTGCGGTTCTGGCGCTGTGGGAATTTTTTTCGGTCGCGGAGCATCAAGGCTTTTACGCGTACCGCCTCTGGACAAGCCTTGCAGCCGTCGGAATCGTCGGCCAGCAATTTTATGCCTCTCGAATGGCCAGCGTCGTCAATCTTGGCGACATTTTAATCCGCGCCCCGCGCATCAATCTGGAAATGGTCTTGTTCGCATTTGTGTTGGGAATCGCCGCAATTTCCATAGGAACCAGCCGCCCGATGAACGAAGCCCTTCCCGCTATTTCCGTCAGCGCGGCCGGACTTTTATTTATCGTGCTGCCGTTCAGTGCAGTTGTCCGCCTCCACGGAGTTGACACTCTCGGCCCCATGCTTCTCCTCTTTACGCTGGTCATCGTTTGGGTGGGCGATTCCGTCGCGTACTTTGTCGGCCGCGGCATCGGGCGGTGGAAGCTGGCCCCGGAAGTTAGCCCCAATAAAACCTGGGAAGGCGCGATCGCAAATTTTTTAGGAGCGCTGCTGGTTGCCGCAATTTTCGGCTACTGGTCGAGAATCCCCCCGGTGCATATGCTGATTATGGCCGGCCTCGGTAGCATTGCTGGACAGGTTGGCGATCTGTTCGAGTCTGCGTGGAAACGTAGCGCAAGCGTCAAGGATTCCGGGTCCATTCTGCCCGGACACGGCGGCATGCTCGATCGAATCGATGCTTTGATCCTTGCCGCGCCCGCTGTCTGGTACTATTTTGAATGGATCGTATGGAAGAGAAATTAGAGGACAATCTTTGTGGGTCGCGGCTTCACAGGCTGCAGAAAAAGTACTTTTTGTCATCCCGTTCACGGTGAACGCTCACGGTGAACCGAGCGAAGCGAGGGATCTGCTTTTCTTCTCGGCTTCCAAGAAACAGCAGATTCCTCGGGCAAACACCGCCCTTCGGAATGACAAGGTGTGAGTTTTTCTGCAACCTGTTCAGCCACGACAAAAGTTCTACAAAGTGAGTTTGGCTTTAGCTCCTGAAGATTTACTGTTCGAAGGATTTGATATGCACTGGAGTCTTTCACTTTGAAGCAAATTGCCATTCTCGGTTCCACTGGCTCCATCGGACGTCAAACATTGTCCGTTGTGGAAGCCATGCCCGATCGTTTTGGCGTGGTCGCCCTGGCAGCCGGAAATAATATCGAAGAACTCGCGCAGCAAATATTACGGCATCACCCGGAATTGGTTTCCGTCGCCACTCCCTCCGCCGCCACGGCCCTCACGGAGCGCCTGCATGGCGTAGGCCCCGCGAAATTGCCAGAAATCCAGCATGGCGCCGCCGGAATGCTCGCCGTAGCCACGCATCCATCCGCCGCGACATTGGTCTCCGCGGCCGTCGGCGTTGTGGGCCTCGAAGGGACGTATGCCGCAGTAAAAGCAAGGAAGCAGGTCGCTCTTTCGAATAAAGAAGTCCTAGTGGCGGCAGGAGAAATTATTATGGCCGCCGCCCGCGAAGCGAATGTGGAGCTCCTCCCAGTCGATAGCGAGCATAACGCCATCCACCAGTGCCTGCGGGTAGGGAAGCACAGCGAGGTAAAGCGCCTCGTCCTGACGGCCTCTGGAGGCCCATTTCGAAAGACGCCGCTCGCGCAAATGGCCGCCGCCACTCCCGAGCAGGCCCTGGCCCATCCCAATTGGGTAATGGGGCGGCGCATCACGATTGACTCGGCAACTCTTGTAAATAAAGGATTTGAGGTCATCGAAGCGCGCTGGCTCTTTGACATGCGCCCCGATCAGATCGAAGTCGTCATCCACCCGCAGTCCACAATTCACTCCATGGTTGAATACGTGGATGGTTCCATTTTGGCACAACTCGGCCCAACCGACATGCGCATGCCCATCCAATATGCGCTAACCTACCCTGAGCGCGCAGCATCCAATAATGTAGCCTTGGATTGGCGGAAGTTGCGCCGCCTCGACTTTGCCAAGGTTTCCACGCGACGCTTTCCGTGCTTGCGACTCGCGCAGGAAGCCATGCGCAAGCTCGGAGCTTATCCTTGCGCATTTAACGCGGCGGATGAAGTTGCGGTCGAAGCTTTTCTCGCGCGCAGGATTCCGTTCTCCGCCATTGCCCAGGTTATCGAAGGCGTGATGACGCGAACTCCGCGAGTCAAAATGACGTCCATCAGCGATGTTTTGGAAGCGGATTTGGAAGCGCGCCGCATGGCGCGAGAAGAAGTAGAAAACAGGGTCGCGCGCAGCGCGGTCGCGTAAATTTAAATTGCAGTTCTAGAATTTCGTAGGAGAGTACACCGTGTCTGATTTTTTGGTGATGATTGTTTCAGTCTCTGTAGTCCTTGGCGTGATGGTCCTCGTCCATGAGTGGGGACATTTCATTGTCGCCAAACTATTCGGCGTCCGCGTCGAGATCTTCTCTATTGGCTTCGGCACACGTCTTTGGGGAATCAAGCGCGGGGACACCGACTATCGCCTCAGCGCCTTGCCGCTCGGCGGCTACGTGAAAATGGCCGGCGACAATCCGATGGAAGAGCGCAAGGGCGATCCTGATGAATTTCTATCCAAGCCCAGGTGGCAACGCGTGCTGATCGCGCTCGCCGGGCCTGCGATGAACGTAGTCCTCTCCATCGTGCTCATTGCTGGGATCTACATGCACGGCAGCAAGCAGCCTGCTTTCCTCGACAAGCCCATGATCTTGGCCGGAGTGCTGCCCGATTCCACAGCTCAAAAAGCCGGTCTTCAGGCTGGCGATCAGGTCACCAAAGTAAATGACAAATCGAATCCCACCTGGGATGAGGCGCGCCAGGAATTGATGTCCACATTACCCGGCCACAATCTCTCGATTGATGTGAATCGTGGTGGGCAATCCGTTTCGCTCTCCGTGCCCTCGGGTCAATCGCTCGAAGATATTTACGGGTTCCCCGCGGATCGCCTTGTGGTCGGGGCGGTTTCTTCCGGCATGCCGGCCGAGCGCAGCGGCTTAAAAGGCGGCGACGTAATCAGCAAAGTGAACGGAAAAGATTTAATCAGCCCGGTTGAATTTCCAACCCTGGTGCAGCAATCCCAGGGAGGTCCCATGAATCTGGAAGTCCAGAGGGGCGATCGCACGCTTCAAATTGATGTGCGCCCGCAGCAGGTCAGCGTCAAGAACGGCGTACCGCACTGGCAAATTGGTATCGGCATTCAAAGCGGTGATCTGGTCGAGCGTCGTCTGCCGTTGGGCGCGGCAATCGTCGATTCCACCAGCACAAACTTGTTGATGGCCCGGCAAATTGTTTTCGTTGTCGCCGAACTCTTCCGCGGAAACATGTCTCTCAAGCAGCTCGAAGGCCCCCTGGGAATTGCCAAAGCCTCCGGCGAAGCCGCGAAAGAAGGTATGGCGGAGCTATTCTCCCTGATGGCCATGATCGGCATGAACCTGGCTGTATTGAACCTGTTGCCCATCCCTCCGCTCGACGGCGGCCACATATTGATGCTCTTTATCGAAGGAACGATCCGGCGTGACCTGAGCCTGCGCGTCAAGGAGCGTTTCGTCACCGTCAGCATGGTGTTCCTGTTGCTGGTCTTCGCAATCGTTATGTACAATGACGTTTTGCGGCTGATTCCGCATCACTAGTTCGGATTTCACTCAACGAATCATGATCCGCAAAGAAGTGCTGTATCCGTGCGGGCCGCAAGGTTCGCGCATTTAGTAGCGCGGGCGTCTCGCCGGCAGTTTTGCGCATCTTAAGCACAATGCAAAAAGCCGGCGAGACGCCGGCGCTACCGAAGGCTCACTCAGCACCATGTCCACCACCGCACATCGAGTCTCCACCGGCGAACGCATCAACGCCCACGAGGGTCCCGGTCGCCTGCAGGAAGCTCTCACCAAGCAAGGCGTTCGCCTCACCCGTCAGCGAAAAATTATCCTCCAGGTGATGGACAGCGCCGAACGCCACCTCGATGCCGGCGCCATTCTCGATCGAGCCGTAAAAATCGATCCGCGAGTCCACCGCGTCACGGTCTACCGCACACTCGATCTCCTGAAGCGCAACGGCCTGATCGATGAACTGGATCTACTGCACCTGCGCGGCGATCAGCATTTCTACGAAAGCCACGGCCCGCGCGATCACATTCACGTCGCCTGCCTGAAATGCGGTACGGTCCGCGAATTCGAGTCGCCCATTTACGAAAAACTAAAAAAACAAATCGAAAAAGATTGCGGAATTGAAATCACGACAGCGCGCACCGAGGTAGGCGGCTACTGCGAAAAGTGCCGAAAAAAGCAGCAGTAATCATTTCGCCCGTAGAATTTTAACGAAATAAGCCGATCAGACGCGGGTCAATAGTTTCATTCCTGGCAAAAAATAAATCGAAGGGTGAAAGGCCGAAGGGTTTTCAAATCTCAAATTTGAAATTTCAAATCAGAAACAAAAATTAAGGCTTTCAAATTTCAATTCTGCAGCGAAATTCTAACCTCCTCGCACTGAACCATGCATAAGAATTTTAAATCTCAAATCTCAAATTTCAAATTTTGGATTGTGTATTAGAGCGATGAATTCGAGGATCGCGAGACAGAAATATGTAGCCTGGTTGTTCCGTCCTTCTTAATTTTCTGAATGCCAGTCACTTTTCCCTCGAACTGTGCGCCACGTTCCGTTCCGCAAAATATTTTCGCGCCGTTTCGATGTCCAGCGCAATTTGCGCGCGCAGCGCGTCCACGCCTGAAAATTTCTGTTCGTCGCGAATCCGTTGCAGAAATCTCAACTCCATTCTTCCGCCCGTCACACTCTTATCGAATCCCAAAAGGTGGCTTTCCACCGTAACTCCCGCCCCATTAAATGTAGGCCGCGTCCCCACATTTGTGACTGACGAGTACGTACTTCCGCTCAAAATCGATTCCGTCGCATACACTCCCAGCTTCGGCAGCAACTCTTGCTCCGGCGCCAGATTCAAGGTAGGGAAGAGAATCGTGCGCCCGCGCCCTTCGCCCGAGTGAATCTCTCCCGTCAGCGAAAACGGCCGACCAAGCAGCGGAATCGCCGCACTCACATTGCCGCTCGCAACTTCGCCGCGAATTGCCGTGCTCGAAACTATTTTTCCGCCCACCTCAACCGGCGGTACAATCTGCACCTCAAAGCCGGAGCACTTTCCGAATTCGCCCAGTAGCCGCACATCGCCTGCGCCGCGATGCCCAAATCGAAAATTTTCTCCCACTAATATGGCGCTCGCATGCAGCCCTTGAACCAGAATACGTTCGATAAATTCCTCGGCGGAAACCAGCGATAGCGCGTGATCGAATCGAAGCACGAGCGCCGCGTCCAACCCCAATTCCTCAAACCCCGCAAGCCGCTGCGAAAGCGTTTGAATCAGGAAAGGCGCGCGATTCGGAAGCAATACCCGCATCGGATGCGGGTCAAATGTGACCGCTGTACCTAGCTGTCCGGAAGCGCAAGCACGTTTCCGCACGGACTCCAGAATTTTCCGGTGACCCAGATGCAATCCGTCAAATGTGCCGACCGCGACGACCGTCTGTCGATCGCCGCCAATCTGGTGCGCCCAATCTTCAATCGAATTAAAAATTAAAAAACTCATCAGACGCGCACCTCGAAATGGAGCCCGTCGTAAGCCAGCGAAACATTGGGGTATCCGGCCTTCGCCAGTCGCGCAATCGTTTCGGCGTGCGGCAATTCGTGCGCAATGTGCGTGAACCACGCGCGGCGCGGCTTCAGCTCGCGAATTAATTCCAGCGCCTGCTCCACGGTCTGATGCATCGGATGAGGAACATCCCGCAGCGCATCAATAATCAAATCGTCCAAATCAGCGAGCAACGGTTTTGAACTCTCAGGCAGTTCGCTGAAGTCCGTAAGATATGCAGCCTTGCCGAATCGAAACCCAAGCACGCCCATGTCTCCATGTTTTGCTGGCACTGGAATAATTTGCACTCCTATAACCTCGAATGGCCCATCTATGGGCTTTAAGATAACTTGCGGAATCGCGCTGACCGCCGGCAGATTGTCAAAAACGTAAGCGAACGTTCTCTTCAGCGTGCCAATCGTTTCCGCGGACGCGTAAACAGGCATCGCGGATTTTTGGCGAATGTTATACGGCCGGATGTCATCGAAGCCCAAAATATGGTCCGCATGTCCATGCGTATAAAGAACCGCGTCCAGCCGGTCGAGTCCAACGCGCAGCGCCTGGTAGCGAAAGTCAGGAGTCGTGTCAATTACTACGGCATGTCCATTGTGAGTGAGCAGAATTGAGGGCCGCAGCCGCTTGTCGCGCGGATCGGTGGATGAGCACACGCTGCAGTGGCACGTCAGGGACGGCACGCCCATGGACGTGCCCGACCCGAGCACCGTAAGTTCGATTACTGATTGAGCAGAAGCGGGCAGGGTGAATCCTCGATCAGGGACGGGACTGAGCTTTTTCCTGCTTTGCCGCAGCCTTTGCCATTTCCATAAAGGCCAATTTCAAATTTCCAAGTACATCCAGAAGCAAAGTATCTTCTTCCGCCGCCAGATTTCCTAGCGTCTTCTCGCGGAGAACGTCGAGCATGTCAATCATCTCGCGCGCGCCTTCCAGATCCAGCATAGGCTGCCCCGTGCGCGGG
>Ga0210386_10002519_pt1 | contig 15734 bp, 13 predicted proteins | sample IncBWH32OmetaG_FD_160091 | JGI IMG/M metagenome (GOLD analysis project Ga0210386, IMG submission 160091) | Forest soil microbial communities from Barre Woods Harvard Forest LTER site, Petersham, Massachusetts, United States - Inc-BW-H-32-O ... | reverse complement strand
CCATCACGCCTTCAACGGAGAACATTCGGGGAGGTATGGAGCATTTCTCCTATCATTGCTCCCCGTGCCATTCGAATGACGGAGGGGGCCAGACGGTATACGGCAAGGGCCTCTATCCGAAACCGCCCGACTTACGCGCAGCTGGGACGCAGAACAAGAGCGATGGTGAGCTCTACTACACAATTGAAAATGGAGTTCGTTTAAGCGGCATGCCAGCCTTCAGCGGAACGCACACTGTCCCGCAAACCTGGCGCCTGGTTTTGTTCATCCGGCACTTGCCTCAGATCACGCCCGAGGAACTCAATGAGATGAAGGGGTGGGACCCGAAGAATGAGGCGGATCCAGCGCATTTCTGAAGGGCGGGGAAACGCACCTTTGTTTCCCTTATTTCTTAGTTCGCACCCGCTCGCGGACCGCGCCCGAGAAGGGTAGAACGATATCGCTAGAGAAAGTGTGGCCTGCTACCGTAGCCACAAAGGAGTACTTCATGAGCGCCACTTCCCCCGCAGGACCTTCCTCATCCACCGTCGCAGAGATCAAGGAAAAGGCGCGACGCTTGCGCATCCTCTCGATGATGTCCACCACTGCGGCCGGGTCAGGCCATCCGACCTCGTGCATGTCCGCGGCGGATCTGGTAGCCGGACTGTTTTTCTACGCAATGAAGTTCGACCCGAAGAACCCGAATTCGCCCGATGGCGATCGGTTTGTTCTGTCGAAGGGTCACGCGGCGCCGGTTCTTTACGCGGCGCTAGCGGAGGCGGGCGTCTTTCCAGAATCTCGATTGCTGACGCTGCGACAAGCCTCGAGCGAGCTCGAAGGGCATCCGACGCCGCTGATTCCCGGCGTGGATGCGGCGACGGGCTCGCTGGGCCAGGGCGTGTCGGTCGGCGCGGGGCTCGCGATCGGCGCGCGGCTGGACGGGAGCCCCACGCGAGTCTACGTACTGACGGGCGACGGCGAACTGGCCGAGGGACAGATATGGGAAGCGGCGGCGTTTGCCGGTCATTACAAGCTCGATAATCTCACGGTGGTTGCGGATATCAACGCGCTCGGCCAAAGCGAGCCAACGATGTACGAGCATCAGATGGACATCTACAGGGAAAAATTTGAGTCTGAAGGGTTCGCGACGGAAGTGATTGACGGCCACGATGTCCCGGCAATATTGGCTGCACTGGATCGCGCGAAGGCGACAAAAGGGAAGCCGCAAGCTATTGTCGCTCATACGATAAAGGGATACGGCTTCAGTGAAGTTGCGGGGAAACTGGGATGGCACGGCAAACCGTTCTCAAAGGATCAGCTCGCTGCAGCCATCAAAGAACTCGGAGGAGCGTGGGACATTCCGGCCGATCCGGGCAAATCCTACGCGCGAAAATCTCTTCCCCGCCGCGTGGATTTCCCAGCACTCGCAGCGCCGGACTACGATCCTGCAAAGCCGCTCGCGACCCGCGAGGCGTATGGAAACGCGCTGAAACGCATTGGCGCCGTGAATCCACGGCTCATTGCTCTATCGGGAGATGTTGACAACTCGACGTTCTCGGAAATTTTCGACAAAGCGTATCCCGATCGCTTTTTCCAGGCCTATATCGCTGAGCAGAACATGGTCAGCGTGGGTGTTGGCCTTGCGGCGCGCAAATTCACGGCTTTCGTCGACACATTCGCTTGTTTTCTCTCGCGCGCAGTGGACGAAGCCCGTATGGCTGCGATCAGCCGGTCGAATCTCAGCCTGTGCGGATCGCATTGCGGCGTTTCCATCGGCGAGGACGGTCCGTCGCAAATGGGGCTCGAAGACATCGCGATTTTCCGCGCGGTGAACGGTTCTGTAGTGCTCTATCCGAGCGACGCCGTCTCTGCGGAGCGTCTCACGGAATACATGGCGCGGACCAATGGGATCACGTACCTGCGGACGTCGCGGCCAAAGGCAGCCATTCTCTACTCCAAAGATGAGAAATTTCCGGTTCCGGGATTCAAAGTGCTGCGGCAAAGCGGACAGGATCGCGTGACCGTAATTGGCGCGGGAATCACTCTACACGAAGCGCTCAAGGCCGCTGACGACCTGAAAGCAAAAGGCACGGCGGTCCGCGTTATCGACCTTTACTGCGTGAAGCCGATCGACGGCAAAGCGCTGGCCGAGCAGATCAAAGCGAGCAGCGGCAAGCTCGTCGTGGTCGAGGACCACTGGGCGGAGGGTGGCGTCGGCGAAGCAGTTGTGTCCGCGCTGGCGCAGGCCGGCGCGCCGCTAACGAAATTCCGCCACCTCGCGGTCACGCGTATGCCGCATTCGGGAAAAGAGAAAGAACTCCTCGAGATCTTCGGCATCTCTGCGGACCATATTGGCAAAGCGGTGGCGTCCCTCGCCTAGGACGAAACTCCTTTTTGTCGCCGAGGCGGGGAAGCGCCTCAGACCACGTGCTCGATACAGAAACATCTTGAAGTTTGCAGAAACAATTTGTGAACCATTGTCTAAAAACTGGAGATTCACATGAAGAGAGAAATTATTCGCGTCGAACCGTTGTCAACGTATTTGGAAAACTGGAAGGCTCCCGCCTCCGCAGTGTCACGCTGCGGTGAGACCGTTTACGTTTCAGGTTTTCCACCTTTTGATGTGAAGACCGGAAAAATTTTAGAACACGCCTCAATTGAGAGGCAAACGGAAGTGGTTCTTGAACAGATGAAACTGTGCCTGGATACGGCGGGTTCATCACTCGAGCATGTTTTGAAATGCAATGTCTATTGCACTTCTGTCGAGAAATTCACTGCGGTAAATGAGGTTTACACGCGCTATTTCCCAGGTGTACCGCCGGCGCGCATATTTATATGCGTCGTTGCATGGGCGGGCCCGTTTGACATTGAGATTGATTGCGTAGCGACGGTCAAAGAATAGAGGACACTACTACGTTTTCAGTCATTTTTGGGGTTCACCAAAAGGACGACAATCGAGATTCCTATACGGGCTGGTGGAACAGCAGGCCTTTGACGGGCAGGTCTTTGAACAGGTTTAACGCTGCCGCACCAAGATTAACAATGACCGACACGCCGAATCTCAGCGGGCCATATTGACAAAGCGGAGACCAGTCCCCAGATATATAGGCCGAACCGGACCGCGAAGCAGACGTCGGCCAGCAGAAGGCGGGCGACCCAGACTTTGAATTGGAACCTGGTGTGTCCTGCCCCATTTATTTTGTGGGCGGGGTTTTTCGTATTGTCCTCCATCTTGGGCTAGTTGAAACACAAGCCCGCCCTTGAAGAAGCGTCAAGGATGGGGCACGCCAAGTGCAAAGTCTTAACCCGAAGTGTCCGTACGGAAATCGTATTTGACCATCCAGCATCGACTATTCTGAGGAATACGAAAGGCCAGACCACCCGCTTTTTGGTGTCACTGGCGGCCAGTCATGAGCGCGCACGCGTCCAATGGCCTTTGACTGGCCCTACGAACAGTAGCGATACAACCATCCCACAAGTAATTTCCTCCGCGCGGCGAAACCGTCGCGAATACCGGTATTCAGGGGCCCAGCGAACACCGCGTCTGGTCGCTTAGTTACGCATTCGGCCAAGTTCATATTCTCGCTAGGGGGACATCGACGTGAAATTCAAACGTAGTTTACTGATGACTTTTTCTATCGCGAGTGTCGTCGCATTGGTATTTTTAGGTGCGCAACTCCAACTCCCCACGGCATTCGCCCTTCCGAGGGTGCATGGTCCAAGGGTGTTTGCGGTTCCCGGGCTTACATCCTCACACACGTGGACCCTAGGTACCAACGCATGTGCGGGGAGCGGCTGTCACACGAGTACCGGCTCTCCGGGCACTGCTACCGTAACTGGTTTCCCCGCGAGCATGACATATACGCCGGGGACGCCTATACCTCTAACCGTTTCGATTACCGACGCAGGTCAGTCGTTCTATGGGTTTGAACTCACGTCGCGTTTAGCGACTAATACAGCCACACAAGCGGGAAGTTTCACGGCTGGCACGGGAACGAATACAGCGACAGACGTTGTCCCCGTCATTCAAGGAGGACCGAGTAGCACTTCAACGTTTAGCTTTACGTGGACCCCTCCCGCTACAGCGTCAGGTTCCGTGAACCTTTACCTTAGTGCGCTCGCTGGCTCATTCCCGAATGCGGATACCTACTCGCCAATGTATGTGCTTACGCCCGCTGCGGCCACAACACCGGACTTTAGCCTGGCGGGCTCGGCAACGAGTTTGACAGCGACGCAGGGCGGGACGAGTGGCGCAGACACGATTACGGTCAATCCCCTTAATGGTTTTACAGGAAATGTAACCTTATCCACCTCTACGCTGCCGAGTGGCGTTTCCGCCACCTTTGGCACGAACCCCACGGCGGGCAGCAGCTCTCTTAAGTTCACGGCGAGCAGCACGGCTGCCACTGGGACCAGCACGGTGACGATCACCGGCGTGTCCGGAAGCCTCAGTCACACGACAACAGTGAGCCTCACTGTAAACGCAACCACAACGACATCGGCACTTTCTGTAAGCCCGCTCACAATGACTTTTAATTACCAACAAGGGTCGCCAACTCCTGCGTCCCAGCCGATTATGGTAACCGGAACCCCAACAGGCTTGGCATTTACAGCAGTAGCTTCCGGGGCGAGCTGGCTATCCGTCTCTCCCTCCAGCGGGACGCTGCCGGGAACAACCAACACGTCGGTGACGCCGGGCACTCTGCCGCCGGGCACGTATACAGGCGGCAAGGTCACAATCACCGCAACGGGCGCAACGGGCAGTCCACAGATCGTTAACGTCACGTTGGTAATCACATCTGTCACCACTACTTCCGAATTGACGGTGACGCCGAATTCGCTGAATTTCACTTCTCAGCAAGGCGGTTCCACTCCGTCGCCGCAGAGTCTGAATGTGAGGGATTCGGCTAACAAGCATGACTCCTTCACGGCATCCTACTCCGGCGGTTCGTGGGTCAGACTGAATCCAACCAGCGGGAGTACGCCCGGCAATATCTCGGTCTCGGTGGTTCCTGGAGGAATGCCTGCCGGTACATATAATGGAGATATTCAAATCAGTTCACCGGGCAAAAGCAGCGTTAGCGTGCCTATAACCTTTACAATTACCTCCGCCACTGAAGGAACCAGCGGTGCGATGTACGCTCAACCCTATGTTTATGACCCGACCTCATCGCGCGCCCTCGCCGCAATGTGGGTTAACGGACTAGGTGTTGGGATTGGGACTCAATCTCATAACCGAGCCATGGTGCTCGTAAAGAATGCGTCTGCGCCTGCGGGATCATGGGCGGGGGTGAACATTCTGAACGTATCAGGCGTGTCGCTCACGGAACTCGGTTTTGACTATCGTGACGGCAGCCAATGCACCGCTACATCCCCACGCTTCATCGTGATTACGACCGATTCGGTAACTCACGTTTTGGGTGGTTGTAGCACCGGGACAATTCAAACGAATGTACCTTACATGGGCTGGAGGCGTGTGCGGTTTGACCAGACCCATATCGATGCTGCGACTCCACCGATTACACCGGGCATGCAAGTCCAAAGCATTACACTTGTCATGGATCAGGGTCCTGATTCCGTGACGGGCGCATCCGGTGGCTTCGCGGTGATCGACAACATCGACGTCAACGGGACGTTGATTACTGGGCCCAAGTTTATAGACGACTAAACACGATTCCCCAGGGCTGGCTGCCTCGGAGATGCGGTTGCCAGCCCTGGATTTAGTTCTAAGCGTTCGAGGTTTGTCAAACTGCCCTCGCTACTTTGAGATTGGGCGGATAGCCCGGGCCCTCAATTAGAACTTTGATCCTATAACTGTGTCGGCTCCCTTCGAGCGAGTAGACTTGGTAGCTGTCAGGACGACCAAGGCTCGGAGGAATGGAGCCGAGCTATGATAATTATAGGATTAAAGTGCAAAGTCTTAACCCGAAGCGTACGTACGGGAATCCTATTTGACCAAGCAACAGTGACTATTCTGAGGAATACGAAAGGCCGAGGCAGCCGCCCTAAAAATTAGGGGGAGTCCATGCGCCACTTTTCCTTCGGGGACGAACTCAGCGTGAAGCTCGAAGACAATCCAAACAAATTTCGGCCATCGAATCGGCTCTGCACTCGTGCGATGTCCATTTCGGTTCGAGCGATCATCCTGGACCAGAGAGTGGAGGGATTGGAGTCGAAGACAAGCCCCTCGCTGCCATCGAAAATGTACCAGCCGCCCTGGTTCACTTCGTTTTCTAATTGCCGGCGGCTCCAGCCGCAGTATCCCAGATAAATGCGGAGTTCCTTCGAACCCTTTCCCGCCATGAATGCCTTTTCGAGCTCCGCCTTTTTCGAAACGAGATAGACATTGCCGAAAAGGTGGGTTGCATCCTGCGGTCCCGCAGGCGATTGGAGAAGAGCCTGCACCACTTCAATCTGCACTGGCCCTCCGGCGTACGCTGGTTGTGAATATTTGCTCGATCCCTTCAGGTCGCGGAGCACGCTGGAAACCGGCAGTGTCGTCTGGCGATTAATTACGAGGCCAACAGTGCCGTCCTCGGCGTAGTGGACCAATAGAACCACTGTTTCCGCAAAATTTGGATCTGGTGATTGGCGGGGAACCACCAACAGCTTGCCAACACCCAGATTCTCAGGTCTTCTGGATTGAGCCAGCAGGATAGAAGCGCCTAAAAGCCCCCAGATCACCAGCGATAAGCCATGTCGTAATTTGAACGTCACACCTGGATTCTCATCCTCATTCATGATTGGCACAAGCAAAATTGAAGGACGACACAACTACTGAGATTTAGCGAGAGAATCGCAGAATGCGGTTTCTTACGGCCCCCTGTGCAGGTCAGGGAAAGCCAGTTGAACTGGCACGTTTTCTCGGAATGTGGAAAATGCGGACATCTAATCGCCAAATTGTCAGCCCCAACTGATTTTAGCGATGAGGAAACTTGCTATGAACTTGGATGCCGAAGGCGACAAGCCCCAAGACAGCGGTCAGAGCCATACACGCCGCTAGACGCCGACGGACTAAACTTGAAGGAAAAGACTGTTTGTGAATTCTCCACCCTTTCTCCCACCTCCACAAAGAAACCTTCCTTCCAACTGCATTCGCGTTAACCTCACGCACCATCTGACGGATATATTTCCACGCAAGGATGTAGAACGCGATTGCGATACCAAAGAGAATTGCTGACGACGTCGCCATAGTAGTCTCTGCCAAATCAGCTTATATCACAGCACGATGCTGACCGGTTTGAACGCGACAACACGAGAACATTTGCTGCTGTCGGAGCCAAGTCTTGATAGGGCGTGCCGGTTGAACCGGCAGGACTTCTCGGAAACTGACTTTTCGAGGGATTCCTAGTTAGTAATAGCACCGTTTCTTAAGACTTGGCTGCAACTGGCCACCGCAACGTTCCAGGAGAGCGCATTTCCAGAATTGCGGAGACCAGTCCCCAGACATACAGGACGAACAGGAACGCGAAGCAGACATTGGCCAGCAGAAGGTAGCGACCTATCAGCTGTGCAAGGTTCCATCCGTACATTTGGGTGAGGAGGCTGGGGTCAGAGAGGTTCACTCCCTCGATTTCGCCGAACGGAAGATTTTCAATTGGGCCTGACCATAAGCGGTAAACGTACATGAAGGTCAGCGCACCGATCGCCAGCAAACCCCAACGGAGGCCCGAGTTCTTATAGAGAGCGCTTTCGCGGGGCGCGTAAAATGTCGCCATCAGGATTGAGGCCAGGACCATTGCGCCGCCATCCCCGAAAAAAACGATCAGGGCTTCGTCATGATGTGCGCTGAGTATCGTGATTTGCAGAATGAGCAACGCACCGGCGGCACAAACCCAACCCCATTTCTCCATCTTCCAAGCCAGAAATCCACCAAAGATGATCGCGGCCGACAGGAAAAGAACGATCGACCAGGACCGCTCTTCGCCGTGCATCGTGACCCAGAGCAAGGGCACTGCCCAGTGACCAGCGAGCCAGGCAGTGATGGCGTGCCCGCTCTCGTGCAGCACCATCGCGAGCATGCCCGCCGCGACGCGTAGGCTTGTGCCCGCGATGAGACGCGCCACAAGCAACGCCAGCGGCAGCGCGAGCAGCCGATACTTGAATTCCGTGGCAGCCGCTTTTCGGATCGCAGCGGGCGAATGATCTGCCTCAGGGGATAGAGCCCTATCCAGAGAGGCAACAAAGGACGAGACTACCGCCGCAGCCATTCTTTCGTCCGCCAGATTTGAGGGCATTGCTGCGTCGGGCTGTTTCGCGACCGCCCCGGAAAGCGCGGGTATCTCCGGAGCATCGACCGGGGGCTTGTACTTCGAGAATACAATTCCGCACTTCAGACACTCGGTGGTCTGCAAGCGGTGATCGAATTGGCATTTTGGGCAGCGCATCGTCGATGAAACCGCGGCTCCCTCTCTGAAGGCGGGAAAACTCAAATATTCAGGAATATAGGTTTTACAGACAAACACAATTATGGACGAAGGACCATTACAAGCGGCGGACTCCTGTCGCCATGCGAACTTATCGGTAAATGCCGTCTTAACGCTTCGAATTACCGGTCGTTTGACTCTTTGAATTCTCTTTGTCGTGGCAACTCGTTGGGCTGGATCGACGCGGACGAGCGGGTTGCGAGGTCCAAATGAATGGCAGTGAATCGCGAATGAGATTGCGAGGTATGAAAAGAAGGAGAAGTCAAAACCGTGCCCTCCGTATTTTGAAATAGAAAAATTGTCGAGCGGAAAAAAGCGCCGATGAGGGCCATCCGCGTTTCCGGTGTTTGCTGTATTGCGTGGAGCGCGGTCCAGCGCTCCAATTAGAAAGTAAAGATTGGTCTCCCGCTAGAAAGGGAAAAAATCAATGGCAAATACAACGGGAACGAAAGTAACCAGAGAATCGATTCTGGAAAACAGCAAGGGATTCAGCAGTTTTTCTGTCGATGACCTGCAAAAAGCGAGACAGTTCTACGGCGAAACGCTGGGACTGAAAATTTCCGATGCTAACGGTTTGTTGAATTTACACCTCGCGAGCGGAGCAACGCTTCTGATATACCCAAAGTCTCAACATGTTCCGGCAACGTTCACGGTTCTTAATTTTCCGGTGGCCAACGTCGAAACTGCTGTTGAAGAGCTTTCACGACGCGGCGTCCAATTTGAAAGCTATAACGAAGCCAACTTAAAGACGGATGCAAAAGGCATTTCCCGTAGTGGAGGGCCCGTCATCGCGTGGTTTAAAGATCCTGCGGGAAATATCTTATCGGTTCTCGAACCGAGTTGATCTCAGTGCGAATTATTCAGGAGAGAAAACGAACGTGACGCCAAAAAACACGATCTGTCTCTGGTTCAATAAGGACGCGGAAGAGGCCGCACGATTCTACGCCGCCACGTTTCCCGACAGTAAAGTGACGGCTGTTCACAAGGCGCCCGGGGACTTCCCGGGGGGCAAAAAGGGCGATGTACTGACAGTGCAGTTCACCGTTGTGGACATTCCATGTCTTGGTCTCAACGGCGGCCCGGCGTTCAAGCACAGCGAGGCGTTCTCCTTCCAGATCGCTACCGACAATCAGGAAGAAACAGACCGCTACTGGAACGCGATTATCGGCAATGGCGGCGTGGAAAGTCAGTGTGGTTGGTGCAAGGATCGCTGGGGCCTCTCCTGGCAGATCACCCCGCGCGCGCTAACCGATGCGCTTGCGGCCGGCGGCGGCGAAGCGAAACGCGCCTTCGAAGCGATGATGCAAATGAAGAAGATTAACGTCGCCACCATCGAGGCTGCCCGGCGAGGCTGACGACGGGCTGCCGGGCTCGTCTTCCAAGTTTCATGATTTTGTCACAGCTATTTATTGTGGATTCTTAGAGGTCGCATCGATGTGCCAGCTTTCGACTCTGGCTTTGTTTTCACCAACAGGTATTACAAGTTCAATTGAATTCTTCTCGTCGTTTTGCCGACCATTGAAGACTTTGCCGCTAGGCAAAACGGGACAGGACCCGATACGCTTTCTCGATACTGTGATGGTGACCTTTGCATTGGCCTGATCGCGCAGCGCCACCGAGCAGACTTTCTCAAGCACGACCTTGTCGGACTTGCTGGCGCTGAGCACTTCGTAATGAACGGGATAGTCGGCTTCCTTGATGTCATCCGCCCAACCTGCTGCCGTCAAAAGTTGAAAGACAAACAAGAAAGCCACAAACGAATTAGTTTTCATACCTTCTCCACAAATTGTGTATGCGTGCTCCCGAGACCACCAGAAAGTAAGATGCACAATCGACAGCAAGGTTTTGATGATTCGTCTTCTCTGAAACTGGCTTATTTCAGAGTCGCAATTAAAATTCTTTTAGTTCGGCTACTGGAATGTGTTGCACGCGGTGATTGTGCCGGCGCTTAATCCGGCGTTGAACCAGTGCATGCGTTGCGCGGAAGTTCCGTGGGTGAAGGATTCGGGGCTGACATGGCCAGTGGACATTTTTTGCAGGCGATCGTCGCCGACTGCGGCGGCCGCGCCCAGGGCGGATTCGACGTCACCCTTTTCAAGCAGGCCGCGCTGCTGCGTGGAGTGCGCCCAAATTCCGGCAAAGCAGTCGGCTTGCAGTTCGAGCTTTACGGACAAGGGATTTACTTCGCGCGAATTATTTTCTTGGAGGCGGCGCACTTTGCCTTCGATTCCTGTGAGCTTCTGCACGTGATGGCCGAGTTCGTGAGCCAGAACGTAGGCTTGTGCAAATTGGCCGGGCGCGCCGAAGCGGCGGTTTAATTCATCGAAGAAGCTGAGATCGATGTAGACGTGCTCATCTTCGGGACAATAAAAGGGGCCGGTTGCGGATTGCGCGTTGCCGCACCCGGAGTCCGTGGAGTCGCGGAATAGAACGAGCTTGGCGTGACGATATTGCGTTCCGGTTTGCTGTGGAAGAATCTCGGTCCATGTTTTTTGCGCGTCATCCAGCACGAAGGAAACGAATTCGACGAGCGGCTTTTCAGCAGCATCCTGGGCAGGGTTCGGTTGACTGACCGCAGTGGTCGAAACCCCTCCATTTCCCAGAAGGCTGAATAAATTTGTGCGGAAAACGAAACTGAGAATCGCGAGCACGATGGCGCCGCCGATGCCGATGTGAATCCCTCCGAATTGAAAGCCACCGCCTCCGCCGTCATCTCGGCGATCCTCAATGTCTTCGCTTTCGCCACCGGGCGTCCATTTCATGATGCATTCCCCTGAAGTGCAAAATTGCCGCGATTACCAAAAATATTCAGATACAGGGAAATTAGCACGTACGGAGAGAATGCAGCAATACAGACATTCCCTGTGAGACTGCATTCATTTTTCAATACAATTCTGGCGAGCGTAACGCTAACAATGATTTTCCTGTACATTAGATAAGTTCGATTTTCTGGTCATTATGAGTAGTTGATTTGTTAGTTTTACGAGTCCACAGGAGAAGACCCGGCTCGCGACGTTTAGCGAATCCATGACCCCTGCAACTCAATCTTCCGCCACAGCCAGCATGAACCGGATTGTGATTGCCACGAGCTTTAGTTTTGTGGTGACGCAGCTGGACGTGACCATCGTGAATGTGGCGCTGCCGCACATCGCCGCCAGTTTATCGGTGCGGGTGGCGGGGCTGTCGTGGGTGGTCGACGCTTACACGCTGCCATTCGCCGTGTTGATGCTTTCCGCGGGAGTGCTGGGCGATCGTTTTGGTTCTCGACTGACGTACCTGATTGGTCTCGGAATTTTTGGAGTTGCTTCTCTCGCGTGCGGCCTCGCGCCAAACGCCGCGACCATGATTGCTGCGCGTGCAGCACAAGGCGCAGGAGCCGCACTCCTGATTCCGAGTTCGCTCGCTCTTCTCAGCCATGCGGCGGGCGATGATCACGCTTTGCGCGCACGCGCCGTAGGCTTGTGGACTGCAGCTGGCAGCGTAGCCATCGCCGCCGGGCCGGTGATCGGTGGGCTGCTCGTCACGAGCCTGGGCTGGCGCAGCATTTTTTTGGTGAACGTGCCGCTGTGCGCTGTCGGCGTGGTCCTGACCATGCAATCCGTTTCTTCCGCCACGCATTCCGATGCCACGCATCATCTCGATCCAGTTGGGCAATTGCTGTCGATCCTGGCGCTTACTGGATTGACGTGCTCGGTGATCGAACTTCGGCCCTTGGGAATCCATCATCCGCTGGTAATCGGCGGAGCCATTCTGGCGGTTGTGGCGGGCTTCGCTTTTTATTTTGCGGAAACTAAATCCTCCGAACCCATGCTTCCGTTCGGCCTTTTTCATCTGCCGAATTTCAGTCCTTCCGTGATTTTCGGGACGATCATGAATCTCACTTTTTACGGAATGATTTTTGTGCTGAGCCTGTACTTGCAGCAGGCGCGCGGATATTCGGCGCTGGGCACGGGCCTGGCTTATTTGCCGATGATGACCACGTTTATCGTGTCTAACGTGGCCAGCGGCATGGTGGCGTCCCGCACAGGGCCGCGCTTTCCTATGATTCTCGGCTCGGCAGTGACACTGGCGGGATATGCGATGCTGTCGCAATTTGGTTACGCGACTCCCTATCTCGCGATGCTTGTTCCATTCATCGTTCTTCCCGCTGGAATGGGCTTTGCGATTCCTGCCATGACCGCCGCGGTCCTTTCCAGCGTGGATCGCAAACGCTCCGGAACTGCGTCGGCGGTTTTGAACGCCTCGCGGCAGACGGGAGGTGCCATCGGCGTCGCCATATTTGGCGCGCTGGTGGGAAACACGCCTGTTCAGATCGTGCAGGGATTGAAGCTGGCTTCGCTCACATCGCTCGCGCTATTGCTGATTGCCACATTCGTCGCGTGGAAATTTATTCGGCGGAGCCATGGAAACGTGGAAGTTGAAGACAAAGTTGGATTTCAGTTTGAGTAGGTTTTAGAAGCGCGGGCTTCAGCTTGCGTGGGTTGGTTTTGTAGCGCCGTCGCCACTTTGACTAACCCACGCAGGCTGAAGCCCGTGCCACTAAAATCTAATTAGTTTGGATTGGTTACGGTTGCGCCAGCCAATTTTGCGGTGGCCGCTAGCGTTGTTTGTGCTGCATTCAAACCTAAAAGAAAATCCTTGTCGTAATACGTCGCATACAAATCCGTAGGCTGGTGCCACTGCGGGTCCCAACCGTTGCCGATTTCCGTGCCGCGTTCATTTTCGCGCACGCTGATTGCGGCCACCTCGTCCATGAACGGATTGGAATCGGTGTTGGTCATGTGGCTGCCAACGCTTGCCGGATAATCCGTCGCATATTTTTCGTCGGCTTGCTCGAACGTCCAGGCAAGGGCTTGCGATTGAGCCGCGAATTGCGAATTCATCTGGAATTCAATATTAACGTCCGCTTCGGGGCGCTGCTGTTTGCTGACGGTTCCATCTTCGCGGGGCATGCCGTGATCGAACATCATCATGTCGTGTTGAATCATTCCGAGCCATCTGGGTTCCGGGTAGCGGCCCGATCCCGGAGGATTTTCCTTGCCCTGTAAATCTTTGCGCTGCGCTACGTAGGCGGCGCTGCCATTTAGTCCCGTCTCTTCGTTGTTCCAAAAAATAAAACGGATGGAGCGTTCGGTCCGCACGTCCGGATTGCTGAATATGCGAGCGAGTTCCATCACAAGAGCTGTGCCCGACCCATCGTCGTTTGCGGCCTCGCCCCAGCCAATCCCGTCCATGTGCGCGCTGACGATGAACATTTCTTCCGGGTGCGTGCTTCCAACTTTGGTGCAATACATTTCTTCGCGAGCGCCCGGCACAGATGGCGGGGAATTGAGGGCGCGTAGTTTTGGATCCGGCTGCGCGTTGGGATCATTGTTGATTCCTGTGCGAACGCGGAGCCCTTTTGGCGAGCCGCCTCCTACAGAAACGGTTCCGGGCGGCGTGGGAGTGCCAGGTCCGCCCGCGGCATTGGCCACGGTGCTGCGCAAGTCCGGATTGGGCGGCTGGTAGTCGTACTTGAGTCGCTCGATATTTGCGCACCCATAAATCTTCAGCTGGGTTTCTATCCAATCGATGGCCTTGCGGTTCCGATCCGTGCCCTGGCGGCGATCGCCAAATTGCGTGAGCCCTTTGACCGTGGCCTTGTAGCGATCCAGGTTGAGCCGATCGACGAGAATCTTTGCGGGATCGGGCGCGGTTTGCGTTTGCGATGGCGCAGCATTGTTTTGTCCGGCATTCACATTGATATTTACGAGCAACGCTAGGAAACAAATTATGAGTGCGATCCATTTTGATCGCATGAATGGCCTCCATTCGTCGCAAATCTCAAACGGTAGAATTATTTTTGTGAAACTCGTTCAACGGACCGAGGAAGCTTACTGCAAAGGCATCGTGGGACCAAGTGCGGGAAATATGCCGCGAAGAATATGGAAGTGTCGATGTCCGTACCCATATCGTCCCGCAAGACGCGGTTCACCGAGAACGTTCTCCGTATACGGGACGATATGGCCTCTACGAAACCCATCATCGACCGGGTGGCGTGGTTCGCTTTATGGCGGATGGTTTTCGTAGCGGCCGTCCGTATTTTGGACTGGCGACTTTTGTTCCACGGGTATATTAACGAATGAAAAGAAAACGACGCGACACATCAGACTGACTCAGATATTTTCAGCGCGCTTGGGAGCGAGTTCGCCCATCAGCATCAGGCTGCGTTGCGAAAATGGCAGATAGAGCAGCGCTGCCGTGGCGGCCAGCGCAAGACCGACGCCAATTTGATCCACTAGGAGGAACGGCGCGAGGGCCCAAAGCTCATCCAGAGGAATCACGATCGGGAAGAGGCGAAGAAATTTAACAGGCAAACCCCGGTACCCAAACACAACTGCTGACAACAAATATAAACGAATCGGAATGCCTACGAGAGCAGTAAGAATAAGCAGCCCAAAAATCCACCTGGGGTGCTGAACTGCCTGAGAAAGGATGGGCTCCACCCAACGCAGCCTGGCCAGCGAAATGAAATAGAAAGATAGATACATGATTTGAATAAGCGAAAAAAGGATTTGCACAACGCCGCGCGGCGCATCGGGGAGATCGTGCTTTTCACTCAGACCCATCGTAAGTTTCTGGTTTGGAAATGTGTCGGGAATCTCCGTGTAGACGGCAGGTTCCGGCACGGTTGCGGCCGCTTTCGATGAATGATCGCTCACAATTTCCACGGATGAAATGAAGCGGTAGCCCCGACGGGGAATCGTCTGGATAAAGCGCGGATTGTCCGCCGAATCATTAAGGGCGTCGCGCAGCTTATTCACAGCCGTGTTGAGGCTATGATCGTAGTCGACGAATGTATCCACAGGCCAAAGGTGCAGGCGTAGTTCATCGCGAGTCACAACGTCGCCGGGGCGCTCCAGCAGGTGCAGCAGGATTTCAAGCGGTTGGCCTTGTATCCGCGGGCGAAGCTTGCCGTCCTTGCGCAGATCTCCCGTGGTTCCATCCAGCTCATACAAGCCGAAGCGAAAAATAGATTTTTGCTTTGTCGGTTCTTGCACAGTTTTGACCCAGGTTTAGGATGTCCTAGGCATTTTAAAAGATATACGTCAATAACCCTATAACTTTGTTGTGCATAGCGGATGACTTCTAATTGAGGGGAATTTAGAGGACGTGCATTGCAGGCTGATACGGTTTTTGGGCAATCTCATGCCACAAGGGAGCCAGCCATTCGAAGTCGACGATCAATTTTGACGTGTCTGGCACTGTTCATTAGTGTGGTTGTTCGGTCTTCACCTGCGGCCGCCACGGATTTGCGACCGGAAGCGGTGCAAGGATTCGATCGCTATA
>Ga0210386_10002516_pt1 | contig 15744 bp, 16 predicted proteins | sample IncBWH32OmetaG_FD_160091 | JGI IMG/M metagenome (GOLD analysis project Ga0210386, IMG submission 160091) | Forest soil microbial communities from Barre Woods Harvard Forest LTER site, Petersham, Massachusetts, United States - Inc-BW-H-32-O ... | reverse complement strand
TGGCACAAGGCTGGGATTGTGAGCTACGGCCCGTCAGCAGTTTCGCCGTCCCACAATGGGATTATTTTTCAGAGCAAGACGAGCTTGAATCTGTTGACAATGCCACAGGGAACGGTTGACGTATTACGGGGAACTCCAGGTACTGAAAAAGCTCCAGCGTTTGGTGTCGGCGGTATGGCCTATTCTACTCACGTGGGCGCAATATCATGGTCTCCCGACCAGCGGTACATAGTTTACGACGAAAAAGGCAAAGTAATCATTTACGACCTCCAGGCTCACTCTGGCCGAGAGTTGGCTGCAGGGTCGGAACCAAGCTGGCCCCCTGATGGTCGATGGATCGCTTTTCTTTCACCTGACCGAGAAGGAATGTTAACTGATGCTACCGGAGCGAGAATGAAGAAAATATTAGCCGGCAAGAAGCTAGCGTGCCGCATGCCATGGTCTCCGGATTCCCATTATGTTCTCTGCACGGAATTGGATTCTGCAAACATAATTTTCCGTCTGATGGAGTTGACTGACAGAGTGGTGGTTTACCGAATAAGTGACGGAGCCCACCTGGATGTTATCTCCAGCGCTCCAAAGGGTGTCGGCTGCGCATTTCAATGGATGGTTCGTCAGCACTGACGTCAGTGGACGCCAACCGCCGCTACATTGTGCCTGATCTCGGCCGACGGCCGGGTTTCGTCGCCCCAATACGAAAGGGACTGGCTCCGCCAATTGCCCTCAAGCGATCCCGGCTTTCACCTTATCCCTAATCGCTAAAGACTCTGCAACCGCGCTCTAATTGGCACGGAAAAGGGCAGAAGGCTGAGCGCCGCCGGCACAATTGCAACCGGCCAAGCCGCCAACGGCTTGAGGCGTAAAACTTTAGAACAACTTGCCAAGCCGCTTTATTTTTCGCGGCATCGATAATACGATCGATCCGCAGATAGCTCTCTGACGACGGCGCCGGCCCAATATGCTCGGCTTCGTCCGCCATGCGGACATGCAATGCCGTGCGATCGGCGTCGGAAAAGACCGCCACGCTTCGGATATTCATCTCGCGCAGCGCCCGAATAATGCGCACCGCAATCTCGCCCCGGTTGGCGATGAGGACCTTACGGAACATGCACGGTGATTGTAGCAAAGGCAATCCAGCTTGACATCTCTCCTTAACATATTATACATTATCATCATGAAAGAATTGAAAGCGGCCGATTTGGTGTGGCTCGCGACAGCTCAATTACACAGGGAACAGAAGCGCCGAGCGGGATTCCCCCCGGACGAGATCCTCAAAGCTGCTCTGGCGATCGAGCCTAATCTTGGATTCTCCGTGAATACAATTCGGACCCACATTTCCCGCCACTGTGTCGCGAACCTGCCGCCAGCGGGCGCGATACACAGAATGCTGATAAGAAACCCCAACGGTGCCTATCGCCTTTACCGTCATGGCGATGAATATCATCCTGGAAGAGCAACCGGTAAGACCTGTCCGGACGCGAACGCGATTCCTCCGAAATATAAAAATCTAACCGAATGGTTCCACCGCGAATACGATAACCGGCCAGAGCTCTCGGCTGGTGAAGATCCCCTTCTGGCGCTCAGAGGTCTTGGAAAGGAGCTTTGGAAAGAACTTGGTGGTGGGGAAAAATTCATTCATGAACTCCGCGCGAACTGGTACGGCACCGAAGAAGAAAAGTCCCGTGCTAGAACGCAGCGATCTCCCAAGCGGAGGGCCGGGTGAGCCTGATCTTTTGGGACACGATGATATTTGTGTATTGGATCGAGCAACACCCCAACTTCGCGAGTCGTGTGGATGAAATCCGCCGCCGCATGTGGGAACGCAAGGATCAACTTTGGACGAGCACGCTGACTCTCGGCGAGGTGCTATCTGGACCTTACGCGAAAGGCGATCTGGATCTGTCCCGGCGATATAAGGAACTGCTTGCCCGGCCGCTGGTCCAAACGATCCCATTTACCGAAGAAACAGCCGAACACTTCGCGAGGATTAGAGCAGACCGCTCTATCGCCTCAGCAGATGCTATCCAACTCGCTTGTGCCGCGCAGGCGCGCGTCGACTTGTTCCTCACTAATGACCGCCGTTTGGCTAGGAAGACCATTCCGGGTATTCAGTTCATCGCCGATCTGAGTTTCGACTACTTATGAAAGGAACTTGAAAAGAGCTTATGGGAAAATACTATCCGCTTGAACGATATCTATTCCTCCAACAGACAGGAACTGTGGCACTGACGTTCAGCCGCATTGGGGAGATCATTCACGATAGCTTACGCCCAGCCGCTCACGCATACCGGGCGTGGTGGGCTAACAATATAAAAGGCCACGTGCACGCTGCTGCCTGGCTTAATGCCGGTTACAAGGTCGAGACCGTTGATCTCGAACGCGGAGTTGTGACCTTCGCTAAGCTCGGGGGAGGCGCTCCGCCTTTTCCGGTTTCGGAAGCGTCGGGGACGCCGAGCAGGCAACAAAAACATGACGGGTATGGAAAATCTGTGCTCAGGGCCGCTGTCGGCCCTAGGTTCTCCGCTTACGGAACGACGATCACTTACGACACGAGCCAGGCCAGGATTGATGGAACCGTCGATGCCATGATCGCAGTCGAGATAGAGTCACGAGCTAACAAGCAAGTGCGCGGAGCGATCCTTGATCTCCTCATGCACCCCTATTCCAAGAGGCTACTGGTTCTAATCCCAAGTGGATTGGTGTCAACATGGTCAACGAGAGCAAGCACATTCTATCGCGATCTTTGAGTCCGCAGGATTTCCAGGTGATCTTGCTTGCTGGCACAGGCGACGCACCGAGACTTGAGGTGGATGCGCAGATCATCAGGTCGGCTCTCCTGAAGCTGAATGCTGATCCGCGCGCGACCGGATAACTGTATTTGCTACCCTCAGGGGTAGCCTCCCGCATGGCAGCCTCCGGCATCAAGGATTCGCTCCAACAACGCGGCGTCCGGCTGACGCGGCAGCGCAAGATTTTGCTTGAGCTGATCGATCAATCGGGCCAACATCTCAACGCCGAGCGTCTCTACGAACTGGCGCGTGAAAAAGATCCCAGGCTCAATCGCGTTACCGTCTACCGGACTCTCAAGTTGCTCAAGGCCGGCGGACTGGTGGACGAGCTGGACTTGATGCACCACGATGGCGACCAGCACTACTACGAGACGCGCCTGAAGCAGGAGCACGCCCACGTGATCTGTCTGCGCTGCGGAAAGATCGAGGAATTCTTCGGGGATCTGCTGAAGAAAATGCGCGAGCAGATCGAATCCCATTTCGGTTTCGATATCGTTCTCGCCCGCACCGAGGTCGGCGGCTACTGTGCTCATTGCCAGGTGTTGCGCGCCAAAGAATTGGCCGCGGCCGCGTCCAAAGATACCTGTCCTGAGCCCGCCCCCCTGCGCAATCACCGGAGCCACTAACTAATGTCCACGCCGAGCGCTCACCCCGGCGAGAGCCATCGTGTGCCGGCTTTGGCGGTGATTAATCCCTCCGGTAATCGCAGCCGCATGCCTCTTGATCGCTTGCCCTTTCTAATCGGGCGGCAAGGCGACAATCACCTTGTGCTGCGCGATAACCGAGCGTCGCGCAATCATGCCCGCATCTTCTCCGAGAATGGTGAATACTTTGTCGAAGATCTGAACAGCCGCCACGGCGTGTATGTCAACGGAGAGCGGGTGAAGCGCCACCGGTTGATCGACTCAGACCGGATCGACTTCGGTTTTCAGGATTCCTACCGGTTGATTTTCAACCTCGAGGAAGACGAAATCCATCGCATCATGGAGCAGTTTTCGTCTCCGCAAGGCTCCGGCGCCAACAATTTAGCCAAGCTCCGGTCACTGGTGGAAGTGGCGCGTGCGCTGCAGAGTTCGCTTTCCACTCACGACGTACTGGCGGCCGTGGTGGACGCCGCCCTTTCGGTGACCGGCGCCGAGCGTGGTTTTCTGCTGCTTCGCAAGGAAGAAGACCTGGAAGTCAGCGTGGCGCGCGATCAGCGTGGAGTCCCGCTGGCAAGTTCCGACCTCAGCGTCCCCCGGTCGCTGATTCACCGCGCCCTTCGCACCCGCCGCGAGCTGCTTTCGATGACCTTCGACCCGTTGGGCCAGGAAGGCGTGCGTCCCGAAATGTCGGTTGCCGATCTGGAGCTGCGCAGCGTCGTCTGCGTGCCACTGGTGCATGTGCGCACCGGCACCGGATCGTTGCAGGAGACCATCGCGACTTCGGTCAACGATACCGTCGGCGTCCTCTACATGGATTCACGCGGCGCCGCGGCCGACCTATCGTCCGGCAATCGAGAGATCCTGCAGACCCTTGCGCTCGAAGCGTCCACGATTCTCGAGAACGCTCGATTGCTCCAGGAGGAGCGCGAGAAGCAGCGCCTCGAAGAGGAGCTGAACGTCGCGCGTAGCATTCAGCAGGATCTCCTGCCCGCCGGCCTTCCATCGGAAGGCTGGTTTCGCGCCGCCGGATCGAGCATCACTTCGCGCCAGGTGGGTGGTGACTATTTCGATGTCCGGCACATCGACGCCGACACATTCGCCTGCGCGATCGCGGATGTTTCCGGCAAGGGCGTCAGTGCCGCGCTGCTGGCGGCCCTGCTGCAAGGCGCTTTTTTGTTCGCTTCCGAAGGCCCCACCGAAATAGGCGACGTGATGGCGCGCATGAATCGCTTCCTTTATGAACGCGCCAAGGGCGAGAAATACGCGACCCTGTTTTATTGCACCTTGGCGCGAGATGGTCAACTGTGCTGGTCCAACGCGGGTCACCCAAAACCGATTCTGGTCCGCGGTTCGGAATTGGTTCTCCTGGAGAGTACCGGCTTACCGCTCGGTATGCTAGAGGCGGCGGGCTATGAAATGAAGAAGGTGCACCTTCTCGCTGGAGACAAAATCGTAATGTACAGCGATGGTCTTTCCGAGGCAGAGAACGCCGACGGCGAGTTTTTTGACAAAAAAGGCTTCCCGGAAACGCTGCGCGCCAACGCCTCGCTGGGTTGCGCCGAATTACAGACGAAGTTAGTGGAAGCCGTGCAGGATTTTAGCGAGGGTACCGAGCTGAGCGACGACATCACGACGTTGGTGCTCGAATACCGGCCGTAAACCTGCGATTATCTTAATCCACCGAACCGCGTTACTCCAATTCACGCACTGCTATAATCAAGTGAGTAATGTCTCTCAATTCGCTTGTATCCTTTTCTGCGTTGGCTGCGTATCACGTAAGAGGACAATAGATGGGCAAACCCCAGGTTCAGATTCTGGAAGCCGGTCCGGCTCCTGCGGAAGATCCCGCCGTCGGCGGCTATAAGGTCTTCAATCGGATCATCGACTGGATCACCAACGACAGAATGCAGTTACTCAACATTACCGACCGCATCAACGAAATCGTGCGGAAGAGCGGCGTTCGCGATGGGCTGGTTCATCTGCAGTCGCTGCACACCACTTCCGCTGTTTTCCTTAACGAGTGGCAGGATGCGCTGGTGCATGACGTCAAGACTTTCTTCGAAGAGGTTGTTCTCCGCGAACAATACTATCGCCATAACGATCCCGAGCATTCCGATTGCGAGCGGAAGAATGCTGATTCGCATCTTCGCGGCATGTTGATGGGCCAGACTTTGTGCCTCCAGGTGCGCAACGCATCCGTGCTCCTGGGCACCTGGCAGAGCATCATCTTCGCGGAGTTCGACGGCCCCCGAAGCCGGTCTCTGGCCGTCCAGGTTTCTGGAGTGTAGGCCTGCCCCACTCTGAGCGGATGCCCCGGTTTTTCACCCTGCAACAGGCCGAACAACTACTTCCTCAGGTGGAATCCGCGATTCGGGATGCGATCTCGCTCAAATCCGAATATCAGCAGGCCGAAGACGACCGGCAAAACTTCTCGCACCGCATCACCATGCTCGGAGGCGTGCTGGTGGATCTTTCCCAGGTGCGGGAACAAAAAGAGCGGCGCGAGTCGCTCGCACACCAGCTGCAAGAGGCGCTTGAAAAAATCCACGAGTACGGATGCGTCGTGAAGGATCTGGATATCGGTCTCATCGACTTCCCCACTCAGTTCCACGGCCAGGAGGTCTATCTTTGCTGGAAGCTGGGCGAGTCCGGCATTCAATTCTGGCACGGCGTTCACGAGGGTTTTCGTGGCCGCAAACCGATCGATCAAGAGTTTATCGAGCACCATCGCGGGGAACTTCCCAACTGAATGTGCGAGAATTAGGTACGGTTAACGGTCTTTCCCGTCTCAGGGAGGATTCCGAGTCGGGCAGCAGTTGTCGGTCGCTGCCTCAACTAACACAAGCATGCTGCTGAGTCGAGAGTTCATAGCCTATCTGTCCCGACAGCTCGTAAAGCGGATGACGCCGCAGATCATTGAGACCTCCAGTCCCGATGCGGCGACCGAAATGATCGGCCATCTGATTGAAGAGGAACTGCAAGTAGAGGATCGTCTAAACGACGAGGTCCGCGAACTGCTCAGCCAGTATAGCGACTACATGCGGCGTGAAAGCGTCAGCTATCAGGAGATGTTCAGGCGCATCAAGAATACTCTCATCTCGCAGCGCAAAGTGATCCGCGCATCCGGCCGCGATACGGGCGATAACATGAAGCTCTCCCGCGACAAGATCAACGACATCTCGCACAAGCTGGTGGCCGCCTTCCGCAAAGCCCGCGAGTTTCGCCTTAAGAAAGACCCCAACGACGTACGCCTGGAGATTGTTAAATCCATGACGGAGCTGCTGGCTGTCGAAGAGAAAGTCGACCGCGCCGCGCGTACCAAGATTCGCTCCCAAAAGAAGGAAATTCCCGAGGGCACCGAGGAGTGGGATTTGCTCCACCGGCGCTACTATGCCGAGGAACTGAAGAAGTTCGGCATCGATTTCACCCGATGACGACGATCGTCGTCGTGGGCAGCCTCAACATGGATTTTGTTGTTGGGGTCGACCGCCTCCCGGCGCCGGGCGAGACCGTACTGGGTCGCGACTTTCAAATGATACCGGGCGGCAAGGGCGCAAACCAGGCCTGTGCGGCCGCGAAGCTCGCCACTGTTTCCACGCAGGTTCGAATGATCGGCCGCGTGGGATACGACACGTTTGGCGATCACCTCAAGGCCGGTCTCTCGGCGGCCGGTGTCGACGTAAGCTCCGTCCACGCGACGCACTCGCACGCCACCGGTGTGGCCATGATCTCTGTGGACGCTTCCGGGCAAAACTGCATCGTGGTGGCATCGGGCGCCAATCGCGCTTTGATCGCTTCGGAAGCCGAGGCGATGCGTTCCGTGCTCCGCGGCGCCCGGTTAGTGCTATTCCAATTGGAGTCGCCCCTCGACACCGTGGCCGCCGCTTTGAATATTGCGCGCGAGGAGGGCGCCCGCACCATCCTCGATCCGGCTCCGGCAGTGCCGCTATCCGAAGAAATACTCGCGAGCGTCGACATCCTTACACCCAACGAAAGCGAAGCCTCGCTCCTGCTCGGGCTCCCTCCGCAACGTGTGTCGATCTGTAATGCGCCCGCGCTCGCCCGTGCTCTCAGGGATCGCGGACCCGCCGCGGTAGTGTTGAAACTTGGCGACCAGGGGTGCTTCTATAGCGATGCCGACACGGAGATCCACTGCCCGGCGGTTTCCGTGATGGCCCGGGATACAACCGCCGCCGGCGACGTCTTCAATGCTGCTCTGGCCGTCGCGCTGGCGGAAGCCCGTCCGCTCGACGCCGCGCTCCGGTTCGCCAATGCCGCTGCCGCAATTTCAGTGACGCGCCCGGGCGCTCAGGCTTCAATCCCCTCCCGCCACGAACTCGAAAATTAGGGACAGTGCACTCTGCACTCAAATACCGATTTCGTCCGCGCTGGACCCTGGTCCAACTTGCAGCGTTCTATGGCGCCGGTGTCTTCTCGAGCTGTTGCTTGGCCCACACCCGATTCGGATTCAGCTCCACCGATTTGGCGATCGCCTGTCGCGCTTCCTCCGCCTGATTCACCCGCCGTAGCGCGATCCCGAGCCACAGCCAGGCGTCCGCGTTCTTCGGATTCAACTCGATCGCTTTTCGGAAGTCCTTGACCGCGACATCCAGGCCGCCGCCAAAAGCCGGAGGCAGGTAGTAGTTTCCGACCCCATGACTCACATACGCCATCGAAGATTTCGGATCCAGCTCAATCGCCTTGTTCACGGCGGTAAGCGCGCATTTTCCGTATTTCAACGCCGCCATCCCGTTGCTCGAAATGATTTGCCCGCACAGCGTTCCCAGGATGCGCTGATATTCCGGCGAGTCCGGCTTCTGTGCCACCGCGCGCTCGGCCGCGTCAATCCCCGCCTCCGCCGCATTTTTCGCCGCGGCCTTATCCCGCATCTCGATGGCGACTTCGGCCGTATACGATTCGGCCAGCGCCAGCCGGTATTGTGCCACTGCGTCCTTGGGATCTTTTTCGGCGGACGCGCGAAGCTCGCCGGCCATCTTCTCCAGTGTCGATCGATCTTGCCGGTCCCGTGCCTTGAGAAGCTCCGGGTCATCCCAGGTACCAGCGGCAAAAAGCGCGGAAATCACAACCAGAGTCTTCATCTCTTACTCGACGCTCATGGCTGTGTGTCGGTTACAACGCCACAACCTTGCGATTCACCAATAGAAAATATAGTCCCAGAATAGCTAGAAGCACCCCATTGCAGGCCACCACCCTCGGTGCTGTGAACTCCTTAACAAGCGCGCCCACCACCAGGCTGCCAAACGGGGTTCCGCCGCGAAATGCGACGTTGTACACGCTCATCACTCGGCCGCGCATCTGGTCGCCTGTAATCATTTGGACCAGCGAACTGATCGTGGTAAACACCGCCAGCAGCGTGCCGCCGCTCAGGAAAAGAAGAACGCAGCTCAAGATGAACGAGCGTGAGAGCGCGAAGCCACTGATCAGTACTCCGAGCGCCACCAGCATCAACAATGCGGCCCTTCCCTGACGCTTGTATTTTCCTAGCCCCGCAACGATCAACGCCCCGCAAATCGATCCGATGCCCAAGCAAACCAGCAGTGTCGCTAACACGTTGGGACCTCCTTGATACACGTCGCGCGCGAACACCGGAAGAAAGACGACCAAAGGAAAAGCCAGCAGCGTCATCGAAAACGCCAATACGATTAACGCTACCATCGCGCCCTGCTTGCGGATGAACTGGAATCCTACCTTCATGCTTCCGAGCACGGATTCGCCGGTCTTGGTCGGCACGAAGTATGGCCGGATGATCAGCAGAGTAATGATCACCGCAATGAACGAGATACCGTTCAGCGCAAAACACCAAGCGGCGCCGATTGCCAGCGCTAAGGCTCCCAGCACCGGCCCGATCACACGCGCCAGATTGAATTGAATCGAATTCAGAGCGATGGCGTTCGGCAGATCTTCGGGCTTCACCAGCGACGGTATGAGCGCCTGGTACGCCGGTCCTCCGAAAGACTGCGCCGTGCCCACAATAAACGAAAGAGTGAGAATATGCCACACGTGTACTACGCCGGTTGCAAACAAAGTCGCCAGAAAAAATGCGCAGGTCATTTGCACCACTTGCGAACCGAGCAGCAGCTTCTGCCTCTCAGTACGGTCCGCAAACACGCCGCCTACCAGCGAAAACAGTACGATCGGTATGGTGCCGAGAAACGAATCGAGCCCCAGCATGAAGGAAGAATTCGAAAGTTGGAAGACCAGCCAGCTCTGCGCCAGCACCTGCATCTGGGTGCCGACTTGGGAAGTGCAGGCCCCGATCCACATGATGCGGAAATCGCGATAGGCAAATCCCTTGAAAACCCGCTTTAACAATCTAGGTTCCGATCAAGGCAGTGGCTTTTCCCGCCGAATCAGATGCAGGATGTTCCCGTCGCCGTCGCTGAAGAACTGCAACCGGTTGCCCTGATTGTTAATCGGTTCCCCCAGAAATTCTACGCCCCGCTTCTTGAGTTCGCCCATCGCTTCTTCGAATTGATCGACGCTGATAGCCAGATGCCGGATTCCCGGGTCCTTCATCTTCTGCGGCGCTCGCGCGCCTTCCGACGGGATGATCTCCAGCATCGAACCGTCCGCCGACCGCACGAAATAGTTGCCGGCATAGGTGTAGTTGATGTGAAAATCAAGCTTTTCAACATACCACTGGGCGAGCTTCGCCGGATCCGGTGAAGCGATGGCTGTGTGCTCGAGACCTCGGAACATACACAGAATTGTAGCAGACTAGAACCGAATCGGGAGCGAAGTTAACCGTAACTTGTGGCTTGACCGCCGCCTAGACCGGCGGGCCCTCCCGGCGTCTCCACAAAGACAGCATCAGCATCAAGCTGGCAACCGGCAGGACAACGTAGTTGCCGATTGCGCCGGGCGGAGTGTGTGCAAAGGTTACCGGTTTCATGTGCCCCACCAGTTGACGCAAGAGCGTTTCAACAATCAGCAGCACATACATGAGCGGAACGAGTGACCTGTATCGAAAAACCACCACTAGCTGGATGACGGCATAGATCAGTTGTGCACTCCCCCACAATGCAAACGCAAAGATGATGCCTTCCGCGCCGGCCACCGTCAGATTCATTCCCGCGATGCTGCCTGCGCCTCCGTCGGGTGCGAGCAGATGAATGCAACTTCGTACCAGGCTGACAACGGCGATCAGCGCAAATACGTAAACCGGTAGTTTCATTCCACGTATCGTGTTATCGGCTTGGGCAGGCAGCAACGCCACAAGAACTTTTCTCATCGCTCTATCTCGAGCCTTCATCGTATTATCGGACTCCACAAGGCGATGCTAAAATCAAAAACAGTTCCCCTGCGTCCCGCCTTGGAGGAAAGTTGTGCGCTTTTTCCTTTACTCTCTTCTTGCGCTCTCATGCTTGGCCGCAGATTCTACCGTTGTCAGCCAGCCTCGCGCGTTGGCTTTCGAAGCGCATGGCCAACAATATGTTTCTCACGGCCCCGGCTATGCGTTTTCGGTAACCTCCCGCGCGGCCGTCTTGCATCTGGCTGGGCATGCCGTGCGACTCTCGGCCGTCGGCGCGAGCCCTAAACAGTCACTCGAACCCCTCGACTGCATGCCCGGCAAGGCCAACTACCTCCTCGGCCGCGATGTCCGCGCTTCTTACGATCTCTACGGCCGCGTCCGCTGGCGCGCCGTCTATCCCGGCATTGATCTGGTTTTTCGAGCAAACCAGGAACACCTCGAATACGATTTCGAAATCGGCTCCGGCCACGATCCCGGAAAAATCCAGCTCGCTTTCGACGGCATCGACGACCTTCGCATTGATCCCAGCGGAGACCTCGTTCTGACCACCGGCGCTCTCCGGATCTATCAACCTCAGCCGGTGGCCTATCAGATGATTGCGGGCCGGAAGCAGCCCGTCGACGCGGTCTATCGAATCGACTCCTCTCACCACATTCGATTCCAAACCGGCGCCTACGATCACCACCTCCCTCTGGTGATTGATCCCCAAATCGTCTTCGACAAATCGTTCGGCGGCAGCGGCTTTACCACCGCAGCTGGGCTTGCTCGGGACACACGCGGCAATCTTTATGTTGCCGGCAGCACCAGTTCCACGGATTTCGCGATTGTGAATCCGGTCCAGGGCCACCTGGGCGGAGGTCCGCTGCTGGTCACTGCCGACGCCGGCCAAACATTCAGCTTTCCATCGCTGCAAGGAGCTACTTCAGTGAGCGCGCTAGCAGCCGCACCTTCCGCTCCGTTGACGGTCTACGCTGCAACGCCACTTGGCATTTTTCAGAGCGCCGACGGCGGGACCACTTGGACTGAAGCAGCCAATGCCGGCCTTGCAGGTGCCGCAACTGCTCTGGCAGTAGACGCGGGTTCCGCCACTACACTTTACGCCGCCACAACACAAAGCATCTTCGTCAGTACCGATGGCGCGGCGACTTGGCAGGCCTCCACCAACGGTCTCTCTGGTACCCGCGTCCTGACGATCGTAGCTCATCCATCGCAGACTGGAACCGTCTTCGCCAGCGTCCAAAGTCCATCTGCTCTTTTGCGTAGTACCGACTTCGGCCAGACCTGGACGCAACTCCCGTTTGCGCCCAACCAACTGACCAGCGCGGCGAATGCCATTGTCATTGGCTCGAATGGAGCGATTATTGTGGCGACCAACCAGGGCTTACTGATCTCGACCGACAGCGGCAGCACCTGGAACCCCGGGTCGGGTCTACCCGTTCAAAACAACCAAACGCTGGCCATTTCGCCCGATAATCCAAGCACTGTGTACCTGGTCAATTCGAGTTCCAAAGTCCAACGGAGCACCGACGGCGGCCAGACCTTCAGCACGGTGTTCTCCTCGATCCACTTAACGCAATTGAGCCGCGTCGTGGTGGATCCGAGAAATCCATCCACGGTTTACGTCACCGATTACGATCTTCTGTTTCGCAGCACGGACGCCGGGCAAACCTGGTCGACGATTTCATTACCGAACTCCATCACGCCCCAAACGATCTTCGTCTCACCGGTCGATTCACGTGTCTTCCTCGGGATATATTCGCCAAATAATGTGTTCGTTACTAAGTGGAGTGCGGATGGCAGCCAGGTTCTCTACTCCACCTATCTCGGCGGAAGCGGACGCGATCGAGCCAGCGGAATCGCTGTGGATGCCAACGGCAGCGCCTACATTACCGGTACGACATCATCCTCGGATTTCCCAACCACCACCGGCGCATTCCAGACCGGGCTGAACAGCACCGGGGACGTTTTTGTCTCGAAGCTCAGCCCGGATGGTTCCCGGTTGATCTACTCCACGCTGCTCGGGAGCCAGTCGGCATCATCCACAAGCATTGCGTTAGATAGCGCAGGAGAAGCGGTGATCACCGGTTTCGCACCAGGTAGTTTTCCGGTGACGGCAAATGCGTTCCAAACCGCGCCAGTCCCGGGTTGCTACCTGTTCCCATCCCCTTCTATGCCGACTTCGGGCGACGCCTTCGTTGCCAGGATCGCGGGCGCCGGCAATGCGCTTATTTCCTCGACCTTGATCGGCGGGAGCTGTGCCACCTACGGCACAAGCGCAGCGGTCGATACGAGTGGCAACGCCTGGGTAGCCGGCTGGACTCTGTCTCCGGATTTTCCCGTCACGTCGGACGCCTTGCAGTCGCAATTCGGCGGCGGAATGTACGACGGATACCTCGCTCGCATCAATCCCTTCGGCGGTCTCGACTACGCCACCTATCTCGGCGGCCCTGGGTACGACGTACTGAACGCCATCGCCCTCGATCAATCGGGCAACATTTACGTCACCGGTGAAAGCGGCGGGCTGTCTCAACCTGCATCTCCGAGTGCATTCCAGCCCCAGGCCAGCGCGACTTGCCCCGAGTTTTTCATTGGACCTTCCGAATTTGTGCCGCAAGGCAATGCGTTGCTTGTGAAGCTCGATCCCAAGGCGCATTCGATCCAGCGTCTCACTTACCTCGGGGCTCCGGGCTGTCTTTCCCCGACATCGATCGCCGTGGATTCTTCGGGCGAACCTTGGATTTCGAGCCCATTGAACCCCAACGGCAGCCCATCGCAAACCGTGAGTCCATTTCAAATTGGAATCGGGCCAGGATTTATCAGCAAGTTCAGCGCGAACTTCACACAGTTGCTGTTTTCAACGTATTTCGATTCCGTCTCAGGCCTTGCGCTCGATTCCTCCGGTTTGGCTTATGTCGCGGGCACGGCTCCTTTCAACAACCTCTCAGGTTCTCAGCCGGCTTACATCGCCAAAATCGATCCCACGCCAACTGCGGTTTCGTTGGACTCTGTTGCTAGCCTTGTGACGTCTGTGGACCTATCGAATTTTCGCGGGATCGCTCAGGGCGAGTTGATCCGAATCCTCGGCAAGCAGATGGGCCCGGCCGCTGTCACCCCGGGCGTGATCAACTCGGGAATCCTGGCAACCAAGGTGGCCGGCGTACAGGTCACATTCGACGGAGTCCCCGTCCCGCTCCTCTCGGTGAGCGCGCAAGAGATCGATCTGGTGGCGCCCTTCGAACTTACAAAGTCGACCACCACTGTGCAGGTGGTCTATAACGGGATCAAATCCAACCCGGTTCAAGTCGCCGTAACCGGCACGGTTCTGCAAATTCTCGCCGTATTAAACCAGGATTACTCCGCGAACTCCGCGTCCAATCCGGCTCCGGCTGGTTCGGAAATGATCCTGTATTTCGCCGGAGCCGGACAAACCAATCCGCCCAGCCAGGATGGCCAGGTCAACGCCGCTCCGCTCGCCGCGCCAGACATGCCGATTCAGCTCGAGTGGTTCGCTAACGACCCCAACAATCCGACCATATTGCCGATCGCCTTCGCCGGCGCCGCGCCGGGCTTAGCCGCGGGCATTTTTCAGGTCAACTTCATCGCGCCGCCGCAGAGCCTGATGAATGTGAATCTCGTTATCGGAAACGCCGGCGCACGGTTCAATGTTTGGACCCAATAGAACTGCGCTGCCGACGCCCCAACTCACCCCTGCATACCCGTCGCAACCCTGTCCCGCAAGGCGTATACTTGACACATGCAGGAGGGAAGATGAAATATCGCTGCCTCTGTTTCGTACTTGGACTCGCCACTCTCCTTTCGCCGGCGCAAGCGCAAGTCGCGCCTAACACGGCCTTGGCGAAAGCTAAAGCCGTCAGCCAGACCTGGACCCCGCCTCGAACCGCCGACGGACATCCCGACCTTCAGGGATTTTGGGCCAATAACAATGCGACGCCGCTCGAACGGCCTAAAGAACTGGCGGACCGGACATCTCTCACCGACCAGGAGGTGGCGGCGCTCAAGAAAAAGGCTGCTGAGCTCTTCCACGGCCAGGGGGACGCGGCTTTCGGCGACACCCTGTTTGAAACCGTGTATGCGAATGTCAAGGGAACTAAGAAGGGTTTCAAAAGCACCGACGGCGAGACCGGCGACTATAGCTCAGTCTGGAACGACGAGAGGGATTGGGATAATCGAACCTCGCTGATTACCGACCCGCCGGACGGGCGCCTGCCCCCCATGACACCGGAGGGGCAAAAGAGACGCGAGGCCAACAACGCGGCCAGGCAGCGTCCGGCCGCCAGTCCGGAAGATCGAGCCCTCCAAGAGCGCTGCATCACCTATGGCTCGCCGCAGTTGGTCGCCGGATACCAAAGCTATTATCAGGTTGTGCAGACGCCAAAGTCAGTGGTCATCATGACGGAAATGATTCACGATGCCCGTGCAATTCAACTCGACGCCGGCCCGCATCTTCCACCCGCGGTCCATCAGTGGTTTGGGGATTCGCGCGGCCATTGGGAAGGCGATACGCTCGTCGTGGATACGACCAACTACAAAACGAGAAGCTTTATGTCGATATCCAGTGACAAGCTGCATGTGGTGGAGCGCTTCTCCCGTACCGGCCCCGAGATTCTCCAATACGAAATCACGATCGATGATCCCGGCACCTGGACGAAGCCCTGGACCCTCATGATCCCGTTGAGGCGCTCTCCGAAACCGGTCTACGAATACGCTTGCCATGAGGGCAATATCGGTATGGTAGGTATCCTCAAGGGTGCCCGTGCCGAGGAGCAGGCCGCCGCGTCTGGAAGCCCGGCACCGAAATAATTTCGGCGCTGTCCGACTGGTCTAATTCACGAGGTCAAAGCTGCATTTCCATAAAGCCGTTGGCGCGTCTGTCGGGCCTCGCCGGGATCTTCTAGGAGGTTGCTGAAAAAGTCTTTCAAGAGCTCACATTGGCAGGTCGGGGACCTGCTCCACAACTCCAGGTCAATGACTTAGCTCTACACGTGGCGCAGGTCTCCGACCTGCGAGAGACTTTTTC
>Ga0210386_10002513_pt1 | contig 15748 bp, 20 predicted proteins | sample IncBWH32OmetaG_FD_160091 | JGI IMG/M metagenome (GOLD analysis project Ga0210386, IMG submission 160091) | Forest soil microbial communities from Barre Woods Harvard Forest LTER site, Petersham, Massachusetts, United States - Inc-BW-H-32-O ... | reverse complement strand
TATGATCTCCAATATGAGCATCGCCTATTTCTAATCCGTCAATATGACCTGATGTTCTTCGTGCTCTTTTGGCGATCAATGCAAGTAAAAGAAAAGCGTTGGGATAACGTTCTAAAAGAAAGTCAGCTTCTTCAGAATCAATGAATTTGATAAATCTATTCTTAGCCAATGTATTTTCCTTTCCATGATCGAAAGAAAGCATGGCTATATCCTGAAGAAATTAATGTGAATTCAAGTAAATTTTTTAGTACAACATAATATTTTTTGCAAACATTATAAAGGAAAAGATTGAGGTGATTTGAGTGTTGACCGTTTAGCTTTGATGCGCTAAGATTGTATATGTCCATTATGGACGCCTTTCGGTAAAAGGTGCGTTAGTTCGGCGAGAAGGAGTGAAGACCTTCTCGCCATTTTTTTTACTTAGACTACTCCCCGTCTTTCTTTTCTTCCAGCACTTTCTTGTAAGAGCCTCTTTTTTGCTTTATCTTTTGCCCACAGGAAGCGCATACAGGAGGATGGAAACATCTATCCGCTCCCACTTTCAATTCACTGGCAAGCACAGCTCCTTTAGTAATTTCTTGCATCTTAGATGCTACGGTTGGACTGGTCGTTTTCTTGCCAGAAACTATTTGCGATAAGTGGTTAGCATGGACCTGTAACATTTTGGCAAGCTCTGCCATTGTCATTCTTTCTTGCAATAGAAAGATCGTTAATCTACGTCTGACATCATTCTTTATTCTCATATATCTCCATTACGATTATGCGATTACATGATATGAAAAATGTTATACTGTCTCAAGAGAAAGTTTTCCGATCATATATCTTTGTCCGTTGACGTAAATGAATCTAATCTGATATATTTGGGATATAACAAACGAATAAAATAAAACAAATTGCCCAACAAAAAATAAAACATTAAATTTTAAAATTACTCGAGAATGCATTATGACAATATATGATGAAGACTGGGATTACTTTCCAGAATGCCAAGGTTGCGACAACAAAAGAGACGCAATACTCACAGCGAAAGATCTAGTATCTGAGATTGTAAAGCGGCTTTACATCCCTGGTAAATTCCAAAAAGAAGAGTTCGAATCTATATTCGATGAATTGTGTACTTGTCTCAAGATTGAGATAATGTATTCACCTCTTCAGATTGAATCAAAATCAAACAAAATCACAGATATACTCTGCGAAAACTTAAACAAATGCGCATAAATAAGGAGAAACAATATGCACGCTTTTAAATTTCTACCAGATAATTATGAAGCCCCACGAAGTGGTGGACAATATATGAAGATTCAGAAGGGAGAAAACAAAATCCGAATTCTTTCAGAACCCATTATTGGATGGGAGGACTGGAATATAGATAAAAAACCCGTTCGATTCGAATATGCTAATAAGCCATTGTCACCTCTTGTATCGGATAAGCCAGTTAAACACTTTTGGGCAATGATCGTATGGAATTATTCCGAAGAGAAGATTCAGATATTGCAGATTACCCAATCGGGAATCAGAAAAGGAATAGAAACTCTTTGCAATGATTCAGACTGGGGAGCTCCATATTTTTATGATATTAAGATCATAAAGACTGGTGGAGAAGATCCAAAGAGCATCAAGTATCAAGTGAATCCTTTGCCACATAAACCGACTCCGCCTCACATTGCGCAAGCGTTTAAAGATAACCCTTGCTTCCTTGAAGCGCTCTTCGTAAACGAAGATCCATTTGCAAGCCATTGGGGCAAAAAAACGCCGGGTATTTTTGGTGAAAAGCCTCAAGAATCTCCCGAAAAAACTACTAAAATGTTCATCTCTGATTTGCAAGTCAAAGAACTAGAATCTATCTTTGCCAAATGTGACGCATCTTATGTAAAAAGCGTGAAAGACACGTTGGCGAAAGATCCAATGAATGTACAAAATATAACGCAACTTCCTGTTGATCTTTACGAGAAGATAAAAACCGCCGCTCTTAAGAAGAGTATTGTTCCAAAGTCAAACTCTAATGATGTTGATTGGATTAAATAAAAAAACGGGGCGTTTTTAGGCGCCCCTATCATCTTAGGAGGATGATTATGCTTTCTATTGTTCAACAAACCCAGGAATGGATCACATTCAGAAAAACCAAGATCGGCGCCTCAGAAGCCCCGGCTATTATGGAGGTTTCCCCCTGGAAAACTCCGTATCAGCTATGGCTTGAGAAACTCGATCTTATACCGAATACGTTCAAATCTAGCGCAATGGAGCGCGGATTGCAAATGGAAAATGAAGCGCGTGTGCAATTTTGTCTCCTTACAGGACATGACGTTAAACCAGAAGTGAGAATTCACCCCAAGATTGATTATATGATCGCATCTTTGGATGGCATTACTTCAGACGGCAAATATGCTGTAGAAATAAAATGCCCAGGTCCAAAAGATCATGGCATTGCTGCTGAAGGCGTCATTCCAGACAAGTATTATCCCCAACTTCAACATCAGCTTGAAGTTTGTGGATTAGACATGATATACTATTTCTCATTCGATACTCATTCTAACTTTTTAATAAAGGTGGAAAGAGATGATAAATATATTAAAAATATGCTTAACAAGGAAAGAGAGTTTTGGGATTGTGTTCAATCCTTTGTGGCTCCTAAATGCAAAAATGATGCAATAATGCGCAATGATGATATATGGGCCGCGACGGCCAATCGATGGAAGGCGATTAGAACGCAATTGGAAGGCCTTGAAAGCCAAGAATGCGAAGCCAGGAATGCATTGGTAGCCATGGCGAATAATTACACTACAGCGGGCGCCGGAATAAGAGTTTCCAAAGTCTCCAAGAAAGGTGCAATAGATTATTCACGCGTACCAGAACTCAAAGGCGTTAACTTAGAAGCCTATCGAAAAGAGAACATCGATTCATGGAGAATCATCGGCGATTAATTAATACACCGTACACAAGGGAACTTGTGTGCGGTCTTACACAAAACTTAAGGAAAATATGGAAAACAAAACTTGGTTCATACATGTAGAATTTTTGGTTCTTATTGTAACTTTATTGGGTGGTTTTTATGCCACTAACGCAAAAATAGATATGCAATCCCAAAGAACAGATCGTCTGTATGAAATGTTTATCGATCTAATCAAAGAATCCAAAGCATATAGACAATAAAAGAAATTCCCTTGGAAACATTAAAAAACTTTACCCTTATAGATCCTTCCATTTTTATATTTTTCGCAATTATTCTCATCTTTCTATATATGGATAGAAAAATGGAACGCATGCAAGAAAGAAGCGACAAACGTCTCGATAGGCTGATAGAAATGCACTTAGACTCTTTGCAAAAGAAGAATAAGGAGACTTTTCGATGGAAAGGATGATACAACTTACATTCATTGAAGAAAGTCGGGAAGAAAGATTAGAAAGGGAAGTAAATGCTCTCAAAGAACAGATCGAGAAGATTCGCAAGGGTCAATATGCCAAGATTGGAAAACTTTCGAAGATGTATCAGGAAATTAAGCAAGAACATGAAGACTTCAAGGCTTCAATTTGTCAGGGAAAATACAATTTACAATAGCACTTCTTGTCCAAAATACCTAAAATTGTAGTCATACATACTCCGTGATGATCACAATTCCAGCTGATCCATTTCCGCCTGCTGCAGTAGTTGCAGAGGCTTGACTACCCGCTCCAGATCCACCAGATCCATATAATGTCGCTGCATTTCCAGCCACGCTTGCGGTTGCGGCTGTTGGAGAACGTCCTCCTCCACCCCATGCAGAAGATCCTCCAGCTCCCCCGAGACCAAAAATACCGGCTGCTGCAGAGTTAAAGGAAGTAAATCCAGGCTGTCCTGTTGGTGTAAAATCACCAGTTCCAGCTACTCCTCCAAGGCCGCCTGCTCCAGCATTTCCTGACGATGCTCCAGCGCCACCGCTGCCTCCCTTTCCTATGCAAATAGAACCAACAGATGTATCTACGCCAGCCGATCCGGCGTTTGCTCCAGCAGTCCCGCCATTTCCTCCCCCTCCAATAGTCACCGTTTGAGAAGTTCCAATAGAAGACGCGGAACTTATTTTTCTAGAATAGCTCCCTGCTCCGCCACCGCCGCCTGAGGTTATTGATGCAGCTCCTCCAGAAACTCCGCCTCCACCAGCGCCACCACCTAAGCATTCAATGATGCAATACTTCATGCCAGTCGTAGGAGTATATGTCCCACTGCCTGTGAAAGTCTGAATGACTACTTTTCCAATTTCAGAAGTGAGGGTCTTGGTCTGCGTCGTTACATTGACTACTGCTGAAGTATTTGTAAAAGAAATATCACTATAATTTAAAGTTCCTGCTCCAGTGATGGCATTTGTATTTGAGCTTGAAACGCTAGAATTCGCGATTGTTACTGTTGTTCCTGACCCAACTGAAATTGCTGAGGCTGAGCCACCGTCGATATTACTATTTAAAATAGTAGCACTTCCTGTTCCTGCTGTTGTGAGAATAGTTTGCCCACTGAAAGAGAAATTGCTATTCGAAATAGTGATAGCCGTAGATGTAGATGAAGAAATATTAAAATTAGTTGTGTAACTATTTTTAATGCCAACCGTCGATGCGGCTGCAGTTGAAGCGGCTGCTGTTGCTCCCATGATTATAGAACAATATTCTATATCTATCGTTCCACCTGTAAGAGCAAACAAAGCTGTAGATGCTCCGGCTCTACAAGTGCCATAAAAAAGACTTACTCCTCCGGCGCTTCCCGTAATTCCAGTTCCATTTTGCGCATATATGGAGCAATTGACTAAAGTTAAAAGTGCAGAGGCTCCAGTGACGTTAATAGCTGCTGAACCGTTTGTCTGAAAAGTTATTCCCGCAACATTCACCCTTCCGCTAAAAGAAACCGTAGCTGTTCCTAGAATGATTACATTTGCAGTGAATGCTGCAGCGGCAGATCCAATTGTTCCAAGCAAAGCATCACAACCAAAGGCACAAATATTAACACCAGCTACAAATGTTATGTTTTCAGTATATGTGCCTGGACGAATAAAGATGGTATCTCCACTTACTGAGGCTGTTAGAGCATTTGCTATAGTATTGAAATCTCCATTTCCCGCTTTGTCCACTACGAAACCGTTGGCAGTGCTGTAATTCCTATAGGCCATTAAAACACCTCGTAATTGGTACCATTGAATAGAAGATTTATAGCAGAATAGTTGGAGACCATCGTATAGGTGGTTTGACCATCTATTGTTACAGTCCCACCCACAGTAGTTATTGAAATATTATTGGTTGCTGCATTACCAGTCTTATCTTTAATGATAAACAACCTATTAGTCGTGGGAGCATTGGGGAGCTTTAGCGTCACGACTCCCGCAGAACAATCAACGGAAATATAATAATCTGTTGCAAGGACTGTATAAGGTGATGCAGCATGATTAGTCGTAGTGTAATTCGTCATGAATTGCGCTTGCGTCGAATTGATCGTAAGCGTGCTTCCAGAGCCTGATGTAATTATATTTCCGGCGGTGCTTGTTCCACTTCCTGAAACGCCATTGCCATTTATATTCCAATTGCCTGCTGTCGGAGATAGTGCGCCACCAGATTGCCCTGTAATCGTTTCACCTACTACAGATCCATTCACTGCTAAAGTGATGCTATTATGGCCATTAATTACAGTAATACCAGTACCTGCCGTGATAGTCGCAGCGGCTGGAGCTCCAGCACTAGATCCTATGATGAGCTGTCCATCAGATGCTAATGCAGTGATGACAGGAACACCTGTTGCACCTGTGGTCAAAACACCACTATTTGCAGTTGTAAGACCTGAAACAACATTGGTGGCAGAAGAATATAGAATCTGATTTATTGTGGTTGTAGAAGGATATGTAGCTGTAGACCATGTCGGATCTGCTGCTGAATTTGCCTGCAGAACTTGTCCTGTTAATCCAATTGCAAGCTGAGTAAGAGTTGCTGTTCCTGCTCCAACTTGAATGGAGTGATTAGTAAGTCCTGTAAGTTGCGTTGTGAGAGTACTTCCCGATCCACTAGTTGTAATTGAACCTGTTCCAAGAATATTCCAATTCCCAGCAGTAGGAGATAAAGCTCCTCCAGAATTACCGGTAATTGTCTCAGCGACTCCAGTTGAAGCTAAAGATACGAAACCATTTGCATCGACTGTGAATCTAGCAGAATCAAAGGCAGCTAATCCGACATTCGTTGCGTTAGTTGTAGCAATCGCTTGAGATTTTTGCACATTGACAGTAATAGTACTTCCAGAACCTGTAGTAGAAACTGGTGAAGTTCCAGCAGCAGTAGATGCGCCTAATATATTCAAATTATTAAGTGCGGGAGTTGCCGTGCCAGTCGTGGCCGTGAAAGTGGTGGGAACGGACGCTCCAGCCTCTAAATTTAGAGAGTTTGCGCCAGCCGTAAAGGAAATAGTTCCACCTGTAGATGTTAGACTTGCAAAAGCGGGATCTGCACCTGTGGCGCCAATAAGAACTTGACCATTAGTTCCGACTGCAAGCTTAGTGATAGTAGCGGTTCCAGCACCAACCAAAACAGAATGATTGGTTAATCCAGTCAACTGAGTTGTTAGAGTGCTCGCAGCTCCTGAAGTTGTTATGCTGCCTGTCCCAATGATATTCCAATTACCAAGCGTGGGCGCAAGAGCACCACCGCTATTTCCTGTAATCGTATTTGCAATTCCTGTTCCAGAAGTTGACACAAAACCATTTGCATCGACTGTGAATTTTGAGCTGTCGAAATTCGAAAGACCAATCTTTGTGGAATCCGATGCAGCTAATGCTTGAGATCTTTGAACTTCTATTGCAAGAGTATTTGGTCCAGTACCATCAGTTCTTACTGGATTAGTTCCTGCGGCTACTGTCGCGCCGTTCATAGTAACAAGACCACCAGCTGTCGCAACGACAGGAGATGTTCCCGTTTGAACAGCTATAGAATCTATTGCAGGTGTTGCTCCACCAGTTGTTATAGTGATTGTATTGCCAGAACCAGAAGTAGATATTCCAGGTCCTCCAAGTACATTTAATACATTTCCCGCTGGTGTAGCTGTTCCAGAATCAGTGACAAAAGAAGTTGGTATTGAAGGTGTGCTTGAGACTACATCTACTACGCCTGACTGACTCAAGGGACCTCACTGATTTAATGAATGTCTTTGAAGGAGCAAAAAGATCTGATCGATCTTTTTTTCAGCAATTCCTATACGCATGTCGCAATTAGCTGAACGAAGAACCCCATTCTTTGCATCGATGGCGACTGCTGCCAACTTAAGATCTATAGAATCGTTTACTTCTTGCGCGGTGATGATCTTAGATTTGGGGATTGATTCAATCGCTTCTTTGATCTCTTTTCGGATGCTTTCTTGAAGAGATTTGAGATTGGAGATGGAAGTTTCATAGAGAATGACTTCCTTTTCTTTGATGCGATCGATTTCTTTTTCGAGGATTTCATCTTTTTCTGCGAGGGAGTCGATATTTAATTGATTCCGCCCAATATTGTATTGGAGTAATTGGAACTTGTTAGAAACAACGGTTTTGAATTCTTCGAAATTTTTTTTTTGCTCTTCTGCTAAGAACTCATTTGTTTTTTCGATAAGAGAATAACTATTATTGGCACACTCTCGCGTTTCTAAAAGAGGAAAAACTTGCTCAATCTTTTTATTTACTTCCTTAATAGCACTTTCTAAACGATGACAATATGCCTGGAGATCCAAAATTTGTCTTTTGAGGTCTTCGCTCATTCTCCATCTCCATACAAACATGCTAGATAGAACGAATTCTTCGTCGGAGCAGTGTTGTATTTTACGTAGAATTGTGTTCCAACAGCAAAAACGAAAGTAGAAGCACCAGATTCTCTATTTGTTGTTACATCATAAAGGATGAAAGAACCTGCTGGGATGTAGAGCATATTATTAACGCCATCAGTGCTGATAAAAACTCCACCGTCAGTATCATTGATAAAGTGAATAATTCTTGTTTGATGGCCGAGTGGTGTTCCGATTGGTAGAAAAGCATTCGTTATAGAACCAAACGCTACACTTCTTAAAATATCAAGAGTTGCTCTTAATGATATGGCCATATTTCCTCTTACGCGTTAATGATCCACCAATTGAAGGTAGAGGTTTCGTTACCAGTAGATGTTAGGGTGAAACCTGTGCCATCTTGTGCTGTAATTGAAACTTGACCAGGAGTACCTCCAGTTGTTTTTCTGGAGTAGAAAATTAGTGCAGTGGTGCTAGAAGCCGTTGTAGCTACTGTAACGGCTCCCGGACTGCCTGACATTGCGGCAGATGTTCCTGTTGAGGCATTCGCTCCAGTGGCTATAATAATCTTATTACCAGCAGTAAGTAGCGAAACGTTTCCGTTTCCGGTTGATACATTACCTAATGATGTACTTAATCCTGTGGTGGCTAATACTTGCGCGCCTGCTACGACATTACCTAATGAAGCAGTAACGGCACCAGTCGTTGCTGTAACGGATGTTCCAGTTACTGTCGTTGTAGCAGCGATAGATCCAGGAGCGATAAATGCAGAAGGTACGGAAAGAGTTACAGAAGATCCAGATGCAGTAGAAGTAATTTGATTCGCAGTTCCTGCAATTTGGATATTACCAGCTACAGGAGTGGCTGTTCCCGTATCGCCAGTTATCGTCTCAACTGGACCGCTAGCACTGGAAGATAGAGAAACCCAAACTCCATGACCTGCATAAATAAATATGGCGCTTGTAGTTGTATTTACCCATGTACGTCCAACATTGTAAGGAGCTCCATCAGGTCCGATAACATCGGAAGTTGTAGGATTTCTAGTTGAAGATATCGGGAGAGGATCATTAGCTGTTTGGCCAGCTGTTGAATAATTCAGGAAAGAGGACATAGGAACCTCTGGTTCAAATTTAAATTTAACGTAACACGTAAAATTTAAATTTGCAATGAAGTCTAGCTGATGAAATAAAAGCCCTGTGCTCGAATAGTTATGGCATTCACAAGATTGGAATTTGTGATTGGCACTGACGTAACTCCATTTCCTGTTTCAAAAATTCCTAACGTGGAAGAAGCGGTAATCGGTCTTAAAAAAGTGGTATTATAATTGGCGTCAAAAGTGACAAAATCTATTTGTACAATACCCACCTGTGAAGAAGCTCCTCCGACAGGAACTGGAAGTCCTCCAATAGTAGCGCTTCCCGTTGATGAACCTATACTGCTTGTGGAAATGCGAACAGTAAAAAACACCATATTAGCAATTTGATTATATTCACCTTCTTGAACTGTATAAACGATGCCTACTGATGCTCCCCCGAATGCTAGAGTAGGAACGAAGAGAGCCGTTTTTCCAGTAAATGTGACAAATCCAGAAGTCACACCAAATTGATTGGAATCGTATTGAGAAACTCCAAAATTATTTGCAGTAGAAGAACCCGCATTGCTTCCTGCGAGCTGAATTTGTAGATCGATTGTGCTTGCAGCAAGGGAATTGGTCCTTATTGGATTAGCTCGGGTTCCAGTGGGATAAGTTGCTCCTCCTTCTATGGTTACTAAACCGCCAGTTGGAGTAACTGGATTAGTCCCCGGAGGAGTAGAAGCATCAACACCGAATTTTTCAGAGACCACAGCACCCGTTACGTCAAAATTGATATTTTGAGCGCCTAATCCACCGTTTGATCCAGATATAGTAACAGTCCCACCAGTAGAAGTGAAACCAACAAGACCTGCGGCATCAGGGAAGATAGGTGAGGCTCCGGCAGGAACATCGATCCCCAATATAGGACCGGTAGAAGAGGCATCCAATACCCAGGTTCCATGTCCGACATAATGCCAATAATTTTCATTTATTTTGTTGAACCAACGGCGACCAATTTGGTAAGGTCCTCCGGTTGGATCATTGAAATCGACTCCATTTACTGGATCTCTTGTCGATTGAATTGGGAGTTGCTGGAATAGATTTTGACCTTGGCCAGCCGTCGTATAAGCATCAAATGACATAGATCTCCTATAAAGGTAAAAATATCATTATACTGGATAACATGCCAAAAAAATATTATAAAGAGGGGGTGAGTTCAAAAAATAGTTGACAGGATCAAAATTTATGCCGATGTACTTTCCGCCGTGGGATACTGACGAAGAGCCAAACGAATCCAACATGAAAACATGGATGGACAATTTATATGGCAAATTTGAACCTATCGAACAAGCAAGATGGAATCAATCGAATATCGATACCTTATTCTATGCTGGTGAACAGAGATTCATAAATAGTTATTTTAATTTCTATCCAACGCAAAATTTCCAAAGTTTTCATTTCAATTTGATCCAACAACCTATAAATATGGTGACTGGATTTCAGAGACAACATCGAAAATCCATTAATTTCACACCCATTGAAGGATCTCATCAAAGATCAGCTGATGACTTAACCAAAGTCATTACTTATGCCAATAATTATCGAAACCTATTAGAAAAATTATCAACTGCTTATGAGCAGTCTGCCATTGCCGGAATGGTCATGGTCCAACCATACCTGGATTACACTGACGATCCGGTCAATGGCACATTAGATCTGAAAATATGGTCATATAACAGTTTCATGGTTGATCCGTATTTCCGTGAACCTGACATGTCTGATTGTAACTTCGTTTGGTGCCAACAATATGTTTCTAAGCAAGAGGCAATGAATTACTTCCCTGACCGAAGAGACGCAATTCAAACGATGTCTGGATTCGGAAACAGATATGGGAAGTTTTATTTCTTACCAGAAAATTACAATCTAGCCAGAAATGATCTTCTTGTATTGAGCAATGTTTGGTACAAATCCAAAAGGAAGAAAAAGCTCCTATATAACCATAACGACGGCATGTCTTATGAATACACAGATAAAGATAAGTATCTTGATGATCTGGTCAAAAGTACTGGATTTTTTGAAGTTATTGAAGTCGAAGTTCCGACTTGGAAGTTGGCGGTAGTCCTAAATGAACAGATGATGTATCAGAACTTCAATCCACTCGGATTTGATGAATGCCCATTAATACCAATTTACTGGAATTATGATCCACACGTAGCGCAATACGATCTTAGGGTTCGATCTCTGACTCGTAGCATGCGTGACAGCCAGTTTTTGCTTAATCGTAGAATTATATTAAATCATGATATAAGCGAGTCCTCCATAAACTCTGGATGGCTCAGACGTGAAAATACAATTGTCAATGAAGAAGATCTTCGATATGCAGGACAAGGTAAAGATGTCATCGTAAAAGATAATGGACAGCCTCTTCAAGAATGTATTCAAAAGATAATACCTAATGCTGTTCCTCCCTCTGATATGGAACTTGCTAATCAACTTGCAGACTTCATTTTCAAAACTTCTGGCGTAAGTATGGAGAATTTTGGCGCAGGTGAAGCGGCAGATAAGATCCAATCTGGTCTCGCAATTATGCTGAAGCAGGGTGCCGGACTTATGGTTCTCCAAAAATATTTCGATCAATGGGATGTAGCCCTCAAACTTCTTGGCAAACTTGAGATGAAAATTATCCAAAATAATTGGTCGCCGTCAAAAATCGCTAGAATCACTGGTAGAGAGCCAACTCCCGAATTCCAGGCCAAGACCTTCGGGAAATACGATGTGCTTGTCAGCGAAGGATTAGATACTACTATTCAGCAACAACAGCAGTTTGCACAAATTCTCCAATTGAACGAAGCCCTAGGAGGAATGATTCCGAAGAGATTTATTCTTGAAAATGCCACTATACAAGGAAAAGATGAGATCATTAAGGCCGTCGATGCACAAGAACAACATGCAGCGGAAATGCAGAAGCAACAGATGCTTATTGAGCAAGCAAAGCTTGAAGCTGAATTGCAACATATTCAGGCGAAATCGGTCAATGAGCTTTCGATTGCTCGGGAAAGACACGGGAGAGCTGAAGCCAACATCGGTCTATTCGAAGAGAGATTATCGGAAATTACACAAAACAGAAGTTTGGCGCTTAAGCACAAAGTCGATGCCCTCGAAAAGTTGTTGGCTATTATACATACATATGGTGAAGGTTCTACAGGAATTGAAGCCGCAAAATTACAATCTGAAAATCTTATGCAAAGGCAAGAAGAGGATCGTGAAAGGCTTGAGGCGAAGAAGGACTCAGATGCAAATGAATTCTTAGTTAATTTGATGCAAAATAAATCTTTTCAAAATAAGATGGGACAAGAACAACAAGGTCAACAACAAAATCAAGAATCGATAAGGAGTGCATTGTTATGAAACCAATGTCTGAAAGAAAAATGGATATGAATAGAGGTGAGCCTGATTCAGATGGATTTTTTCCAGAATCTGCACATCACAAGAAACTTGGGAGAGTTGGTGAAATCACTTGCCCTAAGTATCCTGATACTGAAGAAATGACGCTAGCTGACTCTAATCAAGCAGTAAGAGAAGCTAATAAAAATAAACCAAAACCTGGCTTCAGACACTAAAATGCAACCAGATTACGAAAAACCATGTATAAAGCGTCCTGATTTTACTGAAGCAAATTTTCCTACATACGATTATCGCAATATGGAAAATGCAGGTAAATTCAGAGGTGTTGGGCAACCTGGAAAAACTGCAAGTTTTAAAGAAAGTAAAACTTTAGATGCTATTCCTCAAAAAAAGGTAAAATCTAAAGTTCGAAGAGATCATGAAGGGTAACTACGTTAATCCTTATGTGAGCTCGAAAAGCTCGGATAATAAAGGAACGGTTCATGGTTCTGGAATCCCCGGTAAAGTGGGTGTCCGAAAAGGCACATTTACCGAGGATTATTTTCCTAAACTAAAGTCTCAGAAGCCACCTCGCAAGCTCGCGTAATTCTATCGACTGCTGCTTTACTCTCTGCTTCTTTTTGTTTCATCGCTGCATCCATTCTAGCAATCTTTTTCCTAAAATCTTCATACAATTTCTTTGCATCTTCCTCGGATACATCATCGGGCTCTGGTTTCATCAATTTCCTTGGTTCATTTAAATACGTCTGGACGCATTCATAAACGAATTGATCAGCGAATAATTTCTTATATTTGTAGAGACCGAATGCTTCTTGACCCGGAAGAGTCCAACACATTTCCATTTGATCGGGATTTTTTGGATCTACTCTTACTAAGGTTCCACCTGGAACAGGTTCTGGCTTTGTAAGTCTTGGTTGATGAAAACGTTGTTTCTCCTTAAGTTTTATGAACGAAAATATGTAGAATTTATGTCCTGAAAATGGATCCAGTCTGATCATTTCCTTTACAATAGTCATAAAATTTCTTCCTGAAGTTTCCCCTAGATATTCGGTGAACTCTTTAATTCTTCTTTCTGTCAAATCAAAATTTTGCATTTAAACTCCCCAGTTGTGTAATTTAAATATTGAACTTAACAATTGGATTGTTAAGCGTCAAATAGGCGTACAACTACTCGTCCGTAGAAATGGAGAATTGATGACTGAAGGCGTAAAAGAACAGGAACCTCTCGCCGCTCCTGTGAAAGAAGAAAGACCTCAACTTGCTAGCGATAACGCTCGGGAGAACTTTCGCCGGTTAGAACAAGCGAAAGAAGATGAACGTGAAAGACGCGTCAAAGCAGAAATGGAAAATGCTTTGATGAAACAAAGATTGGAAATGCTTGAAAAAGCAAATCAACCTGCTGACAAAGATCCACTGGCTGATGTGCAAGATTACGTAGATCCAACAAGTCTAAAGGCCGCTTTTGCTCAAGAAAGACGGCACCTCAAAAAGGAAGCAGAGGAAATCGCTGAAAAGAAGTTGAGGGAATGGAAAGAGCAAGAGCACAAACAAAATCATGTGCAACGACTGAAGTCTGAATTTTCCGATTTTGGAAATGTGATGACAGAAGAGAACGTGGTTAAGTTTGAGCAGACCCATCCGGAGTTTGTTCAGTCTCTTTTGCATATCCAGGACGATTACGAGAGGAAACGCCTAGCTTACAACTTCTTCAAGCGAAATATGCCGAAAGAAGAAGTTAGGTCATCGATCAAAGAGAAGGTAGAGGAGAACGCAAAGAATCCCTACCACATACCTTCTGGTTCTGGAATTCCAGCAGCAGTTGAGTATGACCTCAAGTCTAAATCCGCTCGAGATGCTGCTTATGCAAAATTAAAGGCTGCCCAAAGAAATCCGATTGGTGGCGGTTCATCTACGCAAAAGTAGTGCTTCCTTGAATCGTCTACGGCTAATTTGTCGGCGTCGGCAAATTAGCCCACACATGTGTGTGAAACGTAACGAAAGAGGAAAAAATGTCGATAACAACAACCGGTAACTTACCGGCTCCCATACTTCAGAGTTTGGCGCCGGGCATGTTGTCAGTTCCGACTCCTAACTTCAACTATATTATCCCTGCGGAAAAGTATAGTATGCCAAGACAGGGTGGAACGACCATGCGATTCCTTCGTCCAGTGCCCCTCGTTGCGCCCGTTGTGCAACTTGGAAATACTGGTATTGAACCACCTTCACAAGTGGCGACAAGAGAGATTATAGACGCTGCCATGGCGTTTTACGGAACTTCCGTAATTCTCAATGAGCAAGTCGTAATCCAAGACCAAGATCCAGTTCTCTCATGGGTAACTGAGCGTCTTGGCGTAGCTATGAGACAAGCCGAAGATATTATTCTTCGTGACTTTTTGCTCTCAACCGCTTCCATTTACAATTGTAAAGGGGGCGTCGACGGTAGACAAAATGGGTTTATTGCCGTCGCTAAATCTTCTCTGATAGACTTGGAACTCCTCGCCGCGTAGCGGACGGACAACAAGGGGCAAGATTATGAATAATTATGAATGTGAAAAAATCTATAACGAATTGAAAAAGATTCATGTAGACCCTAAACCTCTTACATATTCAAATCAGCCTGAACGTAGCAAGCGAGAAGACTGCAAGTGCCCAAATAGGTATCTTATGAATGGAACTTACATGGGAAAATATTGCAGATGCGGTGCTCTGAACACTCAGGAGACTGAGTGAGGCATCAGTAGAGAAAGTGCCCGCCAATGTAAAGCGGATTTACATTGGTCACAAAAGTAACAGCTAGGATAACCCAACAGAAATCACAGTTCGAGATTTGAGCAACGTAGCGTCGTCTCTTGACACTGCTAACGCGTTCAAGTTTTTGAGCGGTAAAATTGGCGAAGATCGTTTTGGTTCATCACCAATTCGTTCGGCCTACTTTTTACTTTGCTCAACGGAGCTACAACCTGCTTTTGATGGTCTAGATAAGTTCACTTCATCGTGGAATTATCCAAACCAAAACGATGTGATCTATTCGGAATATGGCGCTGTCCTTAACTTCCGTATTTTCACATCTTCTGAGGCGGCTGTTCAACGTGGCGCATCGATGAATGGTAACGACGTGTATAACAACATGGCCGTTGCTCGTGAATCATATGCTCACATTGACCAAGATGGCTACTCTAGCCAATTGCTCTATAGACCACCTATTTTCAGCGGCCCTCTGGCGTTGAACGGAACTCTAGGCGTTAAGTTTGCGCAATCGCAAGCGATTCTCCAAGAAACATGGATCAGAAACGTTCGATGCACTTTGGTTGTATAAGGAGGTAGTTGTGACTGAGTATAGTAAAATTCTTAGAGGCACATTTACCTCAACTGGTGTAAATAAAGCTCTTTATTTGCCCATGCGACCAGATACCATTGAGATCTGGAATAAGACAGAGTGGAATACTACTACTAATAACACTGGCGTATCCGCCATTGGTTTTAGGGAAGATAATGACGGTACAGCATATGTTACCGCA
>Ga0210386_10002511_pt1 | contig 15751 bp, 14 predicted proteins | sample IncBWH32OmetaG_FD_160091 | JGI IMG/M metagenome (GOLD analysis project Ga0210386, IMG submission 160091) | Forest soil microbial communities from Barre Woods Harvard Forest LTER site, Petersham, Massachusetts, United States - Inc-BW-H-32-O ... | reverse complement strand
TCCCACAAGACCTTGAAAATCGATGAAGCCGATTTTCACATTCCCACAGCCACGACGACGACTAGCTGAACAATCTTTCCACTTAAAAGACCGAAAAACCTGTCCGAACAAACGGAGCCACCGCACAATGATGGCCGCGGCGATCACTACGGTAACCTGTGCGAGTGCCTGTGGAGTATACGCAAGATCATCAAGGATGCTCATTCTTGGTACGCGTAACGTGTTATTCGTACACTGAGACAAATCGGAATACATTAAGAACTTGTGAGGACTATCGTTCCTGAGCGTCTTCCAATCAATGATTGCGAAGATGTTGCCGGGTGTCGCCAAGTTATCGTGAAAATCCCACCAGCGCGATGGCAGCGGCGCTCATTACGATTGCGCATGCCCAACCCAACACTTTCATTCTTGGTGAATTGACTTGGTTTCCCATTACTTTGCGATCGCTCGTAAGGAGAACGACCATGATGACCAGCGGCGGCGCCAATAGGCCGTTCAGGATGGCCGACCAAAACAACATCTTCACCGCATTGATTCGAGCGAAATCAAAAGCAAGTCCGACCAGGATAGAGACGGCGATTACGGCATAGAATTTCTGCGCAAGTTTCGGCTGGAGGTTGAGTGAGGCGTCTTTCCATTTGGCTCCTTCCGCGATCGCGTACGCGCAAGATCCGGCCAGTACTGGAACTGCCAGCATTCCGGTCCCGATGATTCCAAGCGTGAACAACCAATAAGCTCCTGGGCCTGCAAGAGGACGGAGAGCCTCTGCAGCTTGCTTTGCCGTTTCGATGTGTTTCTGACCATGTGCGTTGAGTGTCGCGCCGGTCGTGAGAATGAGGAAGTACATCACCACATTGGACAACAACATTCCCGTGATCACATCTCTCTTCGCAACACGGAGTTCTTTGTTTGTAGCTCCCTTTCTCTTAGAGACGGTATTTTTTCCGTGGTCGCGATCTTCTTCAACTTCCTGCGCCGCCTGCCAAAAGAAAAGGTACGGTGAGATCGTGGTTCCCAGGATTCCGACTAAGACTGAAATGTAATCCTTGCTCCATTCGACGTGCGGGATAAATGTCGCTCGAAGCACAGCGCTCCAATTGGGATGGGACAAGAAAGCCGCAGCGACGTAGGCGAATAGAACCATCGTCAGCCACTTGAAGACGCGCGCCATTGTCCGGTATGAAGCCCAGAGTAGAAGTCCCAGGATAAGAGCAGCGAAAAATGGCGTCCAGAAGTAGGCACGGACGCCGGTGATCATCTGCATTGCGTCCCCCATACCCCCAAGATCAGCTCCAATATTGAAAACATTGGCCACAATCACCAATGCGCAGGCGAACCATAAAACCCACCGGGAATAGCGTGCGCGAATGACGCTGGCCAATCCACCTCCCGTAACCATGCCGAGACGTGCGCACATCAGCTGAATCGCGGCCATCAAAGGGAAAGACAGCAGAGCCGTCCAAAGAGTCGCGTATCCGTATGAAGCCCCTGCCACGGAATACGTCGAAATGCCCGATGGGTCGTCGTCGGCGGCACCGGTGATGAGTCCTGGGCCAAGGTTTTCCAGAAATTCAGATAGCGGGGCAGATTCCGCAGGTGCCGGAGATTGGGCTCGCAACTTTTCGGTCGGCTTGGGCGACACAAGTCATCCTAGTTTTTGGATATTCGGCTATGCGTAACCGCAAGGAGCACGCGCAGGCGAACGGTGCTTTAACCTTCGATGCATCCCGATAGGTGGCTGGACGCGATACTAGGTAGGTTCGCAGATGGGTTCGCTATCCAAGGGAACTCTGAGACGCGGCCCATTTGCTCTTGGGTTGCCCTGAAAGGGGCAAAAACCCAGCGATTCGGATAGCGCTGAACTGAGAACGATGGGGTTCACCTTGGCAACAAATCGTCCGAAATCATAAAAGCAGGACATTGGACTTCGGCATCCGAACCCTCAAGCGAAGAAGCCGGCGTGAATTCGGGCACCGAACGCATAATTAAGGTCTAATCGCTCAGAAGATTGGAGATCCATATAGCTTTGTCTTCTGTGTAGGACGCATCAAATTGGTTGGAGCGTTAGGCCACCTTTCGTCCACTTAGATTTACTGGAGAAAGGGGCTAGTGGTAGAACTCTTTTGTATTAACGAGGGCGTTGAGTCGAACCTCGAAATTGAGCCTCGAGCAACGAGATACAGAAAGATCGTGTGCCGCGGGGGAAAGCGCCTGACGCAAAGTGCATGCTCGCCCAAAATCCGTTGCAAAAACGCGCTCCAAATCGACCCCTCAAGCGAAAAGAGCGGCTGATGATAGTGATCTTTCGTCTAAAGCTCTAAAGCAGATCTCGACGATTCATTTCCCGTTGTCGCAATTGGGGCATCGGCTGGCGGTCTGGAAGCCTACACGGAATTTTTCCACGCGCTTTCGCCAGACACTGGAATGGCCTTTGTTCTCGTACAACATCTAGACCCAAACCACCACAGTCTTCTGAGTGAAATTATCGCCAAGACAACTCGAATCTCGGTTGAGGAAGCCAAGTCCGGTACGAAAGTCCGGCCCAACCGCGTCTATGTGATTCCCCCAAACTATCTCATGGCCCTTGGCGCGGGCAGGCTCAGGCTGACCCCACGAAGCCACGGAGAAAACAGGGGACAGCGCCGACAAGCGGACACCTTAGCAATCAATTTTTTCATGCGCTCGTTAGCCGAGGAAAAAAAAGAAAAGGGGATCGGCGTTGTCCTCTCCGGCACCGGAGGCGATGGCACTTCAGGTCTCGAAGACATCAAGGCTGCAGGCGGAATGACCTTCGCCCAGGAGCCGACCTCAGCAAAGTATGATGGGATGCCGCGCAATGCCATCGACTCAGGCTGCGTGGATTTTATCCTTTCACCCAGTCAGATTGCGAAAGAACTCGACGCAATCCGCCATCATTCAAATGAAAGGCTGAAGCGCGCCGACCAGAAACTCGGCGAGTTCAGGGATTCGCCTTCTCACCAGGTTTCGTCCCAGGAGAAACCCCTTCAGCGGGTCATCGGGCAGTTGCGAAAGACTAGCGGAGTCGATTTCAGCCAGTACAAGCCCAACACCATTCATCGTCGCTCCCAGCGCCGCATGATGATCCTCAGGCTGAATTCGCTGGACGAATACGCGCAACATTTACGTGAATATCCAGAAGAAGTGCGAAAGCTGTATGACGATATTCTCATCCCGGTGACCAGCTTCTTCCGCGATTTCGAAGCCTTTGAATCACTCAAAGCGAAGGTCTATCCGGTGATAGTCAACGACAAAGCCAACAAGGGTACGATCCGCATGTGGGCGCCCGGTTGCTCGACGGGAGAGGAGACCTATTCCTTGGCGATGACCCTGCTCGAATTCCTCGGCGACAAGGCGGCCAACTTCCAGATTCAGATATTTGGGACCGACCTGAATGAGAAAGGCATTGAAAAGGCGCGCACTGGGCTGTACGGAGAAAACATCGCAGATGAGATATCGAAGGAACGGCTGCAGCGTTTTTTTGTGAAGGGGGTCGGTGGTTATCGGGTCAATAAAGAGGTACGTGACCTCTGCGTTTTCGCCCGGCATAACCTGGCGAACGATCCGCCTTTTTCGCAGATGAATTTGGTGGCCTGCCGCAACCTGCTGATCTATATCCAGCCGGCGCTTCAAAAAAAGATCGTCCCTATTTTGCACTATGCGCTGAAACCGCATGGGTTTCTTGTCCTGGGTGGCTCGGAGAGTGTGTCCGCCTTCCCGGACCTGTTTACGGTGCTGGACAAAAAGCACAAATTCTATGTCAAGCGGGACAGCGCTTCTCGCTTGCACTACGATTTTGCGCAGACCCATTACCCCAGCATGCTTGGCTCGGACTTTCCCGGTGGAGCGCCGAAACGCGAGGGGGCGGCAAACGAAGAACTGGACGTGCAGGCCGAGGCTGATCGTTTGCTACTGAAGGAGCACACCCCTCCGGGAGTGATCGTGAACAAGGCAATGGAAGTGGTCCAATTCCGTGGCCGGACGACTCCGTATCTGGAACAGTCGTCCGGAAAGCCCACTCTGAATGTGCTGAAATTGGCACGAAACGGACTGGCTGTCGAATTGCGGACGCTTATTGCCGCCGCTTCGAAAAAGGGTACTCCAATCCGGCAGGAAGGGGTTCTTTTTGAGGGCAATGGACAAAAGCAGATTCTGAACCTGACCGTTGCGCCGCTAGGTAAGAAGGGCGAACAGCGCGGAAAGTCGGGCACAAAAGCAGTCGCGAATGCTTCATCGCGCAAAGAATTCTTTCTGGTCCTGTTTGAGGATGTCACGCACCTGGCTCTCCCCGATGCTGAAACGCAAAGCAAGAGAAAGGGCGGTTCGCCCCGCCACGAAGGAGTTGAACTCAAACGGCTAAGGCGCGAGCTTGCCAGCACGCGCGAGGCGCTCGACGCCGCCGTCGAATCGGCGGAGGCATTGAAGGAGGAGTTTCAATCGGCAAATGAAGAGATCCTCTCCGGCAACGAAGAACTGCAGAGTACCAACGAGGAGTTGGAAACTTCGAAGGAAGAGCTCCAGTCGACCAATGAAGAGCTGAACACGCTGAACGCCGAGCTTCGCTCGAAGAACAGCGAACTCCAGGACCTAACCAATGACGTCACCAACCTGCTGGATAGCACGCGACTTCCAGTCGTAATGCTTGATCGAAACCTGCGCATACGACGGTTCACTCCCGCCGCCAACAAACTGCTCAACGTGGTCCCCTCCGATGTTGGCCGTTCGTTTGCCGATATACGCCGGAACATCGAAGAGTCTGGCCTGGGACAGCACGGTCTCGAATCACGGATCGCGAAAGTGCTCGAGAGCCTCCAAACGTGGACGGGCGAAGTCAAGGACCTCGAAGGCCACTGGCATGAGTTGGGCTTGCTGCCGTACCGGACGCAGGACAACAAAATCGAAGGTGTAGTGCTGACGCTGCAGGATATTGACGCAATCAAAATCGCAAGCGAGCAAATGCGGAAGTCTTCTGAATTTTTCCGGGGCATCATTGACACAGTGAGAGAACCGTTGCTCGTGCTCAATGCCGAGCTTCACATCGTCGCGGCGAATCGGCCCTTTTTGAATGATTTTCATGTGTCATCGGAAGAGACAATCGGTAAATGTTTATATGAGGTTGGAAACAGACAGTGGAATATTCCGGCACTTCGGACACTGCTGGAACAAGTGCTTCCCCAAAATAGGGCGGTAAGGGATTTTGAGGTGGAATGGGATTTTGAGCACATTGGCCACAAAACGATGCTCCTGAACGCAGGAAGGCTCCCGCAACCGAATGACGACCTCCAGCCGATGATCCTTCTCGCCATGGATGACGTGACCGAGCGGAGAGTCGCGGAACTGGACACGGCAAGACTGGTTGCGATCGTTGAGTCTTCGGACGATGCCATTATCAGAAAAGACCTCAATGGGATCTTCGAAACTTGGAACCCCGGAGCGGAACGGATTTTTGGATATACTCCGCAGGAGATCATCGGCCAGTCAGTCACGGTACTCATTCCCCGCGATAGGGCCGATGAAGAGCCCGGAATTCTGGAGCGCGTCCGTCGAGGAGAGCATATTGAGCACTTTGAGTCGGTCCGTCGCCGCAAAGACGGAAAATTACGGGACGTATCCCTGACCATCTCGCCAATTCTCGATAGCCAAGGAAGGATTGTCGGCGCATCGAAAATTGCGCGCGATATCACCGAACGTAAACTGGCGGAAGCGGCTCTGATTAAAACTGAAAAACTGGTCTCAGCCGGCCGATTGGCCGCGACCTTGGCGCATGAGATTAACAATCCCTTGCAGGCCGTGACGAACCTGCTGACGTTGTTGGAGCAATCTTCGAGGCTGGATACGCAGGAACAAGAATATGCCAAGATGGCACGGGAAGAGCTGAACCGAGTTTCCCACCTGACTCGGCAGTCACTAGCCTTTTATCGTGACTCGATCTCTCCCACTGCGGTGAACGTGGAAGAGATGGTCGAAAGTGTCGTGAAAGTTTACGCCAAACGAATCGGGGCTAAAAACATCACGGTCACGAAGCAGTACATAGCGAATGGAGCAGGCATTATCAGCTATCCGGGCGAGATCCGCCAGCTCTTCACCACATTGCTTATAAACGCGATGGAGGCTGTTCCAGATGGCGGCCGACTTGCGCTGCGAGTCAGCAAGTCGAACGACTGGACAAACAGACCGCCAGCCAAAGGCCTTCGTATCACCCTCGCCGACAGCGGTTGTGGGATCCCGACCCAAGATACGGACCGCATCTTCGAGCCTTTCTTCACCACCAAAGGGGAGAACGGGACGGGGCTTGGCCTTTGGGTTGCGCGCGGTATCGCGCATCGTCTGGGCGGTTCGATCAGAATGCGCAGCAGCGTGCATCCTGAGAAGAACGGCACTTGCTTTTCAGTTTTTCTGCCAAACGAAAAACGTGAATAGGGCTCTCGGAATTGCGAAAGGCAGAGGTCTACAGGGCAGAGGTCGCGGGTCCGATAAGGGTCCAATAAGGGTTGCCATAGGTACCTCCGAGCGCCAAAAGAAGCCTCCGTGACGCTTAGTTTCAATAAGTTACGAAAAGACGCTGGACTGTCACGGCAGAGGTCGCGGGTTCGAGCCCCGTCGTCCCCGCCAGCATTCCAGACATCCGGCAAGCCATTCCCATAGACAACAGCTGTTCGATGTGTGACTCGAGGATTTGCACTCGATGATGCCCACTAGATCGATCACTTGAGCGAAGCCGATTTTTGTTACCCAACCGCCGTGTAATCATCTTGCCGATGTGAGGTTCCTCGCTAGCTTTTGTGGACGACTTCAAACGAATAAACGAATACCCGTCCGGGTCAAATACATCGGCGGCGTAGTATCCCGCATAGTATTCCACTCGTACCCGCGGTGAAATATTGTCCCTGGCACCAGCGGATATTGCCGCGCTGTAGAATTCATCGACCGTATCATTGTCTACAGCCATAAAGCCCCAGTGAATGGACGCTGGATTGGGCTTCCCTTGCTTGAGCCAGAAGAACGCCCTCTTGCCATCACCAAATCCCCACAGATCAGGATGATCACCCTCGCCCTTGTACGGGTAGGAAGAACTTGATACTAAGAGGCTTCAAGGTCCCCTCATAGAAGGCTAGCGAACGTTCGACATCTCTGACAGTCAGAATCATATGATCGTATGATCGAGCATTGTTCTCTCCTTCAAATCATGAGTACCTCAACGGCCGTTTCGCCGTTGGATAAGCGCATGGATCGCAGGCGCCGGCATGTTTGTGGCCCCGGCTCTTGGCTTGCCCACGTAAGACCGGATTTAGAGACGCCTCGATTAGAGACTGCGAAGGGCTGTCATAAAGTTATCGATATTGCGCGTCGACGACGTCTTACCGGATTTGAGGTTGCGCTCAATACATAATCCGGAGAAGAAGGACAGTACCATCTCCGCAATTGCCGAGGCGGCCATCTTGGTCTTTTCCGCCTCGATGTTCATGGTGATAAGGCGCTGCAATAGCGCCCGATTCTCTGTTACGACTCCATAAGCCTCATCCGGAAGGATCGCGAACTCCCGCATAGATTTGACAGAAAAACAGCCTTGCTGTTCCCCCTTGTGAAGAGGGCCATTCTCGAGAAGTCTCGACGTTCTTCCAGCCAAGAGGGTCCTTGGTAAGAAGTCCCCTCTTCCCCTGGCTCTCAAGATAGTGCCGCAGGCACCCCACAAAAGATCTTCCTTGTCACGAAACTCCGTATAGAGCCCTGACTTGTTCACGCCTGTCGCTCGGTCCAGCTCCTGAACGCTCGTATCCGCAAACCCGTGCTTCCAAAAAACGGGCATCGCCTTCTCCAGAACTTCCTCTCGGCTAAAGCCCTTTGGACGACCCATAGCCCCGTTACCCAATAAAGAACTAAATAGTTCAATATCTCTGCATCCTCACCATTACCCTCGTCATCGTATAGAACTGAATGGTTCAGAACCGTCCGACACGGTCGAACAAGGCGCAGCCGAATCGGGCTTTTTAATTGTTCTGAACATGCCAAAGGAGACACATGTCCAAGTTAGCGAAGAAAGTAGCACTCGTTACCGGCGGTTCCCGGGGCATTGGCGCAGCGATTGCGAAGCGCTTGGCTGCCGATGGAGCAAGCGTCACCATCACGTACGCGAAGGACGCAAGCGCAGCCTCGGCCGTCGTCAAAGCGATTGAACTCGGTGGCGGAAAAGCCATCGCGATCCAGGTGGACGCTGCCAGCGTCGAAGCAGTCACGGGTGCGGTCGAAAAGGCGGTCGCGACCTTCGGCCGACTTGATGTGCTCGTGAACAATGCCGGCACAGCAATTCCAAAGCCGTTCGCGGAGTCGACGCTCGAGGAGATGGATCGCGTGCTCGACATCAACGTTCGCGGTGTATTCGCCACCACGCAGGCAGCGCTGAAACATATGAAGGATGGTGGCCGCATCATCATGGTCGGTTCGGCCGTGGGCGAGCGTGCCGTTGCGCCCGGGCTTGTGCCCTATGCGGCCACGAAGGGAGCCGTCAAGATGTTTACCCAGGCTCTATCCAGAGAAGTCGGGAGCCGGGGCATCACGGTCAACAACGTACAACCGGGTCCAATCGATACGGATTTGAATCCCGCCTCGGGTGATTGGGCGGTACCGCAGAAGGCCGCAACAGCGCTCGACCGCTATGGGCATGTAGATGAGATCGTGGCGTTCGTTGCCGGTCCTGAATCCTCTTATATCACCGGAGCGAATCTGACCGTGGACGGAGGAATGAATGCGTGAGCTCGAGAACAAAACCGCGCTTGTGACGGGGGCATCGAGAGGAATTGGCCACGCAACGGCAGCGGCACTTGCGAAGGCCGGGGCGCACGTCCTGGTTCACTATGGTCGGTCAAGACAGGAAGCGGAGTCCCTCGTTGTCGAGATCCGAAGGAAAGGTGGCGATGCAGATGCAATCTCAGCTGACCTGGGAACTCCAGAGGGTGCTGCACTGCTCGCGAAGCAGGTGCACTCCATCGTGGGTGATCGATTGGATGTGCTCGTGCTCAACGCCGGGATCAGCAAGTCGGCTCGCATCTCGGACTACACGGTAGAAGATTTTGACAGTCTCGTTGCGACGAACGTCCGAGGCCCCTTTTTCCTGGTACAGCAACTTTTGCCGGTTCTTGGTGAGGGCTCAAGCATTGTTGTTATCTCTTCTCTTGGAGCCCGCTCGGTGGTGGGCAAGCCTAGTTTGAATGATCCTTCAATTCTTGCTTACGCTTCTACCAAAGGCGCACTTGAGACTCTGGTCAGGAACTGGGCCGGCATTCTCGGACCGCGCGGCATTCGCGTAAACGCTGTCGCGCCAGGCGTAATCGACACGGATATGTCGAATTTCACGAAGACCGAAGCGGGACGCGAGGTCGCGCTAGGAATGCAGGCATTGAAGCGACTCGGCAAACCCGCCGACGTCGCCGACGTAGTCGCTTTTGTGGCGTCCGATGGAGCGCGCTGGATCACCGGTGCCAGTATTCCCGTTGATGGCGGATCGAAGCTCTAACTGACAACGTGAGGAATGCGATGAATAACACTTCAAGCGAAGGTAAAGAGATCAAGATTCCTGGCCTCGACCATCGAACCACGATCTCACCAGCTGTGGGGAAGGTCCGTGTAGCGGTCGCTGGAAGAACAGTGGCTGAATCGACGCGAGCTCTTCGGGTGGAAGAGAAGGGATACCCGCCGGTTTACTACTTGCCGCGCAACGAGGCAGACATGTCGCTGCTCGTTCGGACAACGCATTACACCTATTGTCCGTACAAAGGCGATTGCAGTTACTACAGCATCCCCATCGGCGGTTCCCAATCAGAGAATGCCGTGTGGACGTATGACAGACCACGTGAGGCAGTCGCCGGAATTCGCGACTACCTGGCGTTTTATCCCTCACGGGTCGATGCGATCGAAGTCATTTCTTAGGAACGTTCAGTTCATCTATGCAGGAGTTCGTGTGATGTCGAATCAGCCGCTTTTCGCACCGTATCGAATGGGAGACCTCGATCTTCCTAACCGCATCGTCATGGCGCCGCTCACCCGGATGCGCGCTCAACCGCATGATCACGTGCCCACGACCTTGCAGGCGGACTATTACGCGCAGCGTGCTTCGGCTGGATTGATCATCACTGAGGCCACCGCAGTTAATCCGGAAGGATTCGGTTGGGCCGATACGCCAGGACTGTGGACCGAGGAGCAGGTCCAGGGATGGCGACACGTCACGGATGCCGTCCATGCTGCCGGCGGTCGGATCATTGCCCAGCTCTGGCACACCGGCGCAATCTCGCATCCAGAACTACTGGGCGGCGCGCAGCCCGTGTCCGCATCGAATGTCGATCCCGGCCAGTTGTCGTTCACACCGACGGGAAGGAAGCCCACAGTGAAACCGCGGCCTCTGACGAAAAAGGAGATACAAGTTACGGTTGCAGATTTCGGGCGCGCCGCGCGGAACGCGATGGAAGCCGGCTTCGATGGCGTCCAGATCCTCGCGAACTATCTCTATCTGATCTCGCAGTTCTTGAACGCTGCGACCAACCTGCGCCAAGACGAGTACGGCGGAAACCTGGAAAATCGCTCGCGCTTCCTCTTCGAAGTAGTCGAGGCGGTCCTGAATAAGGTCGATGCACAACGGGTGGGAGTCAAGATCAGCCCGATGCACGAAGGCGCGGTATTTCAAGCCAACGCTGAAACTCTGCCAGTGACCGAGTATGCGATCCGGAAGTTGAGTACCTACCATCTTTCGCACTTGTTGCTCATGGGCAACACCACCGACTTTACCGGAACGCCACTCGAAAAATTGGCCGACGATGGCATGTTTCGGCATTTCCGCCCCCTCTTCAAAGGCACACTGATCGCGAACGTGAAGATGGACCGTGATCGCGGCAATCGCCTTATCGCGGAAGGTCTGGCGGATCTGGTGGCGTTCGGCCGTCCCTATATCGCAAATCCCGACCTGGTCCAGAGGTTTGCCGACAATACCCCTCTTGCTGAAGTGGACTGGGAAACCGTCTACGCCTCGGGGCCACACGGCTATTCCGATTACCCAACTTATTAATCACTCGAACTCAACTCCAGGAGCTGAATATGCCCAAGACAACACCCGAACAGAACAAGGCGATTGTTCTCAAAGCCTTCGATACGCTCTTCAACAAACGCGACTACGCAGCAGCGGAACGCTTCTGGTCGCCGACGTACATCCAGCACAGCGCGCACATTGCGCCAGGACGCGAAGGGCTGTTCGACCTAGTGCGCGCGACGCCAGATACCCTGCGCTATGAAAACCAACTCATCGTCACAGAGGGCGACTATGTCATCGCGCATGGCCGTTTCACCGGGATGGGAAGGCCCGCGGCCTGGATTGCCGCCGACATAGTCCGATTCGAAGACGGTCTCCTGGCAGAGCACTGGGACGTGTTGCAGGACGAAGCCACGAGGAAAGAATCTGTCAGCGGCCTTCCCATGTTTGGCGATAGCTTCCCTGCGTAAGCCTCGGACATTCACGCAACAATCGCACGACATTGATTGGAGACATCATGAACCTCATCGGAAACACCATCTTCATTACTGATCGGGTATTGGCCGCGGTCTGGCCGAGGAGAGTCACAAACGCGGAAACACAGTGATCATCTCAGGCAGACGCAAGAGCCATCTGGACGCCGTCGCGAAGGCCGTCAAGACGAGGGGAAGAATCGATGTCGTTTTCGCCAACGCCGGCGTTGCTGAGTTTTCTCCCCTCGGCAAAATCACAGAGGAGCATTTTGACAAGCTCTTCGACACCAACGTCAAAGGAACGCTGTTCACGGTGCAAAAGGCCTTGCCGCTAATGAATGACGGTGGCTCTCTCATTCTCAACGGCTCGGTCGCGCGCGAAGGGTACGCCCGCCTTCGGTGTTTACGGCGCGACGAAGGCCGCCCTCCGCTCTTTCGCCCGAACCTGGATCTCAGATCTCAAGGACCGCCATATTCGCTCAAACGTTGTTAGCCCGGGTCCAAGCGATACGCCAATTGTGGATGGGCAACCTGCAGACGCCATTGCACGGATAGTGTCCACAATTCCGATGGGACGTATGGGAGAACCGGATGAAATTGCGAAAGCCGCACTTTTTCTGGCGTCCGATGACTCCAGTTTCGTCACGGGTATCGAACTGTTCGTTGACGGCGGCAGAGCGCAAGTCTGATCGAAAGCCACGGCACTGAAGCCGGCCGGCTTAATCGCATTCAGGCGGGCTTCTTCAGAAGGTCTGCCACCGTCTTCAAGATTTCCCGCGAGAGCACCTCATCCGAAACGGCGCGGGCCAGCGACATCGCTCCGACGAGAGCACTGAATGTCAGGATCGCTTTCGATCTTGTCGCAGGCTTATCCCTGCCTGGCAGCAACCCGACAATCAACTCAAGATCCGCCTTGACTTGATCAGAGGTAAGCGCACGAGTGCGCTTATCGCTGCGAGCGATTTCCGGGGCCAATGAGCTGAAGGCACAACCCGCACCTGGATTCTTGCGGTGGACATCGCTCACATAATCGTCGATCAGGCTCGCGAAGGTTAGCGGCTGCCCACCGGATTCAGCAGCTTCCTTCTGGCGCTGCCAGACACCGAATGCATCGTTGAGCGCCTCGGCCACTAGTTCGCCACGCGAATCGAAGTGCTTGTAGAAGCCGCCCACCGTCAGGCCGGCTTCCTTCATCAACTCCGCAATTCCGAATCCCGCGAGGCCCTTTTCGCGAAATCTGTATGAGGCAATAGAAACGATGCGCTTATGAGTTTTCTCTTTTTGTGCCTGCGAATAACCCATCTGAATCTCCAAGAAAATAATCTGCGACCAAATCAGGATTACGAATCTAATCCAGTGTGTGGATTATATCAATAATCCAGATGATCTGTTCAGTGATGGCTCGGGACTCCGTCAATTCTCGATCTGCTGGTGGTCTCGATCAACTTAACTATCTCCGGGTTGCAGCATAGCGGCGCATGCCAGGAGCGACATGGGAAAAGGGAGAACCAAGATGCGTGCGATGATCGCGGAGCGATTTAGTGGCTATGAAGCGTTGAGGCTGGTCGAACTTCCCAAACCAGCCGTCACAGACGGGAAAGTACTGGTGCGAATCAGGGCAGCTGGCGTCACGCCGCTCGACCATACGATTCTCTTTGGCAATTTTCACATCCCGGAGGTGTCGCTAGTCCTGGGCAACGAAGGCGCCGGTGTAGTGGAGGAGGGAGGCGGAGCGGACTTTCCTGCCGGCTCGCGCGTGATGTTCTGGGGCACCTATGGCGCTTTTGAAGATGGAACCTACCGTGAGTGGATTGCAGTACGGAAGGAGGATCTTTGCCTGATCCCTGATGGTGTCGACGATATAAGTGCCGCAGGCATTCCGGTTGCGTACCTCACCGCACAAGTGGCTCTTACCCTGGCTGGTTTTCGTCCAGGCAACACCGTTCTGGCACCTGCGATCGGAGGATCGGTCGGCAACGCGGTGACGCAATTGGCGCGAGCTCTGGGAGCAGAACACGCCATATCGAGCACGACCAATCATGCGAAAGCCGAGCAGGCGAGGGCGCTCGGATTCAATGAGGTCATCGATACTTCCCTGGAGAAGTTGGGTGACGGCGTACGTCGTGTCACGGACAGCTACGGTGCAGACATTGTGATCGATGGGATCGGTGGGGAAGTCTTGAGCGAGGCGCTCAAAGCGCTCGCGTTGGGAGGAAGCCTCACAACACTGGGGTATTCCGCAAGCCGTAAGACGACCATTGACGTGACCGATCTTATCGTGCCGCAAGGCAGTATCCGGAGTCTCAATATGTTCCGTCAGCCGCAGGCGACGGTTGCTGATGCTTGGAAGGTCATTGTCTCTCTACTTCAATCCGGTGTGATCAAACCAATCGTCGCTAAGACGTTCCCTTTGGTCGAAGCGGCTGAAGCTCTGCGTTATCTCATTGAAGGTCGCCCCTTCGGGAGGGTCGTTCTCACAATCTGACGACCTTTGTTGCGGGGAGGGATAACCAGTTTTCCGCTCTGCAACCGGCGCAGAATCCGCGCTGCGCGCAGGCATAGTGCGGACATCGGTTGTCAACCAACATAGCCACGCTCGGACGAGCTTACTCAGAGAGAGGAATCAATGACAACAATCAAAGCGATTCGGCTGGCTTCGCTGGTCACGGCAATCAATGTCCTGGTTGCGAGCGGCTTTTCCATCGCGGCGATCATCCGTCCGCAATACCTGGTCCCTGCCGAATTCGTTCCAACGGAGGCGTCGTTGCTATTGGCGATGTACGCGGCGGCGCGCACAATTCCTCTGGCTTTGTTCGCATTGGGGGCGATCTACAAGCAGGCGATGCCTGCGTTGCTGATCCTGGGTGCGCTCGCCGGCGCCATGCAATTGCTGGATGCCGGAATCGGTCTGTTTGAGCATGATCTTGGGAAATGCGCTGGGCCGCTCTTTATCGCTGTCCTCCAATTCCTCGTGGTGTATCTGCTTCACAGATCCGTGCGGATCACGCCGCAAACCACGAACGGATAGCGCAGACACAAGTTATCAAACCTGCCGAATAACCCTCGAACGAGCTTACAGGAGTTTTCATGTTATCTTCATCAACGCATTTCTTATTGGGACCGCCTCCGGACTGAGAGCCCTGATTGGATTGACCGCCGTCAGTTGGGCTGTCCACTCCGGCATCTTGCTTCTAAACCACACTTGGCTTGCTTTCCTGGGCTATGCGTTCACCCCGTACATTTTGACACTCATGGCGATCGCAGAGCTGGTCAACGACAAGCTTCCGAAGACTCCAAGCCAATTGGTACCTCCCCAGTTCATCACCAGAATCGTTACGAGTGCTCTGTGCGGTCTTTCGATTGGGCTTCCTGGCCATGGAATGATAATCGGGCTGCTAGCGGGAATTATAGGAGGTGTGGCCGGAACATTCGGAGGAACTGAGGCGAGGAGCCTTTTAGCAAGGACGTTTGGACGTGATCTACCAGCCGCTCTGCTTGAAGATGCAGTCGCCCTTGGTATTTCAGCGTTCGCACTCTTTCGGTAGCCGACACCAACTTACCGAGTTTCAAACAAGAAAGGAGAGCATACCAGAATGACGAACGAAGAGATTTTCGGCGTTACAGTTCTCAACTCGTGGAGGCTTGTCATTAACCGTTTTAACAAGACCCTTTCTGAGCTGAGTGATGAACAACTTCAACAACAGGCCGCTCAAGGGGGGAGCCGCGTTTTCTATCTACTCGGCCATCTGACCGCGATGCACGATCGCATGTTTCCCTTACTTGGCATTGGGGAGAGACTTCACACTGAGCTGGACGAGCCGTATATCGCGAATCCGGACCGCGGGCTTGCCGATCCACTCTCGGCAACCGAACTTAGGAGAGCATGGGCCGAGGTCAATGACAAACTCACTAGCCCTTCGAAGGGTTCACATTGGAAGACTGGCTGCAAAAGCACACAGCAGTTTCCGATGAGGATTTCATCAAGGATCCTAAAGCGCAACCGGCTTGCCGTCGTGATGAAGCGCACCAGCCACGCTTCGTACCACGCGGGGCAGGCAGCTCTTACAAAATGAGCGCAACACGAGAGGCAAGTGCGGTTGAGAGTTTACGACAGGGGATTAGGGCGTGTTAACACTAATGCCATCTAACTTCGGTAAAGTGGAAGTAGATGGAAATCACAGAAGAGCAGTACGCAAGAATCAAGGACAGCCTGCCGGTGCAGCGGGGTAATGTAAGTCTGTCGAAC
>Ga0210386_10002510_pt1 | contig 15756 bp, 15 predicted proteins | sample IncBWH32OmetaG_FD_160091 | JGI IMG/M metagenome (GOLD analysis project Ga0210386, IMG submission 160091) | Forest soil microbial communities from Barre Woods Harvard Forest LTER site, Petersham, Massachusetts, United States - Inc-BW-H-32-O ... | reverse complement strand
GCTGTCGCCGTGCACCCGGAGTGGCGACGCGACGGCGTTAAACAAAGCGAAGCTCCTTGACAACTGTTTCCTAGTCAACTAATCTGGAGGCGTGAAGAGGCATACTCCCCTGAGCGCGAGCGACCTCAAAAGTCATATCGGCTTCTGGCTCAGGTTTGTTTCCAATCACGTGTCGCATAGCTTTGCTCGCAGACTCGCGAACACTGGTGTGACTGTTGCCGAATGGGTAATAATCAGAGAGCTCTTTGAAACCGGAGAAACCTCCCCCAGTCTACTCGCAGCTTCCAGCGGATTGACTCGCGGGGCGGTCTCTAAGCTCATCGATCGGCTGCTTCATAAAGATTTGGTAAGCCGCACAGAGGCCGGCGAAGACCGCCGATTTCAAGACGTGAAACTCACCATCTCAGGCCGGGCCCTTGTACCCAAGCTGGCAGCGCTCGCAAAGCGGAATGACGAAGAATTCTTTTCTCATCTTTCGACGAAGGAAAAGGAGGCGCTGGTCGCGACTCTCAAGAAACTCGTCGTCGCCAACAAGCTAAAAAAAGTTCCGACAACCTAAAGGAGATGAAACCATGACTATGTGTGTTACAAAAGCCGTGAAGATGAGCGACGCGATCGATAATTTACAGGCCGCCCTGCAGCGCGCCTCAGCCGGCCGGCCAGCAGTGAGAGGGTTCCCATATCTGGCCGAAACGCTTCGACGTGCGGGAGTGACACGGAATCTCTGGTTCCTGCCTGCGTGTCAAAGCTTGTACCTGACCGAGAAAGGGCCGGTAGTGTCTGAAGGCATGCCACTCGTAAGCGGCACTGTCGATGTGCCGCCCTTCGATCGCGAAGCACTCATCACTGCTTTGAGAACGGACCAAGCCGGCGAGAGCACGTTCCCAGAGTTTCTTGCCGCTTCATGGCGGGCCGGAGTTGTCCGCTACGACGTCGACTTAGATAAACGCATTGTCACTTACTTCGGCTGCAGTGGCGACGAATATGCCGAGCAGTATCCTGCCGTTGAGCTCTTGTAAGCACCAGCGATGACCTGGATCCGACTTTGCAGGGGTTGTTGACCTTCTGCCAGGCGAGCGGGCAACAACGGCGCGCCAAATCACCGCGCAGTGCCGACAACCACACTGCCGGAGTCTGAAAAGCTTCGCTTCTGGGCCTGGAATGGGACCCCTGCCGTATGAACATTTGAGGGTTCATGAAAGCGCGATCGTAAAAGGTTGCCTGATCTGCAAATCCGAATCACATTCTTCGAACGAAGAGTGCGTTTTAAAGATGTGAATATTTATTTCGCCTCCCGTACTTGAATCTACAAACGTTCTTACCAGAACAAATTAGTCTGCCCCCCTTACAAGAAATTATGAAGCGTTTATTGGCTTCGATTTGCCTGTTCTCTTTATTCGCCCCGGCACTTTGCCGGGCCGACGATACCCGATTGGACCTTAAAGGTAAGACCATCAAATTATCGGTTCTTGGCGTTGCCGGATGGCTGCCAAGTAAACTTCCGTATGAAATGGCTCCTGAATTCGCAAAGTTCGCCAAAGAAAAATATGGATATGATGTTTCCTTTACCTACGCCGATGCGCCATTTTCAACTCTGTTTCAAAAGGCCGCCTCGTCTTTGGCCACCAAATCAAACGAATATAGTTTGATCGTCAGCGACAGCCAATGGCTGGGTGCTTTTACTGAACCTGGATGGATCGTGAAATTGGATGATGTGATCAAGCAGAACCCTGAGCTCGATATCAAATGGTTCGATCCTGTCCTCGAGTCTTCCTACCAGGAATATCCAGACAATTCAGGCCATAAAGTCGGTCTGCCGCAGGAGACCGACGTTCAGGTCCTGTTTGTTCGCAAAGATCTTTTTCAGGATCCAAAAGAAATCGAAGCTTATAAGGCCAAGACCGGGCATGACCTGCCCCAAACTTTCGAGGACTGGGAAAAGGTCGATTTCCAGGAATTTCTTAACATCGCCAAATTTTTCACGCGCCCTGAAAAAAACCTTTACGGAACGGTCTTGCAGCATTCGAAAGAATACGACTTTCAGAGCATGACGCTTTATCCGTTCATGTGGTCGATGGGTGGAGAGTTCTGGGATCCAAAGACACATAATGTAGAAGGTTAGCTGAACACAGAGGTCAACGCCAAAGCGATGGAGTTTCAAAAGCAGTTTTTGGCGGTGGAACCTCCGGGAGCCATTAATTACGGCATTGCGGAAAACATCGACGCATTCACCCAAGGTAAGACCGCGACGTCGTGGATGTGGGCCGCGGTCGGCCTGGCCATGATTACCGACCAAAACCGTGACAAAGTGATGGTCGTCCCGGCACCCGGGTTTAAGCAGGCGGACGGGAGTATCAAGAGGCTGTGGTGTATCGGCGGGCAGTCCTGGGTGGTCAACAATTATTCAACGCCAGAGCAGAAGCAGGCCATTTTTGATTTCTTGAAATGGTGGTATCAGCCTGATACGCAACTTGAGTTTGCCAAAAAAGGCGGAAATCCCGCAGACAAAGCGACGCTCGAGAATGCCCAGTTCGATTCGATCAATCCATGGAATCGGGCGATGAAATACATGATTCCGTTCAATCGGGATTTCTATCATTCTCCCAAATACGCCGAATTGCTGGCCATTCAGCAGGAAGCGTTCACCGCGTATGTCACAGGCTCCGTAAACGACCCCAAGAAGGCGCTGGAGTGGGCGGCGGCACGCCAGCAAAAGGTCCTGAATGATCTGGGCGACACCGACAAGGAGCCGACGGCAGAATATCTCAAACTCCAACCCAAATAACCCGGGCTACCCAGCCCGAAAACGGATTTGAGGCAAAAGATACGGCCGGAAAGGATTGTGTTCACCCTGCAGTCTAACCTCAGATTGGGGACGTAAATCTGGAAGCCATTTTGCGGCGGTGACGGAGGACCACCGCCGCATATCGCTTCGTTTCGTAACGGCCAGCCTTAACAGATGGTCCGTTGATTGACCAGAACGAATCTCCAATCGATAGGGCCTATTTTATCTACCCATGCGCGCCATCGAAAACTGGAAAATCTATCCATGGCTCCTTCTAACGCCTACCCTGGTTTTATTTGCCATCTGGAACCTGGTTCCTCTTTTCTGGATGGTAGGCATGAGCTTTTATAATTATTCATTGACCCTCGGCAGACCTCCGCGCTTTCTCGGATTTAAAAACTATCTGGACTACCTGGAAAATCCCGATGTTTGGGTTGCTCTGAGCCATACCTTGATTTTCGTTTTCTTCAGCGTGGTATTAACAACCTTTCTGGGATCCTTACTAGGCGGCCTTTTCTGGCGAAGTTCCAAAATGCCTGGTCGGCGTTTGGCCCTGACTTTGCTTTTTTCGCCAATGATTCTGACGCCGGCGGCGATCGGGACTTTCTTTCGTCTGAATTATGATCCGACTTTCGGAATTTTTGGCTATCTAACGAAGATGATAACCGGTGCTAACATCGAGTATCTGGGTACCGAAGGGTGGGCTTTTGCGGCGTTGGTGGGAGTCGATGTCTGGATGTGGACGCCGTTTATGGTCCTGATTATCCTGGCGGCCCTAGGTTCGGTACCCGCGGCAGAGCTGGAAGCGGCCCAGATCGATCGCCTCAGCCTTTGGCGGCAATTTCGCTATGTCGTATTTCCGCACGCGCGCTTTATTATTATCCTCGGTGTGATCTTACGAACCATCGACGCCTTCAAAGTCACTGATCTTGTCTATCAATTGACTCGAGGGGGACCCGGGGGCACAACCGAAGTGATAGGCGTGATGATGTTCCGCAAGGCCTTCGAAGCCTTCAGTGTCGGTTGGACATCCGGCTTGGCCGTGATCACGCTGTTTACCGCCATCTCTTTCACCGCCATCTTTCTTTATCTGCTCAATATGCACAAAAGGAAAAAAATAGGATGAGGAGTTCCTGGAAAACAAAGCTCTATCATGTGGTGCTATGGACGGTCGCCCTGGCTTATTTCTTCCCTGTGCTCTGGATCATTCTGTCCGCCTTCAAGACGAAAAACGATCTGCTTGCGACCCCGCCGAAATGGCTGTTTTCTCCGACTCTGGCAAATTTCGTTAATCTTTTCGGCAGGGAGTCCTTCTGGCCGACGTTAGTGAATAGTCTTCTCATTTCTTTTTTGTCAGTCTCGATAGCCATCGTGGTTTCTTTCCTTGCCGCCTATGCCCTCTCACGGTTCAAACCGGTCGGGACCGACTTTATCATGTTTCTGATTTTGTCCATTCGGATGGTACCCGCCGCGGCCGTGGTGGTCCCAGTGTACCTGATGTATGCAGCTCTCAGTTGGAAAGACTCCTTTTGGGCCATGACGCTGTTTTACGCAATGTTCAGCGTCCCATTTTCTCTTTGGATCTTAAAGGGCTTCATGGACGGCGTTTCTATGCGTTTTGATGAAACCGGTCTCGCCAATAATGCCTCCCGGTTTCACATCATTTTTAAGGTGATACTTCCCCAGGTTAAACCCGGACTAATTGCCGCCTTCGTCTTCAATCTCATCTTTGTCTGGAATGAATTTCTCTTTAACTTCATTCTCGGCGGGCGAAATACCACGACGATTCCCACGCTGCTCGTCTCCAACTCATACCAGGAAGGCGGTGTCGACTGGACCTTTGTGGCATCTTTGGGCTCCATTTATCTTGTGCCCCCGGTGGTGGCGCTTTATTTCTTCCAGAAATATCTTTTAGTCGGAATGACGTTCGGAACCGTCAGAGGGGAGGTTTAATGAGATTTTTCCGACTCCCGTTTGCCAGTCAGCTGCAAATTGTTTTGCTGGTCGGGATGTTACTCGGCTTTGTGTTGATAGGTCAGAGCCTCTCTATGGAGATGTATAAGTGGGGCCTGATCATCCTGATGTTTTCCGCCTTTTTACAGATCGTCGTCGGAAATATCCCTTCAGAGACCCGGCTAGTCGGAACGCTCTGCAGATTAATATTCGGGTTGATTATTGTCGTGGCTGTCTTTTTGATTGGCATTTGGCTGGTCCCCTACCTCGCGCAACTCGGTGCAAGAAAATAATGGTCGAAGTTCAGCTGCAGAATATTAGCAAAAGCTATGCGCGAAAGCGTGTCCTCCAGAAAGTGGACCTGAAATTCGAGAAAGGAAAATTCTCGGTTGTTTTTGGATCCCCAGTGTCGGGCAAGTCGGTCCTGATGAGGCTGATTATGGGACTTGAATCGCCCGATTCAGGTTCAATTTTTCTTCGAGGTCGGGAAGTCACGGGGCTGCCGGCCGGGGTCAGAAATTTCGGCTACGTTCCCCAGTCGTTCGCGCTTTACCCTCACTATCGGGTCTTCGATAATATAGCTTATCCATTAACCCTGGCTCGGAAGAGCCGGGAAGCGATCCGTGGGCGCGTGGAACCCCTGGCCAAAAAATTGAAAATCGACGCGTTGCTGGATAAGTACCCCAATCAGCTCAGCGGCGGGGAAAAACAGAGGGTGGCACTGGCACGCGGGATCGTAAAAGATTCCGAGGTCTTCATCCTGGATGATCCTTTGGTCGGGTTGGATTTCAAGCTGCGTGAACAGCTTTTTGTCGATCTGCGGCTGATGCTCTCGGAAATTGACGGGACGTTTATTTACACAACCTCGGATCCCCTCGAAACACTTGCCCTGGCAGATGATGTCTTTGTCTTAGACCAAGGCGAAATCGTTGATCAAGGGAGCGTCGATCACGTCTACGAAGAGCCATCGAACCTGCGCGCTTTCCAATTGCTTGGTTTTCCCGGCGCCAATACGATCCCCGGATCGTTAGTCGGCGGCATCTGCCGGTCGGCCTTCGGAGAGTTTGGCGTTGAGCTGGCTGACTCAGCCGGTCAGGAGGTCAGGCGAGAAGTGACGATCGGCTTTAGGCCTGAAGCTGTTCTTTTGGACGAGGAGGCAAAAACAGCCGGAGCCTTACGCTTCGATGCCCGGGAACTGCTGCGGGAGGATCTTGGCGCGGAAACTATTTTCTATTTTGAGGCAGCCGGTTTCCGATATGTCGGATACTGGTCCAACGGCTCCGCTCCTCCCCAGCTCCCAGAGGTGTTCCAAGCCGGCCTCTCGATCAGGGATCTGGTGATATTCGAATCTGCAACAGGGCGTCGGCTCGGTCGAGGAAAGGATTCACATGTCGGAAGTGCAGTTGGAAAAAATTCATAAGTACTTTGCTCAGTTCGCCGCGGTCAAAGATGTTTCGTTGACTTTCCCATCTCAGTCGACAACCTGTCTTCTCGGTCCCTCCGGCTGTGGTAAAACAACACTTCTTCGGATGATTGCCGGCCTGGAAACTGTTAGTTCCGGAAGTATTTGGATAGGTGGACAGAACGTGACGGATCTCTCGGCCAGACGGCGCAATATAGCGATGGTTTTCCAATCGCCGATTATCTATCGAGGGTTAAGTGTCTATGAAAATATAGAACTGCCGCTCAGAGAACTGAGACTCTCTCCGAGCGAACGGCGAGCTCACGTTCAAGAAGCGGTAGCTTTGCTCGGCCTGGAGGCCAGCTTGAACCAGGATCCCAACAATTTTGATAACGGCACTCGACAACGGGTGGCTTTTGCACGGGCGGTTGCCCGTCAGTCAAGCGTCATCCTTTTTGATGAACCGATTACCAATGTGGATGCCAGAGCGAAGTTTCAACTCAAGCAGGACCTGAAAATACTTACCGACCGCTTGAAACAGACCATTATTTACGTCACCCATGATCAAAACGAGGCCATGACGCTGGCCAGTCAAATTGTCTTGTTGAAGGACGGTCGTGTTTTGCAGCAGGCGCCCCCGCGAGAGTTGTACAACCATCCGGCAGAGCGTTTTGGCGGTTGGTTTCTAGGGAGTCCGGGCATGAGCTTCCTGAATCACACATTCGATCCCGCTGGCGGAGGAGAGTTGAAATCAGACCTCTTTCCATTTGTTGTTCGCCTGAAGAAACCTGACGTCGTCGGAAGCAAAAAGTCGATACCGCTTGTCATTGGCATTCGACCGGAGCATGCCAACGTATCGTCTGAACCAATTCCCAATGGAGTGGTCGGCCGGGTGATCCGAAAATTCCGCGGTGTGGCCGGACAATACCTGGTGGCCATTCGACTACAAAGTCACACCGTTTGGGCCAAAGTTTCTCCTCACATCGGCAAAAACTTGAACGAAAAAGTTTGGTTTAGCTGCGCCCCGGAATTGGTGACGGTGTTCGACGATACAGGGAAGGCGCTTCCGGCCGGATTGATGAGGTCGTAAGAGAAAATCGGTTTGATCCTGCGGCTACCTTGGCTCATCTTCCCTGATGGCCTAACCGAGGAGACCGTTGTGCTACTGCGTATTCGAGTCACGACGCTTGGTTCATTGATGAGCTCGAAAGCGAGGGGCTTTGAGCCATTTACCGACAACTATCGGAGCCAAAAACAGGAGTAACGACATGACGGCATCAACTGAACGTGCGATTTTTGCGGGCGGCTGCTTCTGGGGTATGCAGGATTTACTGCGCCGATACCGGGGGGTGATCTCGACACGGGTAGGCTATACGGGCGGCGACGTGCCCAACGCTACTTACCGCAAATACGGAACCCATGCCGAAGCAATCGAGATTCTCTTTGATCCTCAGACGATCAGCTACAGGAAACTTTTGGAGTTCTTCTTCCAGATTCATGATCCGACCACGCTGAACCGTCAGGGCAACGACATGGGAGCCAGTTATCGTTCGGCGATTTTTTATACGAGCAATGAACAAAAACGAATCGCCGATGAGACCATTGCCGATGTCGATTGCTCAGGGCTTTGGCCAGGGAAGGTGGTGACCAAGGTGGCTCCGGCTGGTCCTTTTTGGGAGGCCGAGCCAGAGCATCAAGACTACCTGGAACATTATCCAAACGGCTACACCTGTCATTTCATCCGCCCTGATTGGAAACTCCCAAGCCGGACGGAAGCGCAGCGAGCTGGTTGAGTCGTTGACCTTCTCTCAATAGCTTCCCAAAAACGCTCCCGGTACATCGTCTCATAAGTGCGAGGCATAACAATTTCATCCAAGTAATCCCTGATCTGCGAGCGATTGATCTAAACCAATTCTATATTTGCACGTTCGAGTTTGCGATTAATTGCCGCCCAGAGATCGCTTTGGATTTTCATCCAGTCTTCGTACTGATCGGTCCAGGCGCGAAGCTCCAAGGTGAGCGTCTTCGAATTCAGGGTTGTAATGAATGCTTGCGGAGCAGGATTTTTGACCACTCCCGAAGTTTCACTCGCAGACTGTTCTAACAATTCCCCCGCGACTCTTTGATCTACATTACGAGGAACCTGAATTTGAGCGCTAATGGCGCGTAACCGGTCTGAAAAGGTCCAGTTCGTGACCTGGTTGGAGATCAGGGTACCGTTTGGGACGATGATATCGGATCCGTCCTGGGCGTGGACAACGCTTGCCCGAATTCCGATCTTTTTGACCGATCCGATCGCGTCGCCCACCTGAATCACGTCACCGACTTTGATCGGTCGCTCGAAGAGAACAATCAAACCGGAGACAAAATTGTTAATTACGTTTTGCAAACCGAACCCGACGCCAACGCTGAAGGCGCCGGCCAGAATCGTGAATTTTGTCATATCCACCCCCAGGGCGGCCAATGCGATAAAGAAACCGATCATTAACACTGTGTAGTGGAGTACGCTGGAGATGGCGTAAGGCAGACCACGCGCTAGCTTGAGTCGACCGTAGATGTCCTCTTCAAGCAAGAAGCGTAAAAACTTCGAGACCAGAAAGGAGGCCCAGACCACCAGAATGAAGCCGACTATCTGGCCTAGAGACAGCCGGAATGCGCCCAGCGCGAACCCGGTGTTCAGCACAGCGTTCGCTTCATTTGTCAAAAGATCGCTCAACTCAAATTGTTTAAACACGAAACTGAGCCATAGCAGGAAGATCACCAATCGAAGTAACTGCGTGGTCCGGAGTCGAAGCAAACTTCGATGCTTGCGAACCGTTGCGGAGAAGGTCAAAGGCTTCGCCTGAAAGGCGACGATGATCAAACTTTCGACAATCCGACTCGCCGCAGTAAAGATTAGTGCCAGATAGGCCGCGCGGAGAACGGAATTACCCAACAAGTACGAGAGACTGCCGTAACCCAAAATATTTCCAATCAAGGCAGCACCCAGGAGAAACAGAGTGACTTGGACAAACCATCGACTAGCGCGGGGGAGAGGTGGCGGGGCATCCTCACCGCTCGGAGTACGAGGCCTCGAACGCAGCAGCCAAACCGTGAAGCAAATGCCGCCCAGCATTTGCAAGATAAACAAGCAGCGAGTGACCAACGGGAGAGCCACTGTAATAGCGCGGATCTCATCGATGAAAAAAAGAATGATGAGAGCGTAGAGCACCGGGAACGTCCTTCGATCCAGCAGGCGGCGGAGCAGCATGACGGCTGGAAGCAATGCCGCAATCCCGAGGATCGCCCGCAACAGGCGCGGCATCGTCGAAGGATAGATCACCGGGACAAACAACATCGACAGAGCGATGGCGGCGGCGATCGGCATGTCGAAAACAGGGAGAGACCGCTGCAACGTCGGATCTTCTTTCACCCATTCCCGCATCCCTCGTCGCGCCCAGTGCAACGCCAGGTACAGACAAAAAATGAGCGCTAGATGGACGAGGAATTTCGCCGGTTCCTGTGCCAGAAACGCTTCGAGCCTGCTCAATTGATCCGAAAACGTATGCCGGGTGGTTTGGCTCGGTAGGGTGTTCTCGCTGAGCGCCCAGATTGGCGGGCTTTCTCTGACAAGCAATCGACTCAGTGTCCCTTGCTTGGCCTGCTCAACCGCACTGAAGTCGATTTGGATCCGGGTCTGTTCCGCCGCCAGCCGGGACTGCAGGTTCAGGATATCGGCTCTGCGGCTCTTCAGGCTTTCCTGAGTTTGTTCAATCAGTCCCACGGTCTGATTAATGCGATTAAGCACGTCTTGAGGCGCATTTTTTGCCTTGGCTTCAATTGCGGTCAGATTCCAAGTCTCTGCCATATTATCCAGGCGAGCTAGGTCAGCACCCAGACCGGTCGCGCGCCGAGTCAATTCGCGGCTCCATGAGTTGGCATTGTCACCCAGGTTTTGCCAGATCATCAGCAACTGGGCGAGGATATCGAGAGAAGGGCCGTTACTGATAATCCGCGTGGACTCGGCATTACGGACATCAATGTCACGCTCAAAATCTGGTAGGCCCTGCAGTACCGCAGTTTTGACAGGGTCGGCCTTAAGCTCCGCATTGATTCCTTGGAGGGTGTTTTGGGCAGTGCCGGCTTCAGCGACAATATCCGGCAAAGCAATGGGAGTGGCCCTGGGGGTCGGAGTGGCGGTGGCGCTCGGGGTTGCACTGACGTTCGGCGAGGCGGTTCCCTGGGCAAGCAGACTGGCAGCCGTAGAGACCAGCGTCAGGAAAGCTAAAAGAGACGTGGGCACGTAGTTCATACTCAAGTGCAACCTACATAGGGTTGGACGCGGTTCTAGTGCATCGTCTCATATGGAGCTGGCCATCTGCATCGCACTTATGAGACGACGCCCTGGCCTGCATTGCGAGTCAGCAGGGGAAAGTTTCGGACGCAAAGGAGGAACAACAGAAACGCGCTGGCCTTAGGGATATTTGGCGGTTAAAAAAAAGTGGCCGCTAATGTCCATTTCTTCCTGTCCCGTTCGTTGCATACTTGAAAGCTCCGTGCCTTTTGACCTGAACCGTCAAAGCGTCCGTTGATCTTAAAACACCACACGAACGAAACAAAATGAATACAAGCCGCAATGTTGTCGGTTGGTTTGAGCTCTATGTTCAAGACATGGAGCGCGCCAAAACCTTTTACCAGAAGACGTTTCAGATCGCGCTCGAGCGTTTGGAGAGCCCGGGTCTCGAGTTGTGGGCCTTCCCAATGGCTATGGATAGCCCTGGATGCCCCGGTGCTCTCGTTAAAATGCCAGGTAAGGATTCGGGCGTTGGGGGAACCATTGTTTACTTTGCTTGCGCAGACTGCGCTGTGGAAGCCACCCGGGCTGGCCAGAATGGTGGAACAGTTCAGAAAGAGAAGACGTCCATCGGCCAATACGGCTTCATCGCACTTGTCCTCGACACAGAGGGCAACATGATCGGGCTTCACTCGATGGAATAGTCACCCGTGGAAAACCCCGAAGGATCGCGTCTATAGCTTTAGTAATCGATCCAGTTCCGTATTTTGAAGCCCCTTGGGAGCTTGCTCCCAAGGGGCGCTCTAATTTGGACATTTTCAATCTGTGGCCTCGAAGTGGCCAAGGGCCGCGGCTTCTGTGGGGGAATTACGCGAATTGGAAGAAGCATCCCACAGAGGTCACGGAGGCCACGCGAGTCTGACGCAGTTCGTCAGGAGCGAAGCGCCGTGTTGCTACGGGTCGGGAAAATCTAGAGGGCAAAAGAAGGAGCGATCCTCCATGCTTTGCCGAAGTAAAAGGTCAGAAAAACGCAGCCCATTAACAAGCAATTGATCACAACGGAACTCTAAATATCTGTCTCTTTCAGCATTCCGCTCATCTCCTCGAACGAACAATCCTGATCGTCATCCCGCTCCATGATGGAGCAGGCTTTATCAGACTTATTCATCTGAGCCAGTCCCCGCTCAGAAACGCTGAGTCCCCGCAACACGCTGTCCATTGCTGCTCCCCATTGCGATTAAGGGTAAATTTTCTGAATCGCACCGAGGGCGCACCATTTTACGGCGCGTGGATCAAAAGCTTTCATCCTGTTACCTTGGCCGTCTTCTGCCAGGAGACTTCTTGCACCACGTTTTGCGGGAGGATAACAGTTGGTAAGCTTTCATGATAAATTCCTTAGATTGCTCATATCCCCCATATTTACACTAATATCAAGGCAAGTTTTACCCCTTGCGAGAAATCACACGGATTGGCGATGGCGATTCGCTGTCGATTCCGGCCTCCGATCTCTCAGTTCGATAGCTTACCTCATTCGCTGTGTTCTCTTTCTGCGTCCTTGGCCGAAACGATCTCGTAATGGTTTTCGATGTTCTGAAGCAGGTGAAGCTGCTGAGCTAGATTCCGGCCCATCCGGCAACTCGGAAAGGATGATGTTATCCTCTTCTATCTCTTAGTCGATCCGGTCTGCCACAATAAGCGGATCCTGCGTGCATTGTAGACCCGTGACACTGATGACTTCGGCAAGATCGTGCATTAACTTGAGCTGACTGGGCGTTAGTTTTGAGCCGGAATGATTTGCTCATAATGGTTGTCAAGCCTCGACTGATTGCTTTTGCCATTTTTGGTCGCACTATGCAATCATCAAACATCAGCTGTAATACGCCTGGCGCGTGAGCTAATCTAGGTGACTCCTGATGCCATACCTATAACAGCCAATAGACATCAGTGGAAACGATGTTGAGCAAGGTCTTTGCACGCGCGGAGTTCCGCGATTATATCGGATCTCTTATCCCCTGCCGTTTGTGGATGCCCGTAGTACGCCCCAGATGATCAGAACCGGAATGCACAGTCGGCAGAAAACCACAAGAGTCGTCACCAGTCCGTCCATCTTAAATGCTTAGAAGCGACCAAAGCCTCGAAAAATGAAGCAAAAATTGCGAAATGCCCGGTCAAATGACCAGCATTCCGATGAGCGAAATAGCTAGGTTGACCGAGCCAGGATTGATTCAAACACCGCAAGACTAAGAGTTTAAATGGGAGGTCAGGAAAAATTTACGAAATCCACCACGGACTGAAAACAAATCCCCGTAGATAGGTGCCAAAATAGCTAACGTTGATAACAGCGCTAACCAATGGGCGATGGGTAGCTCAAATGATCTACCCATTTCCCAGGTAGCAGCCACTACCCTGCTTAACGTCAGCGCACCATCGATTAAAAGAGCTAAGTTAATTCTGGAGGCAGACCCTAAGAACCGATCCAAGTCGCCATGTGAGATATGCTCGCCCTTGGATGCACTGCGACCGTCATCCGTTAGAGTTTGACACCTCCAGCGCATTGGCTTTGGCGCGGGCATCAATGAATTCTTGCTGGCTTTCGATAGAGCTGTCGCTACTCTGCTCGTCTGAACTGTATCTTCTGTATGCAATGCTGGCTTCAGATGGTTCTTCGATCGGGGGTCGTTTTCCCCGGCGAGGCCATCTCATAGAACCTGTTGTTGGCAATCGCAGAGCAGTGTAAACCCCCGGCTAAGTTAGTTCTTTTGGCCACTTCGGGCCACAAGATTGAAAACGTCACACTCCCTGTTGAGCAAATTCTTCGTCGGCAGCTTTCCTCAGAACCCCATTTTCTATTTTACAACCTACCGACTCGCAATGACTTGTATCGAATAACGTAACCCCCCGGTGGGGCCAAGGCGAGTGAGATTTTACCATGACAATACGATCGACAGAGGCGTTTAATCAGCGAGCCCAAACCGCTCTGGAATTTTCAGAGAAGCAATTGCGCCATCTGATTACCGAACATCCTGATTATTTTCCGCTATATACGGTAAAGGGCAAATGGAAGCACGACTCGGAAGCGTGGACTAACTGGTGCGAAGGCTTCCTCGGAGGCATGCTCTGGATTATCTATCGACAGACCGAAAACACCTGGTGGCAGGAAAAGGCCCAGCATTATTCACGGTTGATTGAACACCGCAAAACCGACCGTAACGTCCATGATCTGGGCTTTCTCTTCCTTCCGACCTGGAAGGCGTGGTACGACCTGACAGGCGACACGGCCATGAATCAGGTGGTCATCGACGCGGGCAAAACCTTAGCGCTCCGCTTTCAGCCGAATGGCCGATACCTGCGCTCATTCGTATCCCAAGACAGTATATTCATCGACATTATGATGAACGTTGGGATCATCTTTTACGCGGCTCAACAGACCAAAGACGCATCTCTACTCGAGGTTGCCAAAGGCCATTGCCTGACCACTCGCCGTTTTCTGGTGCGGGGCGACGCTAGCACTTCCCACGAAGGGCTCTTTGATATCGAAACAGGCGAGTTTCTGAAGCAAACAACTCACCAAGGATGGCGCAACGATTCGAGTTGGGCGCGCGGACAAACCTGGGCCATCTACGGTTTCACAACGGCTTATCAATTTACTCAGGACGCCAGGTTCCTGGACACCGCCCAGCGCTGTGCCGACTTCTACATCGAGAGAACTCCACCACATGGGGTTCCCCCTAACGATTGGGAAGAACCAAATCCAGCTACCCCCTTCGAAAGCTCCGCTGCGGCCATCGCGGCTGCAGGATTGCTCGAGCTTTGCCAAACCGTTACGGCACCTTCAAAGGCCGACTACTATCGAGAATACGCTTTCTCAATTCTCAACACACTACTCACCCCGGAGTTCCTGGCCAACGAAACTCCGGGCTGGGAAGGCATTCTCAGACACGGAATTTATCACCAACGCAAAAAGCTCGGTGTCGATGAGAGCGTGATGTGGGGTGAATACTTTTTTCTCTCTGCTTTGGATAAAGCTCTGCGCTTGTCCGCTAGCTAGCCCCTCGTGGCTGCACTAGAGCATCGTCTCGTATGTAGCTGGCATATGGCCGCGGCCCGGAGGGTTGCGTTGAAAATGGGCCGGCGGCTGCGTTGCTCGTCGGTTACTTATCGATTCAGATATGCGCCCTCCTCGCGCCTTGCCGACGGCCCATTTTGAACGCAACCATATGCCAGCTACATATGAGACGATGCTCTAGTGCATCGCGTTGGCTGCATGACCTGCCATCGCAGAACCTGATTGTATGGCGAAGTGTTAAAAAAGCCACTGTCTTTGAGCAAGTCTGTCGGAACCTGCATCGTGCAATCAAGATGCGACTTCATCACCGCGCCCGAAATCCTCACTGCCGCGGTTGTGCTCCATTTCTTCGCGGTCGCTTTCATATTGGATGGACAAGCATATAATTTTGGCCGAAACCATCCTAATGTACGGTCCCTAAATCTCCAAATTTGGAGACCGTACACGGGCACGGTCATTAGAAATGATATTGGAAGATCTTTTTATCGTATCACTAGGAAGGAAGAGAAGAAGTAGATGAGTCAAGCGTTTCAGGCGTTTCAGCAATTCTTCGCTGGTCTTTGGCACCGGTTTAACTCGGAATGGCTACCTGGAATCGTGGCTAATCTTATACTCTTCTGGCAGTGGCTCGCGGCTAATCCGTACATTGCGCTAGGTCTTTCCGCCGTTCTTCTTTTATGGGCTTGTTTTGTTATCCGCAAAGCGACTTATGAAGGTTGGAACATCGGTCGCAGCTTTCTTATTTTGGTCCTTTTTGGATTCGGATTTTCCGTAATACTCGTCGTTTTGCACCTGGTTTGAATTGCGGCAAGTACCTGTTGAGCGGGCCTCTCATCTCTCCTAACCAGCCACGCTAAAAGCCGAGACGATTTTAGAGCCAACCAAGCAGGAAGCCGGCTTTGAGGTAGAGCAAAGCTTTCGGTAGGCCGAGTCGGTGATCGTTTATTGCATGGAGGGTGAGGCCACCGGGCGTGGCGTTTATTTTTTACACGCTGATTGATCTTGCGGTTCGCTTGCAGGACGAATCACATGTGCCTAAATTCCATGGAAATTTCGTGTCTAAAGCCGCCCTGGTTTTATCAAATTGCCTGGAGCATCGCTTCACTCGGCTTCGTTGCCTGCCTCCTGCTGCAGGTTGCCGGTGGTGCGACGGCGAACCCGGCCCACCCGCCGCCCTCCCTCGCGGCTTGGGTGGAAAGCGCAGACGCCGCTTACCGGCATCTTCCGGCCTCTCTTTCGGCATACAACCTCGCCGTTCGGGAAATATGTGCAGCGAT
>Ga0210386_10002507_pt1 | contig 15780 bp, 11 predicted proteins | sample IncBWH32OmetaG_FD_160091 | JGI IMG/M metagenome (GOLD analysis project Ga0210386, IMG submission 160091) | Forest soil microbial communities from Barre Woods Harvard Forest LTER site, Petersham, Massachusetts, United States - Inc-BW-H-32-O ... | reverse complement strand
TGCAGATGCTGTGTTCGAAAAACAAGGCAAACGGATTCCCTACCGCACTGTCGGCATTACTCCTGCCGGACGAGCCGTCGATGAGTCCGCGCCGGTACTCTTCGTCATGAAGGATGGTGCACGGCCTGTTCCTAAGAGCAAACGAAAGAAGAACTCAAGTAAGTCCAAGGCATCTGCGAAGGCTACGGCTCGAACGCAATCTGGGCAGGCAAGAACAGGAGCAGCTGTGCGCGAGCCAGAGCCGCAGATACGTATTGAACAGGCTTTGCGCGCGTGGCGATTGAGCGAAGCGAAGCACAGAAAGATTCCGGCATTTCGGGTCTTTGGCGATCGGGCGCTGCGCGGTATCGCTGCGACCTGTCCCCGAAGCGATGCAGAGTTATTAGCTGTGCCGGGAATCGGGATGAGCATCGTGAAAAAATATGGAGCACAGATATATCGTCTAGTTGCAAGTTCGAGTTGATTTCAAAATATGGCCAACTTCGTATTCAGCCTCAGTTCCGAAGTCAGCGAGAATTTGGCTTCGTCGAAGCTTTCGCGCCTCGGCCACGCCACTCTCACTCCTCATTTTCTTCTTTCTACCTCCATTCCCGTCGACCACATGCCGCGGCTGAACAAATTGGCTGCTGGATGGCTCAGCAAAGCCACCGGATTGTCAATTGAAGTAAGATTGCGTAGACTCGACGCTTCAGCTGCGATTGCTCCGAGGTCTAGGCAGGGAGGAATGATGAGAATCACATTGAATATCGTCGCTCTTCTCTTCCTTCTCGTGGGTACCATCTGGTTCTTGCAAGGGATCCATGCGCTCCCTGGCAGTTTCATGACCGGACAGACTCGGTGGGCGGTTTATGGCGGCATCGCCATTGCGGCAGGTATCACTTTGCTGTTGGGAGCCAATCGGCCAGAAAGAGCGTTGATAAGAAAAGGTGTGAAGCATCACCGGCCTGTTGGTTAATAGCACGGGGCACTCAGAACTCTTCACCGTACTTTAACAGTGGTCGATTGCCTGCGCCGTTGGGCCCAGAAAACCGACAATCTCACTGGGCGCTAACTTGAAGCTGGCGTTCTCGATGGCAGGAATGCCGCGGAAGTTTTTTGTAAAGATTCTGTAAACTCAAGCATAAGAGATCTCTGCCGCCCCGGTAATTGTTTTTTGCTTGCCATAAAACATACAGCTGTAGTAGAAGTTACGATATCGATAGGAGGGCGCTCGTGTCTGTCACGAAGCTCTCAAAGCTCGAGTTTCGGATCATGGAAACCCTGTGGGCCAGCGGCATGCTGTCGATTCGCGAGATGCGGGAGACTTTCCCCGCTCGACACATTCCTGCTTACACCACCATCCAGACGACCGTCTATCGGATGGAAGCGAAAGGCGTCGTCCGAAGAGCCAAGAAAGTAGGGGCCTTCCACGTTTTTGAAGCCGTAATCTCCCGTACGGCGGCACAGCGCAGCATCATTGACGACCTTCTCAGTTACTTCGGCGGACAGAGCCAGCCGGTGATGGCGCATCTGATCGAATCCGGTAAGTTGTCGCTCGAAGACGTTCGGGAAGCGGAGCGGACTTTGACTAAGCTGGCGGGAAAGGGACAGAAGCAATGATCATTCCCGGGTTCGAATCGACGTGGTGGACGGAAGCTCTTGTCAGCCATCTTTGGCAGTCGACGGTATTTGTGTTTGCCGCATGGCTGCTGGCGCTGGCGCTGCATCGCAATCAGGCGGGCATACCCTACGGCGTGTGGATGGCGGCCTCGCTGAAGTTTCTTCTGCCGTTTTCCCTTCTCATTCCGCTGGGCACGCACCTCCCTTGGCCGGGAGAGGGCCTCATCCAGCAACCGGCATTTTCTTCCTTCATAGAAAAGTTCGCCGAATCGCTGCTGCTGAGCGCGCCCGCTGCTGGAGCACATATCGTAGGCAATGGCGCAGCGGCGGGTGCTCCCACTATGGTGCATGGGGAGGCCTGGTGGCCGTTGCTGCTGGCGGCGATCTGGATTTGTGGGATGCTATTCCTCGCGCTACGCTGGTTCGGGCAGTGGTGGCAGATCTGGCGCACTATCCGCGCAGCCTTGCCCATGAACCTGAATCCAGAAATTCCTTTGCTGCTGACGAGGGCCAGCCTGGGACCGGGCATGTTCGGCATTCTCCGGCCGGTACTGCTGCTGCATGACGGCGTTCTGGAGCGACTGACTCCGTCGCAGCTCGACGCGATTGTGGCGCATGAGCTTTGCCACTTGCGGCGACGCGACAATCTGACAGCGGTTCTTCACATGGTGGCAGAGACAATGTACTGGTTTCATCCCGCGGTGTGGTGGATTCGCGCGCGGCTGATTGAGGAGCGCGAGCGCGCCTGCGATGAGGCGGTCCTTAATTCCAGCCACGCTGCGCTGGTTTATGCCGAAGGAATTTTAAATGTTTGTAGGTGCTAAGTGGAGGCGCCGTTGATGTGCGTATCGAGAGTGAATGGATCGGACCTGAAAAACCGAATTGCCCGCATCATGGAGGAACAGGTGGGCAGCAAACTGAATTTGACGTGGAAGCTGCTGCTGCTTACCGCAGTGTTGCTGGCCGTCGGCATCCCGCCGAGCTTTGGCGTCGTGCACGCCGCGAAAGCCCAGAATGCCGCGCCGGTGCAGGCCCCCGCGTCCAAAACGGGCATTGAGGGCACCTGGCAGGGCACGCTGCACCTGCCCAACGGCGGCAACCTCCGAATTGTGAACAAGGTGACGCGCGATCCTAACGGGGCGTTGAAGGTGCAGGATTACAGCATCGACCAAGGCGCGCAACCCATGCAGGCTACGTCTGCCAGTTTTGACAACGGAGCATTTAAGTACGCGATTCAATTCATCGACGGTGAGTACGAAGGCAAGATGTCTTCCGACGGCAACTCGATCAGCGGTACATGGAAGCAGGGCGGAACTCTTCCGCTGATTCTCGAGCGAGCCACACCGGCCACGGAGTGGACGATTCCGGAGCCACCTCCCAAGATTCCTCCCATGGCCGCCGACGTTCAGCCGGGTGTTGAAGTGGCTACCATCAAGCCCAGCAAGCCGGACGAGCAGGGTAGATTGATTACGTTTCGCGGACGGGAGCTGGCCATCGTCGGCTTCACTCTCAACGACATCATCAAGTTCGCCTACGGCGTGCAGGAAAAGCAGATCGTGAACGGACCCGCCTGGCTGGGCGCGGACCGCTTCGACATCAATGCACAGCCAGACCAGCCGGGCATACCAAACAGCGACCAGATCAAGAGCATGCTACAAAAGCTGCTCGCCGATCGCTTCCAGTTCAAGTTCCATCGCGACAAGAAGGAGATGTCCGCGTACGTGCTCACGGTGAGCAAGGAAGGGACGAAGATGACGAAGAGCTCGGCCGATCCGAAGGGGCTGCCCGGCCTCTTCTTTGGACCGATCGGCACACTGCACGTGCGTAATGCGACGATGGCTGACTTCACCGAATTAATGCAGTCGGCGGTCCTGGACCGTCCGGTGGTCGACCAGGCCGGACTCGATGGCAAATGGGACTTCATTCTTAAGTGGACGCCGGATGAGTCGCAGTTCGCAGGACTCGGCGTGAAGGTGCCGCCTCCATCGGACGCCGCCGATGCGCCTCCGCCGCTGTTTACGGCCATCCAGGAGCAGCTGGGCCTGAAGCTGGAGGCGCAGAAGACCCAGGTTCCGGACCTGGTGCTCGATCACGTGGATCATCCTTCACCGAACTAAGACGATGCGGCGGCGATACGGCGTCAGATATCGGCCGCTGCACTTTGTTTGCGGCTGGGCGATCCTATGTGCGTCGCTGGCCGCGTGGGCTTCGGAGTATCACGGCCAGGTTTTCTTTGGCGGCTATCCCGTACCCGGCGCGACTGTGACCGTGTCGCAGGGGTCGAAGCATCTATCGACTGTGACGGACGAGCAGGGGCTGTATGGATTTCGGGACCTGGCCGACGGCAAGTGGCAAATCGAAATAGACATGCGGGGTTTTACCGCGCTGAAGGGCGAAGTGACGGTCGCGCCCAATGCTGCCCAGGGCTCGTGGGAGCTGAAGGAGCTCGACTTGGCGCAGATGCTTGCGCAGACGAAAGCGGGCAAACCGCAGATTGAACCGCAGCTGTCAAATCGGAGCGAAGAAAGCGCGGCCAGCGCGCCGGGCGTGCCGCCGACACCTTCTCCGGAAGAGGCACCGGAAAAGGCTACGGACGGTCTGCTGATCAACGGCAGCACCAACAACGCCGCGACCTCCCAGTATTCGCTCGCGTCCGCCTTCGGCAATCGCCGTCCCGGCGCCAAGGGCCTTTATAACGGTGGCCTGGGAGCGGTGATCAACAATTCCGTCTTCGATGCGCGGCCTTATTCTCTCACCGGCTTGCAGCTGCCGAAGGATCAATATAGCCGGATCACCATGCTGGCCATGCTGGGCGGGCCGCTGAAGATCCCGCACCTGTTTTATCGCGGCCCGAACTTCTTTGTCGCGTATCAATGGACACGCGATCGCGATGCGGCGAACGATTCCGGCCTGGTTCCCGACGAAGCAGAGCGCGGCGGCGATCTCTCCGGCCTGCTCAATCCGCTCGGCCAGCCGGTCACGATCTATAACCCGACCACGGGACTGCCCTTCACCGGACCTCTTACCGTGAGCCGGCAGGCGCAAGCTCTGCTCAATCTCTATCCGCTGCCGAACCTGGCCGGTAACACGCGTTACAACTACCAGACCGGAGTGCTGAACAACACGCATGTCGACGCCCTACAATCGCGCCTCGACAAGACGATCGGGCGCAGGGATGAGGTTTATGGCGGTTTCGGATTCCGCAGTTCGCGGGCCGACAACGCGAACCTGTTCAACTTCCGCGATGACACAGACCTACTGGGCATCGACACCAACGTCAACTGGGCTCATCAGTACCTGCATCATCTTTACGTGGTGCTCGGCTACCACTTTACGCGGCTGCGAACAGAGATCACGCCGGAGTTTGAGAGCCGCGAGAATATTTCAGGGCTCGCTGGCATCGAGGGCAACGATCAGAGCCCGGAGAATTGGGGGCCTCCATCGCTTGCCTTCGCCAGCGGGATTGCCGCGCTGAGCGATGGCAACAGCGAGTTCAACCGCAACCGCACCGATGCATTCTCGCTTAAGGTATCGACAACACGCCAACGCCATACGATCATGTTCGGAGGCGACTTTCGCAAGCAGGAGTTCAATCAATACTCGCAGCAGAACCCGCGCGGCACATTTACCTTCACCGGCGCGGCAACCCAGGCTCCCGGCAACTCTTCCACGACAGCAACAACAACCGGCTCCGACCTCGCCGATTTCCTCCTCGGTATACCAGACGCCAGCGCAGTCGCCTTCGGAAATCCGGACAAGTATTTTCGCCAGCCGGTGTACGATGCCTACATCACCGATGATTTCCGCGTGCGGCCGGAGCTGACCATCAACGCCGGCATCCGCTGGGAGTACGGCGCGCCTATCTCGGAACTGTATAGGCGGTTGGTGAACCTGGACATCGCGCCGGGATTCGTGGCCTCATCGCCGGTACTGGCCAGCGATCCCACCGGCTCGGTGACTCGCATGAGATATCCGTCCTCGTTGATTCGCCCCGACCGGCGCGGTTTCGAACCGCGGGTCGGCATCTCGTGGCGCCCGATTCCCGCTTCGACGCTGTTGGTCAAGGCGGGCTATGGCATCTATGACGATACATCGATCTATCTTTCCAGCGTCGAATTGATGGCGCAGCAGGCTCCGCTCTCGACCAGCGTCACTGTGGCTAACAGCGCCACCTGCCCGCTCACGCTGGCCAATGGGTTTCGCAATTGTCCAGGCATCTCGGATGTCCCCTACGCGGTCAACCCGAATCTGCGCGTGGGCTATGCGCAGGTCTGGCAGGCCTCGGTGCAACGCGATCTTCCGGCGGCGATCGTGATGACTGCGACCTATCTCGGCACTAAGGGAACGCGGGGCATGCAGGAATTTCTTCCCAATACCAATCCCATCGGAGCAACCACGCCGTGCCCTTCATGTCCGGTCGGCTTTGTCTATCGCAGCTCCAATGGCAATTCGACGCGGCAGGCCGGAGAGCTGCAGCTTCGCCGGCGGCTCCGCAGCGGCCTTACCGCGAGCGTCGATTACACCTGGGCCAAGGCCATTGATGACGACTCGCAGATTGGCGCTCAGGGCCACGTCGAATCCCAAGCTGCCACTGCACTGCCCGGTGAGAACACTACTTCGACGCCGAGCCCCACCGTTGCGCAGGACTGGCGCAATCTCAACGCCGAGCGCGGCCTCTCCACGTTTGACCAACGCAACCTGTTGAAGGCCTCGTTGCAATACACCACCGGCATGGGCCTGGGCGGCGACACGCTGATGAGCGGTCGCAAGGGCAGGTATCTGAAGGAATGGACGGTGATGGTGCAGTTCAGTGCTGTCAGCGGATTGCCGGAGACTCCTGTGTTTCTGGCCGCTGTTCCAAACACCGGGGTTACGGGATCGATTCGCCCCGACCGCGCCAGCGCTCCTCTGTACACCGGGCCGCCGGGATACTTTCTCAATTCCGCCGCCTACACCGCTCCGAGTCCCGGACAGTGGGGTACGGCGCGCCGGAACTCGATCACTGGGCCCGATCAGGTGAGCCTCGACAGCTCTCTTGCGCGGACCTTTCGCCTGCGCACGTCCTACAACCTCGACGTGCGAGTAGACGCCACCAACGTGCTCAATCACGTCGCGTTCACGGCGTGGAATACTACCGTAAACAGCTCTGTCTTCGGCCTGCCCGCGGCTGCGAACGCGATGCGCAGCCTGCAGCTGACCGCAAGGTTGAGGTTCTGACGATGCGCCGGGTCCGCTTCTGTCCGCTCTCGATCCTGCTGGCGGTGTTGTTCGCGTCGCGATGCGTATGCGCGCAGCAGATTGGTACCAATGCGTCGCCTGACAAAAATGGGGCTTTCTCACTCACAGTGAATTCGCAGCTGGTAATTGAAACGATCGTGGTCAAGGACAAGAAGGGAAACTTCATTCCCGGCCTCACTGCGAAAGATTTCACCGTAACCGAGGACGGCGCGCCGCAGGCTATCCGCATCCTCGAGCACCAAGCGCTCTCTACTGCGAGCGAGCCGCTGCCCGTCGCCCCGCGAGACGCTGAGCAGATCACGATCTACAAAAAGCTGACGCGGACCCAGATCGCTCCGGAGGATCCGGGCCACCCGCAATACAGCGGCCATCGATTGCTGGTGCTTTACTTTGACATGACGGCGATGCCGTATGACGAGCAGCAGCGGGCGCTTGCTGCTGCGGAAAAATTTGTGCGCACACAGATGACCTCGGCCGATATGGTCGCGATCATGCGCTACCAGGGCGGATCCGTTGACGTGGTGCAGGACTTCACCGCCGATCCCAATCGCCTGCTGAGCATTCTTGACACGCTGGTGGTGGGCGAGGGCCAGGGTTCGACAGAGTCCGTCGACGATGCAAGCAGCGCGGATACCGGCGCCGCCTTCGGACAGGATGACAGCGAATTCAATATCTTCAACAACGACCGCCAGCTGTCTGCTCTGCAGACCGCGGCGACCATGCTGGGCAGCCTGAGCGAGAAGAAGTCGCTCATCTACTTCGCTAGCGGCATTCGCCTCAGCGGGCTGGATAATCTCGCGCAGTTGCACGCCACGGTGGATGCGGCGATACGTGCGGGCGTTTCCTTCTGGGCCGTCGATGCGCGGGGCCTGGTGGCCGACGCTCCGCTGGGCGACGCTACCCAGGGCTCGCCCGGCAACGTGAACATGTATTCCGGCGCTGCGGCGCAGGCGGTCGCCAGCAAATTCCAGCAGTCGCAGGACACGATGTACTCGCTCTCCGCGGACACCGGCGGTAAGGCGCTTTTCGATAACAACGACCTTACGCGGGGCATCGTGCAGGCGCAGCGCGCCATCGGCGACTACTACATCCTCGGCTACTACACTACCGACACCGCGCAGAACGGGCGCTTCCGGCGTGTAAAGATTACAGTCGCATCCTCACTCGATGCCAGCCTCGACTACCGCCAGGGCTACTACGCGAACAAGACCTTCAACCGTTTCACCGGCGCCGACAAGGAGCGCCAGCTCGAAGAAGCGCTCATGCTGGGCGATCCTGTCACCGACCTCACCATCGCCATGGAGCTCGACTACTTCCAGCTCAATCGCGCGGAATACTTCGTGCCCATCATTGTGAAAGTTCCCGGCCGTGAATTAGCGCTGGCGAAACGATTCGGCGCAGAGCACACGCTCATCGACTTCGTCTGCGAGGTCAAGGATGAGGCGACCGGCATGACCATGAGCAATGTTCGCGACTACGTAAACATCAAGCTGAACGACGCGACCGCGGCCGAGCTCGCGCATCGGCCGGTCGAATACGACTCCGGCTTTACGCTTTTCCCGGGCCGCTACACTGTCAAGTTCCTGGCGCGCGATGACGAAACGGGACGCATCGGCACCTTCCAGACATCCTTTGTCATCCCTGACCTGAACAAAGTGGTGAACCGAGTTCCCATTAGTTCTGTGGTGCTGGCGAGCCAGCGCATCGCCCTCAACGACGCGCTTTACAACACAGCCCACGGCAAGGAAGAGGCCAGGAACGATGCGGCTAATCCGTTGGTTGCGAACGGACAGAAGCTCATTCCGAGCGTCACCCGCGTCTTCAATCGCGACCGCCAGATGTATGTGTACTTGCAGGCTTATCAACACCCGGTGCCACCCGCTTCAGGATCGAGTACGACCGGTGCTTCGCCCGTTGCGGCGGAACATCCCTACTTTGCGTACGTCAGCCTCTACCACAATCAAAAGTTGGCTATGGAAACCGCGCCGATCGCAGTGATGTCGCATCCAGGCACCCGCCTCGGCATCGTTCCCCTCAGCTTTCAGGTAAGTCTGGGAACTCTCGAAGCCGGAAGCTATCAATGCCAGATCAGTGTTCTCGATCCCGCAGGCAATCGCGCAGCATTCTGGCAAGGAACCATCATGGTTCTACAGTGAGTTCATTCCGGTCCCCGATAGAGAGACGATGGACAGCTTTCTCCGCAAGCGGGTCGAGGAAGGCGTCGAACGACGCTACGGCCTCAAGAATGACTGCAACCTGATGGAACGTGCGAAGAAACAGGTGGAGCGCGAGCTGGCGCTGATTACCAAGCTCGGATTCGCCGGATACTTCCTCATCGTCTGGGACATCATTCGTTTCTGCAAACAAAACGACATACTCGTGCAAGGCCGCGGCAGCGCAGCTAACTCCGCCGTGTGCTATTGCCTCGAAATCACAGCCGTTGACCCGGTCGGGATGGACTTGCTCTTCGAGCGGTTCCTGTCGGAGAGCCGCAACGAATGGCCGGACATCGATCTCGATCTTCCCTCCGAAGAAAAGCGCGAGCAGGCCATCCAGTATGTCTACCAGCGTTACGGCGAACTTGGCGCAGCTATGACTGCGAACGTCATCACCTATCGCGGCAAGTCCGCAGCCCGCGATACAGGCAAGGCGCGGGGATTCGATGAGGACACGCTGGGTCGTCTTGCAAGTCTGGTGGGACAGTGGGAGTGGCGCGGCAAGACCGACACAATGGCGCACTCTTTCCATCATGCCGGTTTCGATATACAGCATCCGCGCATCGCCAAGTACCTCGAACTCTCAATGCGGATTCAGGACTTGCCACGCCATCTGGGTCAGCACAGCGGCGGCATGGTGATCTGCCAGGCCCAATTAAACAAGGTCGTGCCGCTGGAGCGCGCATCCCTGCCAGGCCGCACGGTGGTCCAGTGGGACAAGGAAGATTGCGCCGATCTTGGGCTCATCAAGGTAGACCTGCTGGCCTCGGCATGATGGCGGTACTCAAGGACTGCCTCGAAATGATTCCCGAGCACTACGGCGACGGAGTCGATATGTCGAGGCTGCCCGACGATGATGAGGCATTTCATCTCGCGCAACAGCCCGAAATCGCGGCCATGTTTCAAAAACGCAGAGCTCCAGCGGACAGCGACAACAAGGTTGATCTGGCTCAACTTCCACAGGATGACGAGGTATATCGGACATTGCAACGGGCCGACACCGTGGGAATGTTTCAGGTCGAAAGCCGAGCGCAGATGGCGTCTCTCCCCCGAAACTATCCAGAGAAGTTCTACGATCTCGTGGTCCAGGTTGCAATCATCCGTCCCGGCCCCATCGTCGGGCAGATGATGCACCCCTATATGCGGCGGAGACAAGGGAGAGAGGAGGTAACGTATCCTCATCCTTCGCTGGAACCCGTGCTCAAGCGAACCCTCGGAGTACCACTCTTTCAGGAGCAGTTGCTGCGCATCGCCATGACCGTCGCCGACTTCTCCGGCGCAGAGGCGGACGAGCTGCGTCCCGCCGCGGGGATGCGGCGCTCATGGGAGCGCATGAAGAACCTCGAAGGCAAGCTGCGCGCAGGAATGACGCGCAAGGGGATAGACACGAAGACGCAGGACACGATTGTGCAGAACATCAGCTCTTTTGCGCTGTACGGATTTCCCGAGTCGCACGCAGCCTCATTCGCTCTGCTTGCTTACGCCTCGGCGTACTTCAAGGTGAAATATCTGGCGGCGTTTACATGCGCCATTCTCAATAACCAGCCGATGGGCTTTTACAGCCCTGCAGTCATAACCAAGGATGCGCAACGGCATGGCCTGCGCGTCAAGCGCATCGACGTTTAAGTCTCGGATTGGCCTTGCACCGTCGAGCACTAGAGCGACGGAACGCTCTCAATTCGCATTGGGCTGGGCTACGCGAAGAAGCTCACCAAACAGTCTGCCGAGGCGCTGGTGCAATCGCGCTGGCAAGACGGCCCGTTCCGTTCGGTGGAGGATCTTGCCCAGCGCGTTTCAACCTTGAATCGGAGGGAGTTGACGCGGCTCGCGCAGATCGGTGGTAAGCGTCTGCTTCTCGCCGTATATTCGTTTGGGATGAAACAAAAATACTCAAGCGTTACGTCGCGACGGTAGATGCGTAGCGTAGAAAGCGCAGTTGACTTCCCGACCCCTGGTTCACCTTCCAGCAAGATATATCCAGATGGAAGGGCGTCGAGTGCCTTATCGATTGCCTCCACTACGGCGGGAACCGGAACAATCCGGTCAATATCGATCGGAAAATTCTGCTTCAAGCTATCAACATGATGGTCGTTAAGCCCTAATTCACGAAGCACGTCGACTGCGCGAACAATGACTTTGTCGATCGACCATTCGACGACCTTGTTTATCAGGAAGCCTGCCTTACGCTCTCCGATCCCAAGCTTCTCTAGCCGCATCTTGAGACGCAAAACGAGAGACTCTCGATCCGGTTCTGAGAGATTGAATCGGAGGCTCTTCAGGAATGCGGCAAAGCTGGACTGGTCTGTGAATCCCGTTAGGTTGAAAAGGCTATCGAGAATTTCTTTATAGTTGGTGTAATTCTGCGCCTCGTGTAGCTCTTGATTCAGCGTACCGGTATAAAACGGCGTATGAAATTCGTGAAGGAACTCAACGAGGCTTTTGCTGAATCCTTTGGAAGTTTGCGCAGTGACACCGGCTCTCTTCGTTGAATGAAGAATGACCCTCTTGGTCTCACCCAGGTTTTGGATCTTGCGGAAGCCCGCGGCTAGTTTGGCGAGAAGCGATTCCGACGATCCATCCTCGGCGGTGGTGAGATTCGCAAAGGTAAAGGAAGAATCGCTATCCTGAGCCCACTTGACCTGGACAAACTCGGTGAAGTCCTTGCCCTCGGCAACGATATCGTCGATTGTGTCAGCACGGGAGGGATTATCGAAGCTGACCGACACAAGGGGACTACCAAGCTCAATCAGGTCGAGAGCGCGTAGGGCACCGAGAACGTTTTGGTAGTAGAAACCTGCTTGTGCGTCAATCCCGCCCATAAATTCTGTACCTGGAGTGCATTTCAATCATATCGGGGCCATGTGCTAAAGCAGATTCGGAAGAAAGAAACTCAATGGCAAATCGAATCCAATCGCCGAATAGTATGATCCATGCGTGGTAGACGGAACATCTGTGAAAGAGACGACTCCAAAGGATGACGTGCCATCGACGGCGCCTCAAAATCCCGAAAGCGCTGCGAAGATCATCATGTTCGCGTTGTCCGAGCTTTCTTCCGACAACGGACATCACGATTTTGAACACCTTTGTCGACACATAACCCGGCGCAGAATCTGCTCGAACATTTTGCCCGCGACAGGTCCGGTTTCCGGTGGTGGAGACGGAGGCGCGGATTTCGAGTCGCTTCCCGTCCAGATGGAATCTGCCACATCGCGGTACTGGCAGATGACGTCGACGGGGAAGGTCCTGTTCGCTTGTTCCCTTGCGCAGAATCTCAAGAGGAAAGTGGCCGCGGATGTGGCCGCGGCGGCTCAATACCGCGAACCTGTTGACCGTCTTTACTTCTTCTACAATCGTCCGGTCAAAACCGCGGACAGAAACAAACTCAAGTCGGATGCTCTCAGGGAGCACGGCATTAAGCTGGAAATTATCGATGCCAAGGCGATCGCTGAATTCCTGGCCGATACGGAATTGCTTTGGACCGCCGAGCGGTATCTGAGCCTCCCAATCGAATTGGTTCTGCCGCCACCATCAAATAAGCCGCCCTGGTATGACGCGCTACTGACCGATTCCTGCGACGGGATCTCCGGAACTTCCGATACCTTCTTCCAACTGAAAGCAGCCATTCGGCACGCTACGGCCGTCCCGGAACTACACTCCGACATTCCCCGGTTGATTGCGCGCATAAAACGGTATCGCACGCATCCCGATTCCGCAATCGCCCGGAAAGCCTTCTACGAAGAGTTCGTCGCAACATTGCGAGGCTTGAATGCCGCGGAGGATATGAGGCCGAGGTCCTAGATTATCTCTCAGCTATCGAGACTCTCGTAGATCCGCAAGAGCTGGAGGACGCATCGATACTTCTTGGATATGCAGACGGCGCTAGGTCCCGCGGAATTCTTCAGTTCGATGTATCGAAGCTGAAGGAACTCCTGGATTCACTTCTTTCGAGATTAGAGTCCCGGATGCCGAAGGAGCCATCCTTTGTCCGGTGCTCGCTTCTCTTTACCAAGGGTTTCGTAGAACTGAAGGAATCCCATGTGGATGATGCGGTCCGGCCAGAGGATCGCTACGAGCGGTTTGTTCAGGCGGCGCGAAAGTCAGTGGCAACCTGGACGACACTCCTTAAAGAGGCCGACTCTGTAAAGCTGTTCCCGGTTGAGCGTCTAAGCAACACGGTAAATTTCCTCTACACCCATATAGAGGCTCCGTGGTTCGCGGGGTTTGTGTCCCGATTGGACGAGCTCGTTGCTGAACGGGCCGGGACTGAGCGCATCTCCGAAACGCTCGCGGAGCGCGCATCGGCGCTCCTCGAAGACGATCAGCACATGAAGTCGCTGCAGATATTTCATCGGGCTCTTGGGCTAAGCCATAGCGCTGAGTCTCAGTCGTCGGCAATCATCATCTGCCTGCAACTAGCGGAGCTGTATAAGTTCCTTGGGCTCTCCCATGCCGGAAAATACTATGGGCTGGCCGCAGCCTACGCCGCTTTGAGACTCCCCGTGGACGACCTGCGAAGGCTGGCAGCAGTCGGCCTCGGAGTCGCGTGCGAAGCCGATTACGCGACCGGCGCGTCGCTTCTCTTTTTCCTGACCTATGCATCGTTCGTATTCGTCGCAACGGAGTTCAGGATTGCTGGCTCCGAGAGCTATCGGCAGGAAAAATGGGCGACAGTCGATTACTACGCGCTCCTGCTGACCCGCGGGGCCATGCTATTCGGTCCTGACTTGCACCAGCGAATTCTCGAAGGACTGAAGCGGGCCGGCGGCGAGGAGCCATATTTGGCAAGCCAGTGTGAGCTTGATGCAATGTTCGGCGGCTTTGGTGGCGACCTGCAGGCGCTCTCGAAAAGTTATGGAGAGCAAGGAGTCGCTGCGCCATTTTCTGATTTTGGCGGGAGCCGCACAACCTCCTGGCAGCAGCTCGGAATACGATGGTCCGTCAGTTGGCCTAGCCGGTACGATCATGAGCGATTCGGTGAGGGGTTTTGCACTCTGATCCAGATCGTCTGCGCCGCCCTCCACGGCACAGAGCTCTCAATCGTTGCAGAGAGTGTAAACATCGACTTCTCCGTCGGGGCCGAACAATTCTCGATCATGACGGTACCCAGTAATTCAGCGCTAGAGTTTTCCGTAGCTCTGGATACCGGCAGTGACAAGCTTCTTGAAGAACAACTCGCAGCGGTATACGAGATTCTTATGCGCGCCTCCGCAATTGCGGAGGAAGACTTCACAACCCGGTTTCAAAGGGAGTTCCGCGACGGGTTACTCCAGAGGATTGGTGTGTATGTTGCTCCCGATGAGGCGTTCCGTCATTTCTATGACGCGGGCGAATATAGCAAGCTGCACGAAAACGATCCGGAAAAATCACTGGTTGCCGTCAACGTGCTGCGTACTCATCCAGAGATCGCGGAAGTTCCGGAACGACATCCGGCGTTTAACGAGGGCGACGCGCTCGAACAGGTGGCGAATCGATACCGCAGAATACTGGCAGAGTTTAGGTTCACCCTGCAACAGCTTTCGCAGGACAGGGCATTCTTGAGCGTAGTATCGAGGCTCCGCGCCGACGGCTGGAAAGACTGGCACATTTTGCAGGCTGTGGCATCGGCCCGGCTTAATTCTCTGATGAATTCCGGCGGGCGTTTCGATGGCATTGCCAGGGAGATCATGGAAAGGGGAGAGCAAGAAATGCACCCACTCACGCCAGGCGGCATTTATACAGAACAGTGCCTGCGCCGATGCCTCGACATAAGTCAAGTTCAAACCCTCCACAATCTAGGGTTCGAGCTTAAGCAAAGAACTCCAAACTTTCCCGGCGTGAACAGACTCCTGATGCGGTTCCGCTATTGGGATCTGGACATTCCTCATGAAGATCCTTTCCATGCTATATAAGGGCCCCCAGTCTTGACACAAGATGCGACCCTATGTAGACTTGCGACTATGGGTGGCAGATCTCTGCGAATGACGACACAGACGCTCAGTATTCTCGGCGTTTTCCTAGCGTGCCCGGACCAGCGGATCTCAGGCGTCGAGATCGCAAGGAAAACTGGCCTGAAATCAGGGACCCTTTATCCTGCGCTCTTTCGGCTGGAGCGAGCGAGTTGGCTCGTGAGCAAATGGGAAGATGGTGTGCCAGAGGAATTAGGCAGACCGCGCCGGCGTTTGTACAGCCTCACGGCAGATGGCGAGAAGCAGGCGCGATCGATCTGTTCAACTGTCTCGGAAATGATTGGGGGGCTTGCATGGCAAAAGGCGTAACGGTTCTCGGCATCCTGACCACTTTTCTTGCCAAGTGCGCCATAGACGAAGTAAGAGCGTGGCTTCCCTGGTGTGCGCGCAGATTCTTCGATCTCTCAGTTCGGTTGCTGCCTCTCTCCGAGAAGGAGAGATACAGCGAAGAGTGGCGCAGTCATATCGAGTCCTTTCCTGGCTCAAGTCTCGCCTCAGCCCATTTCATCTGGGCGGCGTTGGAGATTCGATTTCTCGTAACGATGAACGCTACTCACGAGAGATGGACGCGATTCCGTGCCCACGCAGTCCTGTTCGGCCTCGTCGTCTATTGCTGGTTGGGCGTTCGGCTGCCTCGTGTTTTCGGGGCGGAGAAACCCGTCTCACTCGGCAGTGCAGCCCAGAATTCCAATCTTCTCCTCGGCGTTCTTCTGATCGCCATTGCATTCGTCTTGTGCAAGCAGCAATCGGAGGCACTCCCACCGTCTTCCGGTTCTCCGGCC